>OGXL01003071.1_pt1 | contig 11684 bp, 10 predicted proteins | sample 1576311 | NCBI WGS metagenome assembly OGXL01 (sample SAMEA3541564, study PRJEB24748) | human gut metagenome | biome: human gut; feature: human-associated habitat; material: faeces | place: China | collected 2012 | reverse complement strand
AGGGATAGCACCTTCCAGGACACCCTGAGGACAAATATATTTACAGAAGAAAGGATCTCCCATTCCGATAGAGTTCGTTACCAGCATCGGAAGAAGTATAACAAAAATGATCAGGATGATATATTTTAAATAGCGCAGCGGTTTGAGCCGGGCTGTAGAAAATTTTTTCCCGGGTATTTTATGAAGTAAATCCTGAAACCATCCAAACGGACACAGAAAACCACATATAAATCTTCCGAGTGTTACACCGAGTAAAATAAAAAATCCGGTTATGTAGTATGAAAATTTAAATCCTGATGAACCAACAACCGCCTGAAAAGCTCCAATTGGGCATGCTCCGGTTGCCGCAGGACAGGAGTAACAATTTAATCCTGGTACACATACGTTTTTTACGCTGCCCTGATATATTTTACCTTTCCATAAATTAGGAATATGGATATTTGTGAGCAGCGTGGCAGCTGCCTGTATCCATCCGCGTAGTACAGCTATATTTTTTGATAGAAAATTCCTTTTTTTATCCAATTCCGACACACTCCAGACATAATTTTATTGCTTTACCGAGGACGACAGCTGCTTCTCCTCTGACCGCACCGTAACTTATCATGGTGATACCTGAGATGAGCAGGATCGACTGATAGATTTTTTTGCACTTCAAGATATTTTACTCCTTTCATTTGTTGTATTTATTGACCAGCTGATGTTAGTATTATACAATAGCTGTTGTAAAATTTGTGTTAAGAAGCGGGTGAATGAATTTTGAGATTATTGATAGTTGAAGATGAGAAACAAATGTGTGACATGGTTGCAAAACGGCTGTATGATGCAGGGTACGAGGTGGATACCTGTTATGATGGGGAAGAGGCTTTTGAAAGTGTCCTGACGGAGAATTATGATCTGATCGTTCTGGATCTGAATCTGCCCGGTATGGATGGAATGGAGATCTTAAAGGAACTCAGACAGAGAAGAATCTGTTGACTTCATTTGCAGGAGAATCACAAGCAAGAATGCGTTACACTTATTTCGCAAGTGTGGCTAAAAAGGAAGGTTACGAACAGATTTCTGCTATCTTCACTGAAACGGCTGATCAGGAAAAAGAACATGCAAAACGTATGTTTAAGTTTCTGGAAGGTGGTATGGTTGAAATTACTGCCAGCTATCCGGCCGGTGTAATCGGTACTACACTCGAAAATCTTCGCGCTGCCGCTGCCGGCGAGCATGAAGAATGGTCACTGGATTATCCCCACTTCGCAGATGTAGCAGAACAGGAAGGTTTCCCGATGATTGCTGCTATGTACCGCAACATCTCTATCGCTGAAAAAGGTCACGAAGAAAGATATCTGGCTTTCGTGAACAATATCGAAAATATGACTGTATTCGCTAAAGAAGGCGAAGTGGTATGGCAATGCCGTAACTGCGGTTACATCACCGTAGGTAAGGAAGCTCCTGAAGTTTGTCCGGCTTGCCTGCATCCGCAAGCATATTTCGAAGTGAAGAAAGAAAACTATTAATCTGCGTCTACCGGGTTAATTGGATAAAGAAAAATGAGGCTGACTTGTTAATCAGCCTCATTTTCTATTTATTTCGGATACTGTCTTTGTAAATGGTAATTGTCCGTTCTCCTGTCGAATCATTCTTGATACTAGTTACATCTCCCCGTGTGGTGAAATATACATAGTTTCCCATATCAAAAAAACGGTAGACTTTTATTCCCTCGTGCTCAAACAGATAACTTACTTCGTAGGTTCTGTTGTTCTCGGATTTCCCACTTTTTAGCGGGATGCCTGTATAACAGGAAGCTAATCCTATCATACAGAACAAAGAAATAAAGAGTTGAGCTAATGTTTTCATAATTATTTCTTTGCGTGCGGATAATCTATCGTGTAATGCAATCCGCGGCTTTCCTTGCGTTCCATTGCCTGGCGCATAATCAGATAGCCGACATTCATCATATTGCGCAATTCACAGATTTCTCTGGAAGCGACACTACGTTTGAACAGGCTTTCAGTCTCTTCGTAGATAATGTCCAGTCTGTCCCAGGCACGTTTCAAGCGAAGGTCGCTGCGGACAATACCTACATACGTACTCATAATCTGATTCACTTCCTTCATGCTCTGTGTGATGAGTACCATTTCTTCCGGTGAGCGGGTACCTTCATCGTTCCATTCGGGGATGTTCTCGTTGTAGGAATATTGGTCGATGACTTGCAGACTGTGCTTGGCAGCTGCATCGGCATATACCACGGCTTCAATCAAAGAGTTGGAAGCCAGGCGGTTACCGCCGTGCAGTCCTGTGCAAGAACACTCTCCTACTGCGTATAGACGCTCGATAGAAGACTGTCCGTTCAGGTCTACCAGGATACCGCCGCAGAGATAATGGGCGGCCGGAGCTACCGGGATATAATCTTTAGTGATGTCGATGCCCAGACTCAGGCATTTCTCGTAGATATTGGGGAAATGTTTCTTTGTTTCTTCCGGATCTTTGTGGGTGACGTCCAAATAAACATGATCGTCTCCGCGATTCTTCATCTCGTTGTCAATGGCACGTGCCACGATGTCGCGCGGGGCAAGCGAGAGACGCGAGTCGTATTTCTGCATGAATTCCTTGCCGTCCATAGTACGGAGTACGCCACCGTAGCCGCGCATTGCTTCCGTAATCAGGAAAGAAGGACGGTCACCCGGATGATAAAGGGCGGTGGGGTGGAACTGCACAAATTCCATATCTTTCACCGTACCTTTGGCGCGGTAAACCATAGCGATGCCGTCCCCCGTGGCGACTAGCGGATTGGTTGTGGTCTTGTAGACGGCTCCCACTCCACCGGTGGCCATCAAAGTCACTTTGGCAAGATAGGTATCTACTTTTCCGGTCTTCGGATCGAGGATATAAGCACCGTAGCATTTGATGTCCGGTGTCTGGCGGGTAACGGTGACTCCCAGATGATGTTGGGTCAGGATTTCAATAGCAAACTGGTTCTCGATTACCGTGATATTGGGATGCCGTTGCACGGCTTTGATCAGGCTATCCTGTATTTCAGCTCCCGTATTGTCTTTGTGGTGAAGGATACGGAATTCAGAGTGTCCCCCTTCGCGGTGCAGGTCAAATTCGCCTTTCTCATTTTTGTCGAAGTCCACTCCCCACTTGATTAGTTCCTCAATTTGTGCGGGAGCTTCACGCACTACTTTCTCCACTGCGGCACGGTCGCTGATCCAGTCGCCGGCGTTCATGGTGTCTTCAATGTGTTTGTCGAAATTGTCTACCAGCAGGTTGGTCACAGACGCTACCCCACCTTGTGCGAAGTACGTATTGGCCTCTTCCAGCCCACTTTTACAGATAAGAGCAACTTTACCTTTGTGCGCCACTTTCAGCGCAAAACTCATACCGGCAATTCCGGAGCCGATAACGAGGAAATCGAATTTTCTTACCATAATTTTGTTTATTTCTCACCGCAAAGCTACAAAATAAGTCACTTCGTTGTTCTTTTCGTTGTCACTAATTCATAAATTTGCTACCTTGCACGCAAAAATCTGACAAAATGAATCGAATTTTTCATGCCCGCATCGCCTGGTACCAGTATTTCCTCTTGGCAGTGCTTACTGTAAATGCCGTCGGTGCTTTGTGGTGTAAATATATCTTGCCGGCTGTGCTGTTTATGCTCATGCTGATTGTAGTGATCGAACAGATTATACATACCGCCTATACGGTCACTACGAACGGAAATATTGAAATATCCCGTGGACGCTTTATCCGTAAGAAGGTAATTCCTATTTCCGAAATTACGACTATACAAAGGTACCGTTCTATGAAATTCGGGAGTTTCTCGGTGACCGATTACATATTGATAGAGTATGGGAAAGACAAGTTTGCTTCCGTCATGCCTGTCAAAGAACGGGAATTTGTTGAACTGATTGAAAAGAAAATGAACTAAATAATTTATTTACTATGAAATACCAAGTGATTATTATCGGCGGTGGTCCTGCGGGATATACGGCTGCCGAATCTGCCGGCAAAGCCGGTTTGAGTGTATTATTGATTGAAAAGAACAATCTGGGCGGTGTCTGTCTGAACGAGGGATGCATCCCGACTAAGACCCTGCTCTATTCGGCAAAAACTTATGATAGTGCAAAGCACGCGTCGAAGTATGCGATAAACGTATCCGAAGTCTCTTTTGATTTATCCAAGATTATTGTCCGTAAGAGCAAAGTGGTGCGTAAACTGGTATTGGGGGTGAAGGCGAAGTTGGCTTCGAACAATGTCGCGATAGTATCGGGAGAAGCACAAATCATAGATAAGAATACAGTCCGCTGCGGTGAGGAGACTTACGAAGGTGAGAACCTGATACTTTGCACTGGTTCGGAAACCTTTATTCCCCCTATTCCCGGAGTGGAAACGGTGAATTACTGGACGCACCGGGACGCGTTGGATAATAAAGAACTGCCCGCTTCTCTGGCCATTGTCGGTGGCGGAGTGATAGGAATGGAGTTCGCTTCTTTCTTCAATAGCTTGGGCGTGCAAGTGACGGTAGTCGAAATGCTGGATGAGATTCTCGGCGGAATGGATAAGGAACTTTCTGCTCTGTTGCGTGCGGAATATGCAAAGCGAGGCATTAAATTCCTGCTTAGTACGAAAGTTGTCGGCCTGTCGCAGACGGAAGGAGCTGCTGTTGTCTCTTATGAGAATGCGGAAGGAAGTGGCAATGTGGTAGCGGAGAAGCTGTTGATGAGTGTCGGCCGTCGTCCTGTGACAAAAGGTTTCGGGCTCGAAAACCTGAATTTGGAAAAGACAGAACGTGGGGCTGTCAAAGTGGATGAGAAGATGCAGACCTCCGTGCCTGGTGTTTATGTTTGCGGTGACCTGACCGGATTCTCCTTGCTGGCTCATACAGCCGTTCGTGAAGCAGAGGTGGCCGTGCATTCTATTTTGGGAAAAGAAGACACTATGAGCTATCGTGCCATTCCGGGGGTTGTCTATACCAATCCGGAGATTGCCGGGGTAGGTGAAACGGAAGAATCTGCTTCAGCAAAAGGCATTACTTGTCAAGTTATAAAGCTCCCAATGGCTTATTCCGGTCGTTTTGTAGCAGAGAACGAAGGAGTGAACGGGGTTTGCAAGGTGTTGCTGGATGAACAGGAGCGGGTGATTGGAGCGCACGTGTTGGGTAACCCGGCTTCAGAGATAATAACCCTTGCAGGAACGGCCATTGAACTTGGGTTGACGGCGGCGCAATGGAAGAAGATTGTCTTCCCTCATCCAACGGTGGGTGAGATATTTCGGGAAGCATTGTAATCCGGTACATACCATAAAAAGATATATATGAGGAAATATATAATTGTTCCGGTTTTCTTGGCGGTGGTGCTGGTGATGATGTGTCATTGTACATCCGACCGGAAAGCAACAGTTCCGGCAAACGAATATTTGATTCAGGGAGAGCTGGCAAATCTTTCGGATAGTATAGTGATAGGGCTGTATGTGGATGAAGGAAACATTTTCAACCTTGTGGCGAGAGATACGCTTCTGAATGGCAAGTTTTCTTTCCGGGATACTGTCTCTGTTACAAAGAAAATGCTGATAATGTCTGATAATAAGGGATTCCCGGGCACATGGCTGGAAGTATGGATAGCGCCGGGGGAGTATATAGAAATCAAAGGAGAGGACAAATTACTGAAAACCTGGGAAGTGGTGAGCGATATCCCCGAACAGGCGGAAGAAAATCGCTTTACGGCTTGTGCAATGGCTCAGCAAAAAGAACTGATGCAGCATTTGGCGGCCGAATATGACTGGCAGCGGATGATGTTTATAGACCATGCAGGCGATCAGGAATTTGAAAAGAAAGGCTGGGCAAAGATAGACTCTATCCGGAAGTTGACAACGCCTTTACAGCAAGAAATCTGGAAAAAGGAACTTGAATATATGAAAGAGGCGCCTATCTCTAAAGTGTGGATAGATAAGCTGCTGCTATATGCTTCTATGATGAAATACGAAACTGTCATGCCTTATAAGGAAGAAGTGAAGAGCTTGTATGCTCGAATGCCGGAAACCGAGAAGCAAACGGATGCCGGACAGGAGATTACGGCCTATATTTATCCTCCTTCTGTGGCAGGAATAGGAGATATGATGGTTGACGGAGAACTATATGACGTGAATGACTCTCTCCGCCATATATCCGAATTTGCGGGACGATTCATTTTGCTGGATTTCTGGAGTAGCGGATGTGGTCCTTGTGTGGAGTCGATCCCGGAAATGGAGAAGGTCATAGATACTTATAAGGATAGAATGACCGTGATTAGTATCAGTGAAGACCCGAAAGCACGCTGGAAAGAATATGTTAAGACGAAAGGAATGGGCGGCAACCAGTGGAATGAACTTCGCAGAGGCCGTACGGGACTTGCTGTGAGTTATCAGGTGAAAGGGATTCCTCATTATGTGCTTATTGCTCCTAGCGGGAAGATACAAGATATGTGGTCCGGTTATGGTTCCGGTTCACTTCTGGAAACGGTGAAGAAGAATCTGAAATAGTAGAAAAGAGACTGACTAAAAAGTCAATAGTATCTTCATTCTCCTCCTTCTGGAAGGAGGAATACCCGTAGGGGGAGGTGGTAGGTAGATGCATAAATCATTTATTATCAGCATTGTGCATCCACCTGTCACCCCGGCTTTCAGATACCCTCTTTTGTTTTTTGTCAGATTTTAGACTTATTCAGTTGGGAAGTGCTATATTTGCGGGTGTGATTCGATTCATAACCTGTATTGTATGAAGAAAGTTCTTTTATTAGTTGCGTTGTCCGTCTGTCTGTTGCCGTTGTGGGGACAGCGGGATTTCTCCCAAATAGACTCACTTATCAAAAAGATGCTTCCCGAAGCGTCCGAAGTCGGCATATCCGTTTATGACCTGACGGCGAAAAGGCCGTTGTATAGCTACCGTGCAGACAAGCTCTCCCGGCCTGCCTCTACCATGAAACTGTTGACGGCCATTACCGCTCTCTCCCGTCCTGATGCGGATGAGCCTTTCCGCACGGAAGTATGGCACGATGGTGTGATAGAGCACGATACACTGCAAGGCAACCTGTATGTAGTAGGGGGATTTGACCCCGAATTTGACAGTCAGGCAATGGATTCGTTGATAGAGGAAGTGATGACCTTTCCTTTCTCCGTGATTAACGGGCAGGTGTATGGCGACGTTTCGATGAAAGACTCGCTCTATTGGGGGCATGGCTGGGCTTGGGACGATACTCCTGCAGGTTATCAGCCTTACTTGTCTCCGTTGATGTTTTGTAAAGGCACGGTACAGATTTCCGTGTTTCCTTCCGCTGTGCAGGGAGATACGGCAAGCATATCCTGTAAACCGGTTTCCTCCTATTATACCCTGACGAACCGGACAAAGACACGTACTTCCTCTGCCGGAAAGTTCTCCTTCTCAAGAGATTGGTTGAGGAATGGAAATAATCTGGTTGTTTCGGGCAATGTTACCTCCATTAGAAAGGATGATATAAACATCTATGATTCTTCCGCTTTCTTTATGCACACTTTCCTCGAGCGTCTTCGGGGGAAAGGTATCACGGCTCCCCAATCATACGGATTCGCCGAATTACCCCGTGACAGTGTGCAAGTGGAACGGATAGCCTGTTGGAATACTTCCGTGCAGGAAGTCTTGAACCAACTAATGAAAGAGAGCGATAACCTGAATGCCGAAGCATTCCTCTGCCGCCTTGGCGCGCAGGCGACAGGGAAGAAGCAGGTGGCTGCCGAAGACGGAATCGTCGAGATCATGCAGCTCATCCGCCAGCTGGGACACAACCCGAAAGAGTATAAGATTGCGGACGGTTGCGGACTCTCCAATTACAACTACCTCTCCCCCGCCCTGTTGGTTGACTTCCTGAAATATGCATATTCCCGGACAGAAGTGTTCCGTATGCTATACAAGTCTCTTCCCGTAGGCGGCATAGATGGTACGTTGAAAAACAGGATGAAAAGCGCAGCCACATTCCGGAATGTTCATGCCAAAACGGGCTCGTTCACAGCTATCAATACACTTGCAGGCTATCTGAAGATGAAGAACGGACATGAAGTGGCCTTTGCCATAATGAACCAGAATGTGCTTTCGGCTGCAAAGGCCAGAGCCTTCCAGGATAAGGTGTGCGAGGTGATTATCGGGCGTTAGGCGCTCTCTCTGCCTATCGGCTTATAATGTCACCTCAATGGCGGCAGGATAGATGCGCTGCGGATCAAAGAATGTGGCACAACTGTTCACCATATTCTTCAGGTCCGGCTTTACCTTTCCCTGAAAAGCCTGTTTCCCATTCACTGTAACAGTGATTTCCTTCTTCAAGTCAACCAGTTCATCACAGAGATAAATAATCACTTTCCCTTTGGCGGCAGGCGTGTAATTCTTCCTGAACTTCATTTCAATGCCCCACCTCGGATCTTTCTGAACGGTCTCATAAACGACATTATCCACATTCAGTGTGATGTGGTTGTCCGTAATGTTCATTTCGTAGCGGGTACGGGCATTGATATCGTCATTCGGGCGCTCTTTGACAAAGAGATTGTAGAATCCTTTGCGGTGCAAGCCGTCCATTTCAAAGTCTTCCCAGTAGACATATTTCGGATAAGGGTTGCGGGTATACTGTTTCAGCCACGGAGTGGTGGGACGATAGTCGATAGAATGCCCTTTGCCGGGGATTAGCTCTATGTGATGCTTGTATAGTCCGGGATGCAGACCTTGCAGCCGTTCAAATTCCTCCTTCACGTAGCCGGTGAGGATGTTCCGGTAGAAGCCGCGGTCGTCGGCACCGGTCCGCAGGGAGAAGGCGATGTGAGCACAGTTTTCGGCAGGGGCGTTCTTCAAAGGTTCTCCGCCTGCCATGGGACCTGCCCCGGCCAGGTAGTCGGCGTAGAAAGAGGCAAGACGCTGGCTGCCGTATCCACCTTCGGATATTCCGAAGATAAACAGTTTATCCGGATTGACGTGCCCGGATACTAGTGCCTGACGGAACAGTTTCTCCCAAGCGTATTGCTTGGCTTTCTGCCACCAGCGATAGTAACCTCCTTCGTTGGGGATTTGCGGGATAAAGTAGACGGAAGGAGCGTCGTCAAAACGCGAACAGATGTTCAGGCCGGTTTTCCATTCCGCCTGTTTGGGACCGGAACCGTGTATGTAGAGATACATCGGATAACCGTCTGCGGGTTTTTCCGTGCCCTTGCTCCCCCAATAATAGGGCATGATAGCATTGGGTTCCAGTTCTTTGGGGAGGTGCCATTTTCCCTTGCTGGAAGCGGATAACGTATCCAGGGCGATTAGCTTTTCTTCGTCCAGCTCATCGTTGGCTGTTTTCCAAGCTTCCCATACCAATTGGCGGTAGGCCGATGCTTTGAGAAGACTGAATGACTGGTGCTTTTCATATAAAGGCGTTTCTCCACGGAGATAGTCGTTGAAATAGCATTCGATATTTTTCCGGATTTTATCAGCAGGACCGGCTACTGCTTGCAGCCTGCCGCTCCCTAATATAATAAGGAGAAGCAGACTGTGTACAGCTATCTTTTTCATATTCTTTTTATATTCAGACTTAGGTGAATAGAAAATCGGAATATTATCGGGCGTATTCGGCCCAGTTAGTGTTCTTCATATCACCGCTCTTGGCAAGTTCTGCGTGCATGCCCAGTGCAGCCTGAATAGCGTGCGGAGTCTGTGCCTTGCCGCCGGCCAGTTTGAGGTAATCCCAAAGTAACTGTTTGTAGTCGGGATGTGCACAGTTTTCGATAATGGCCTGTGCACGTTCTTTCGGGCTCTTGCCACGAAGGTCGGCAACACCTTGTTCGGTGATAACGATATTCACGGAGTGTTCGCTGTGGTCGAGGTGGGAAACCATTGGCACGATAGCGCTGATCTTACCTTCCTTAGCTACTGACGGGCAGGTAAAGATAGAGATATAAGCATTGCGTGTAAAGTCGCCCGAACCGCCGATACCGTTCATCATCTTCGTACCGCCGATATGAGTTGAGTTTACGTTGCCGTACAGGTCGACTTCGATTGCGGTATTGATAGAGATAACACCGAGACGGCGTACTACTTCCGGGTTGTTTGAGATTTCCGACGGGCGGAGCACCAGTTTGTCGCGGAAGAAATCCATGTCATTGTAGATACCTTCCAGACAGTCGTTGGTGACAGTCAGCGAGCAGGCGCTGCCGAATTTGATACGTCCTTCACGAATCAAACCGATCACGGAGTTCTGAATAACTTCAGTGTACATTTCGAATGCGGGAATCGTTTTGTCACGTCCCAGCGCACCGAGTACGGCGTTGGCGATGTTTCCTACGCCCGACTGCAACGGCAGGAAGGTCGACGGGATGATACCGCGTTTCATGTCTGCGGCAAGGAAGTCGGCAACATTCTGTCCGATTTTGTCGGTCAACGGGTCGGCAGCGGCGAAAGAGCGCGCTTCGTCCGGCCAGTTAGTCTCTACCACGCCTACGATTTTCTTCGGATCCACTTGGATGTAAGGCAGTCCGATGCGGTCGCTCGGCTTGTAGATAGGTATTTCGCGGCGGTAAGGCGGGTCGAGTGGTTCGTACACATCGTGCAATCCCATGCAGGATTTGCTGTGCGCGCTGTTCAGCTCAACGATGATCTGGTCTGCCAAACGGCAGATAGTCGGAGAGATACCGCCGGCAGCCGTCAGATATATTTTGCCGTCCGGAGTCAGTTCGCAGGCTTCGATAATGGCTACGTTCACTTTCCCCATGAAGCCGTAACGCACTTCCTGTGCCATTTGTGAGAGGTGTATGTCGTTGTAGGCAATTTCTCCGTTGTTGACAGCTTTGCGGAAATCGGAATTGGTAGTGTAAGGAGCACGGTAACGAATGGCTTTGGCACGTGCCAGTACGCCGTCACAAGATTCACCGGTCGATGCACCTGTAAAGATACCTACCTGAAAAGGGTTTCCCTTGGCATGTTCTGCTTCAGCTATTTTTGCTAGCTCGGCTGTGACAGCCTTGGCCGTTCCGGCGGGAGTAAATCCGCTCAGGCCGATATTGTAGCCATGTTTGATAAGGCTTGCAGCTTCTGCTGCTGAAATACGATTGAATGACATAAATAGTACAATTTCGTGTTAAATACAGTTGATATTTAATTGGTTAATAATTCGCTCAATATGTTGACATTCAGGGCGGAACCTGATACTCGAATCGTAATGCTCAATGTTTAATACCTGACACAGTTGATATCTAATACTTTACACCTGACACTTGTCAATACTTCCGTTGAAGGATTTCTCCCCAGATAATAGCGCGCCGGGCTTCTTCAGCAGAATGAATGGTGAAGTCTTCTTTGTTGTCATGTGAATCGTGGGAAGTGTTATAGTGGGCACCTTGCCGGCTGTTTCGTTCATCCTGTGCGGCACTGTTGGCGATAGAGGCGGCAACGGATACTTCTTCTTTTTTCTTTTTCGGTTTCGACTCCTGCTGTCTTACTTTCGGTTTGCGCGTCCGCTGCTCTGCGGGAATCGGCTGAAACAGTTCTTCCAGCGACCTGGGTCTGCCCCAGGCTTCGGGCATAGGAGTGGCGTCGGGAGCTACTTCGACGGGAGAGGGTGTCGGCGGGACGGGGCGGTTATTTTTAGCTTTCTTCGATTTGCTATTTTTATTCACCTCTTTGAATATTCCCACAAGAATGACACCTGCTATCAAGAGAAATT
>OGXL01003068.1_pt1 | contig 11689 bp, 12 predicted proteins | sample 1576311 | NCBI WGS metagenome assembly OGXL01 (sample SAMEA3541564, study PRJEB24748) | human gut metagenome | biome: human gut; feature: human-associated habitat; material: faeces | place: China | collected 2012 | reverse complement strand
GACACTCCTCGAAATAAAAAGATTTTATAAGATAGTGTAAGAAAAAATCCCCGCCCGGAAATTTTTACATAATGAAGCATATAAAGATTAACATATGTCTCCTGGAAAGTCAATTGTGTAAAGTGACATTTTTGGTAATATAAAATGCAGATTGTTCCTGAATATGACAGCAGAGACTTGTTGTACAGGAGAAAGAGTGGTAAACTGGCCATAAATACGCAGCCTGGCTGTGGGAGGCCGGGACTGCCGGTTAAAGGTTATGCAGAAGGGAAAGGAAGAGACGGATATGAGAAGGCCAAAGAGAAAGATGGCAGATATGGGTGAGATTACCCGGATGATCGATGAATGCATGGTGTGCCGGATCGGCATGGAAAGCCAGGGGAAAATTTATGTAGTGCCCATGAACTTTGGATACAGCTGCCAGGAAGAGAAGCTTACATTCTATCTCCACAGTGCAAAGGTTGGTCGAAAGATCGAAGCGCTTAAGGAGGAACCGGAGGTGTGCGTAGAGCTGGACTGCCGCCACGGACTGATGGAAGCGGAGGAACCCTGCAGTCACAGCTATTACTACGCCAGTCTGATCGGCACCGGAAAGGTGCAGGTTTTAAAAACCTTCGAGGAAAAGCTGGATGGCTTGAAGAAAGTGATGCGCCACCAGACCGGAAAAGACTTTGATAATTTTGATGAAAAATGGGTCAATGCCGTGGAGGTACTGAAGGTGGAACTGGAAGAGTACACCTGCAAATACCACGACGGGACAAATTAAGAAGCGAAGAATGAAAAAGAGACAGAGGCATCCCTGCGGGGGTGCCTTTTTGGCATCTGCCCGGTGGGAGATAAAAATAAAAAGATTGTGAATTCTATTAACTTTTTGGCGGTTTTATTGAAACGCCGGGAGAAATGTGCTAAGTAATCTTTGGAAAAACAACAGTGTTACGGCAGGGGAACGGCTGTCAGCGGAGGAGATCGGAGGCGTCTATGTTTGGATATATCGGATGTGCAAAAGAGCAGCTGAGTGAAGAGGAACAGAAGAGATATCAGAGTATCTACTGCGGGCTGTGCAGAAATCTGAAGGAGAGGTACGGGCAGGTGGAGAGACTGTGCCTCTCCTACGATATGGCTTTTCTGATCCTGCTTCTGTCATCCCTCTATGAACCGGAGGAAAAGAGTGGCAGATTCCGCTGCAGTGTCCATCCTCTCAGCGGGAAGGAGGAGACTGGGAACAGGTTTACAGACTACGCGGCAGATATGACCATCATTCTGTTCTACTATAAATGCCGGGATGACTGGAAGGATGAGGGAAAGCATCTGCAGCGGTGGTATGCGGGAATGCTGGAGAAAAAATGCGGGGAGCTGAAAAAACAATATCCCAGGCAGTGGAAGGCTGTGGCGGAAGGGACCGCCGGACTGGAGGAAGTGGAGAAAAAAGCAGCCCGGGATTTTGACAGGGCCATCAACTCGCCAGGCGGCCACCAATCCGGAGAGGACCATTAGTTCCGTGAAACGGCATATGGGCACAGAGTGGAGCACCCGCATTGACGGGACAGACTATAAGGCGCAGACCATCAGCGCCATGGTACTGATGCAGCTTAAGAAAGACGCGGAGGATTTCCTGGGGACGCCGGTGACAGAGGCGGTCATCACAGTGCCTGCCTACTTTAACAACATCCAGCGGCAGGCCACCAAGGATGCAGGGCGGATTGCGGGCCTTAACGTAAAGCGTATTATCAACGAGCCCACAAGCGCAGCCCTGTCTTACGGGCTGAACCACGGGGAACCCCAGAAGGTTATGGTGTACGATCTGGGCGGAGGCACCTTTGATGTTTCCATCATCGAGATTGGGGAGGGAGTCGTTGAAGTTCTGGCCACCGCAGGGGACAATCACCTGGGCGGGGATGATTTTGACGAGCGGATCACCCAGTGGCTGGTACGCCGTTTTAAAGAGGAAAATGGAGCGGATCTCACCCGGGACTTTGCTGCCATGCAGCGGGTGAGGGAGGCGGCCGAGCAGGCCAAGAAGGAGCTGTCCGCATCTGAGAGCGCCCATGTCATGCTGCCTTATCTGACTCAGCACAGGGGAGAGATGCTGCATATGGATCTGACCCTTACAAGAGGGCAGTTCCAGGATCTCATAGGGGATCTCATTGAGCGCACCGCCCAGCCGGTGCACAGTGCCCTCAGCGACGCGGGCATCGCCCCTGCGGAGCTTGGACGAGTGCTTCTTGTGGGAGGCTCTACCAGGATCCCGGCTGTCCAGGAGAAAGTGCGGGCGCTGACAGGTAAGGAGCCCTCCAGAAATATCAATCCGGACGAATGTGTGGCCAAGGGAGCGGCTATTCTTGGAAGTACGCTGGAAGGCAACAGCCTTGTGGCGGCAGGTACGGACAAGAACCTGCTCCTTCTGGATGTGACGCCGCTGAGTCTGTCCATTGAGACGGTGGGAGGAGTGGCCACCCGCCTCATTGAGCGCAACAGTACCCTTCCTACCCGGTATTCCAGGATTTTCTCCACGGCAGCCCCCTACCAGCGGTCTGTGGATATCCACGTGCTCCAGGGCGAACGCCCCATGGCCAGGGACAACAAGACCATCGGAAAATTTAAGCTGAAAGGCATCAAGGCGGCGCCGGCAGGGGTTCCCCAGATCGAGGTTACCTTTGATATAGACGCCAACGGCATTCTGAAGGTTTCTGCCCGGGATCTGGACACAGGAAAGCAGCAGTCCATCACCATTACTTCTAATGACAGTATGTCTGAGGATGAGATCCAGCAGGCCATCCGGGACGCGCAGGTTTACGCCGGACAGGACCAGACAAGGAAAGACGCGGTGGAGGTGCTGGGAGACGCCCAGCGTCTGATGGCAGAGACAGAGCAGAAGCTGAAGGAGAAGAAAAAAGAGCTGGACAGAGGGACAAAGAAGCAGGTGAAGGCGGATGTGAACAGGCTGAACAAACTGACCATGAAGTGCCGCCTGGACAAAGTGACAGAAGCGCAGCTTGCGGAGATCAAGGAGGCCATGCGCCAGCTTGAGGAGAGTGCCCGGAACCTGTAGAAAGAGCGATGGAAAAACTGTAGATGGCATAAATCGCATAATAAGGATGTAAAAAGGATACTCCGGAGAGTCAGTTGTATTTCAGCACTCTTTTGAGTATTATTTTTTTAAGTAATAAGATGAACGGGCAGGCGTTTTCTGAAAGATAAATTTTGAAATTTTTCGCAAATTAATGCTTTAACTTGCGAAAGTAATGTGCTATACTAAGGGAAGCACGACGCGAAAGCGTGAAAAAGGAGGAAAAGTCATGATCTGGTCGAAGGAAGAGACCCTGTCAAGGAGCGAAATAGAAGCGATTCAGCTTAAGAAACTGAAGGAGACCGTGCGATATATCTATGAGAAGGTTGCTCCGTACCGTCAGAAGATGGATGAGGCAGGGGTGAAGCCGGAGGACATTCAGTCGCTGGAGGATCTGACAAAGCTGCCCTTTACCTATAAAGCGGATTTCAGAGATAATTATCCCATGGGCCTGTTTGCCGTGGACAGAAAGGATCTGGTGCGGTTTCACGCCAGTTCGGGAACCACGGGAAAGCCTACAGTGGTGGGCTATACAAGGAACGACCTGGAGATGTGGCTGAACAATGTGGCCCGGGTTGCCTGCATGGGCGGCGCCACGGCTGACGATGTGGCCCAGATCTCCTTCGGGTACGGCACATTTACCGGGGCCCTTGGCCTTCACGGAGGCCTGGAGAAGATCGGCGCTTCCGTGATTCCCATGTCGTCGGGAAACACGAAGAAGCAGATCATGTTCCTTAAGGATATGGGGGTGACCCTTCTGGTAGCAACGCCCTCCTACGCTCTTCATCTGGGAGAGGAGATCCGGGCAAAGGGGATGGATCCGGAGAAGGATTTAAACGTACATATCGGCCTTTTCGGCGGCGAGGGCATGACAGAGCCCATGCGGGAGGAGATGCACAAAGTGTGGGGCGATGACTTCCTCTGTACCCAGAACTACGGCATGAGCGAACTGTGCGGGCCCGGCGTGGCAGGAGAGTGCCAGGAACTTGCGGGCATGCATATCAATGAGGACTGGTTTATACCGGAGATCATTGACCCGGAGACGGAGGAAGTGCTTCCGCCCGGCGAGAAGGGGGAACTGGTCATTACCTGTCTTGGAAAAGAAGCCCTTCCCCTTGTGCGCTACCGCACCGGGGACATCACCAGGCTGATGTATGAGCCCTGCAGGTGCGGCAGAACGACAGTGCGGATGGAGAATATCTCGGGGCGTGCCGACGACATGCTTGTCATCCGGGGCGTCAATGTGTTCCCCACCCAGATTGAGGAAGTGCTGCTGCAGATCCCGGAGATCGGTCCTCACTACGAGATACTTGTGGAGAGGAAGAACCGGCTGGATGTTATGACTATTACAGTGGAACTGGTAGACGACAGGCTGCTTGACAGCTACTCCCAGCTCAGCGAGCTGGAGATGAAGATAAGGAAGGGACTGAAGTCCCAGCTCGGCCTTGCCACCCAGATCAGACTGGTGGCGCCCTACTCTCTGAAACGGTTTGAGGGGAAGGCAAAGAGAGTGACAGATTTAAGAAAGGATGGACTGTAAAATGTCAGAGTCAGAGAAAGTAATCATGCTCGGCAACGAGGCCATCGCCAGAGGAGCATACGAGGCGGGAGTGAAAGTATCCGCCGCTTATCCCGGTACGCCGAGCACAGAGATCAGTGAGTATCTTGTGCAGTACAAAGACGATCTGTACTGCGAGTGGTCGCCCAATGAGAAGGTGGCCACGGAAGTGGCGATCGGTGCTTCCATAGCGGGGACGAGAGCCATGTCCTGCATGAAGCACGTAGGATTTAACGTGGCGGCAGACCCGGCCTACACTGTCTCCTACATGGGTGTGAACGGGGGACTTGTCATTGTGGTGGCAGATGATCCGGGACTTTACAGCTCCCAGAATGAGCAGGATACAAGGATGGTGGCAAGAGCTGCCCACCTTCCGGTTCTGGAGCCCTCGGACAGCATGGAGGCCAAAGAGTTCATGAAGCTGGCCTTTGAGCTGAGCGAGCAGTATGACCGGCCTTTTGTGTACAGGACCACCACCCGGCTGGCGCATTCCCAGGGACTGGTGGAGCTTGGCAGCCGGAAGGAAGTGCCGGATAAGCCCTACGAGCGGGATCCGGCCAAGAACGTCATGATGCCTGGCAACGCCAAGGGACGCCATGTGGTCATTGAGAAGCGGATGGAGGAGCTGGCTGAGGCAGCCAACACACTTTCCATCAACACGGTGGAGATGAAAGATACAAAGATCGGCGTCATCACAAGCGGTATTCCCTACCAGTATGTAAAAGAAGTACTGCCGGAGGCGTCCGTGCTGAAACTTGGCATGGTCAATCCGCTGCCGAAGAAGCTGATCCAGGATTTCGCGTCAAAGGTTGAGACGCTCTATATTGTGGAGGAGCTGGATCCTGTGATCGAGGAGCAGGTGAAGTCCTGGGGCATTAAAGCCATCGGCAAGGAGATCTTTACCGTGCAGGGCGAGTACAGCGCCAATATGCTGCGTGAGGCCATTCTCCATGAGGAGCTTCAGATCGAAAAACCGGCCCAGGTGCCGGGACGTCCGCCTATTCTCTGCCCGGGATGTCCGCACCGCAGTGTCTACTATGTGCTGAACAAGCTGAAGATCCACGGAGCAGGCGACATCGGATGCTATACGCTGGGGGCGGTGGCGCCGCTGAGCGTGGTGGACACCACGGTCTGTATGGGCGCCAGCATTTCCACTCTTCACGGAATGGAAAAGGCGAAGGGCAAAGATTATATTAAAAACTGGGTAGCCGTCATTGGCGACTCCACATTTTTACATACAGGTGTCAATTCCCTGATGAACATGATGTACAATAAAGCGACAGGAACCGTGATCATCCTGGATAATTCCACCACGGGAATGACCGGACACCAGGATCACGCGGCCACAGGAAAGACGCTCCAGGGCGATCCCACCTACGCCATTGATATCCCGGGACTGTGCCGGGCGCTGGGCGTGAAACACGTGCAGGAGATCAATGCGCTGGATATCGATACGCTGGAGAAGGCCATCAAGGAAGAGGTGGCAAGAGACGAGGTGTCTGTCATCATCACAAAGACGCCCTGCGTGCTTCTGTCCAAGGCGAAGAAGCCTCTCTACGTGGCTCATGCGGACAAATGTAAGAAGTGCGGTATGTGCATGAAACCGGGATGTCCGGCCATGACGAGAAATGCAGATGGAACCATCCATATTGACGATACCATGTGCACCGGATGCGGACTGTGTGAGTCACTGTGCAAATTCGATGCCATTGAACTGGTGAAGGAGGGCGACAGATAATGGCTGTGAAAAATATTATGATCGTCGGCGTGGGCGGGCAGGGAACACTGCTCACCAGCCGCGTGCTGGGAGGGCTTGCCATTGCCGGAGGCTATGATGTGAAGCTGTCGGAGGTACACGGCATGGCCCAGAGGGGCGGAAGCGTGGTTACCTTTGTGCGCTACGGAGACAAGGTGGCGGAGCCCATCGTGGAGGAAGGACAGGCGGACGTCATCATTGCCTTTGAGAGGCTGGAGGCCCTGCGGTATGCCCACTTCCTCAAAAAGGACGGCGTCCTTGTGGTCAACGACTGGCGCATTGATCCCATGCCTGTGGTGATCGGCAATGCCTCCTACCCGGAGGGAATTCTGGAGGATCTCGGAAAGGATCACAAAGTGTATGCGGTCAACGCCACGGAGGAGTCCAGAAAGCTGGGCAATCCGAAGGTGTTCAATCTGATCGTGCTGGGCGTGGCCGCGCAGCACATGGATTTCAGCAAAGAGGACTGGTACAGCGTCATTGAGAAGACTGTGCCGCCAAAGACAATAGAGATCAATAAGAAAGCATTTGACACAGGATATCACCTTACTGCAAGATGATATAGAAACAGGAACCAGAAAAAAGGAGGTGTCGCATGATCAAGCAGCTATCAGTTTTCGTGGAGAATAAGCCGGGCAGCCTGATGGAAGTTACGTCAAAACTTACAGAAGCGCATATCAACATCCGGGCCGTCGCGTCTTTTGATACTCCGGAGTTTGGTATCCTTCGTCTCGTAGTCGATAAGCCAGCAGAGGCGAAGGGTTATCTTACTGAGAAGGGATTTGTCGTACGGGTTACCGATGTCATCGGCGTGGAGCTTGAGGACAAAAAAGGCAATCTCAATCAGATGTTGGCAATACTCGCGCAGAACGGTATAAATGTGCGCTACATTTATTCATTTGTCATCCGCGAAGGACGCGCTCCGGTTCTGGTTTTCAGCACCGACGATTATGAGAAAGCAGCTTCCATTCTTAAGGATGCAGATGTGAAGATGGTAGATGAGTCAGACCTGTAGGCCTGGCTGTACCGGAAGAATTAAGAATAGGAGTATAGAAAAAATGGCAGGAGTATCATTAGAAAATTGGCAGGAAAGGATCAGAGATCCGAAGATCGAATGTATGAGCAGGGATGAGATGAGCGCCCTGCAGAGCGAGAAACTTGTGAAACAGGTAAAGAGAGTGTATGAGAACGTACCTTTCTACCGGAAGAAAATGCAGCAGAAGGGTGTGGAGCCCGGCGATATTAGAGGAATTGAGGATATCGGAAAGCTGCCTTTCACCACAAAGGAGGACCTGCGGGACAATTATCCCTTCGGTCTTCTGGCAGTGCCCCAGGAAAAGATCGCCCGGGTGCAGGGTACATCCGGCACAACAGGCAAGCTGACCCTGGCCTCCTACACAAAGTATGACGTGGAGGTGTGGGGCGAGTGCGTGGCCAGAGCCCTGACCATGGCCGGCATCACCAGTGAGGACCGCATTCATATCTGTTACGGGTACGGGCTGTTCACGGGAGGACTGGGGCTGGATTACGGCGCCATGCAGCTTGGAGCCATGGCAATTCCTATGTCCGCAGGCAATACCCAGAGACAGATGATGTGCATGGAGGATTTCGGCGCAACTGCTTTCGCGTGCACACCTTCCTACGCCCTTTACCTGGCGGAGTCCATCCAGGAGGCGGGACTTGTGGATCACATGCAGCTCAAAGCAGGTATCCACGGCGCAGAGCCCTGGACGGAGGAGATGAGAAAGAAGATTGAGAATATCCTCCATATCAACTGCTTTGATATTTACGGTCTCTGTGAGATCACAGGACCCGGCGTGGCCCTGGACTGTATCCATCACGAGGGACTTCACGTATATGAGGACCATTTCTATCCTGAGCTGATCAACCCTGCAACTTATGAGCCCTGCGCGGACGGCGAGACAGGCGAGCTGGTGTTCACAACTCTCTCCAAAGAGGGAATGCCGCTGATCCGCTACCGCACAAAGGACCTTACAAGCATTAACCACGGAAAGTGTAAATGTGGAAGAACGCTGGCAAGGATCAACAAGTTCACAGGCCGTACCGACGATATGAAAGTCATCCGCGGCGTCAACGTATTCCCAACCCAGGTAGAGTCAGCCCTTCTGTCCATGGGCGGCGGCGTGGCTCCGCACTATCTGATGATCGTGGACAGGGAGAACAACATGGATGTGCTCACGGTCATGGTGGAAGTGGACGAGAGATATTTCTCCGACGAGATCCGCAAGCTGGACGAACTGAAGAACAAAGTGGCAGCCGTGCTGAAGCAGGCCCTTGGCGTATCTGTCCGGGTGAAGTTGGTGGAGCCCAGGACGATCCAGAGAAGCGAAGGCAAAGCAAAACGCGTCATCGACAACAGGCAGATGTAAAAAGGAGGGGAATATCATGGGAATTAGTAATACAGTACAGCAGTTATCCGTATTTCTGGAGAACAGGGAAGGACGTCTGGACGAGGTGCTGGCAGCGCTGGCAGGGGGCGGCGTAAACATTGTGGCCCTCAGCCTGGCAGACACGTCCGAATATGGTATGCTCCGCATGATCGTCTCTGACCCCCACAAGGGAAGAATGGTCCTTAAGGAGGCGGGGATCACAGCCATGTTGACGGATGTGGTGGCTCTTCGTGTGCCCCACGCCACAGGCTCTCTCTCAAAGGCCATGCATCAGCTTGTGGAGGGCGAGGTCAACATTGAGTATATGTACGCCTTTGCCAACGGAAGCGATGCGGCGGCGGTGCTCAAAAGCGATGAGCCGGGAAGAGTCATTGATATTCTGAAAGGAAGCGGATTTGATGTGTACACCGCAGACGAGGCGTACCGCGCCAATGTATAGAGAACGGGCAGCCGTGTGAGGACGGTTGTCACAGAGACAGAAGGGGCAGGGAGAGGCTGATCCGGCACAGATCAAAGCGTTTTCTCCCTGCCTTTGTCTGTCTGATCCGGATTATATGCCTGGGGAGCGTCTGCCGTGAAGGCAGGTGCAGGAACAACAGGAAAAGGAGGAAGAAAATGATGATGCTGGAGAGAAAGACAACAGAGTTCCTTGAGGAGCTCTCTTCTAAGGCTCCTGTGCCCGGAGGGGGAGGAGCCAGCGCTGCCGTGGGAGCTTTCGGTGCTGCTCTTGGCATGATGGTGGCAAATCTTACTGTGGGAAAGAAAAAATATGCGGAAGTGGAGGAGGAGATCCTGGATGCCAGAGAGGAGATGGAGAAGCTCCGTGACAGGCTGGTCCTGCTGACGGACCGGGATGCCCAGGCCTTCGAGCCCCTGTCGAAAGCATACGGACTTCCGAAAAATACAGAGGAGGAGAAGGCCGCCAGAGAGCAGGTCATGGAGTCCGCTCTCTATGAGGCCAGCGTGGTTCCTATGGAGATCATGGAGACTGTGCTTTCCTCCATGGATCTGCTGGAGGTCCTGGGGGAAAAAGGCAGCACCTTGGCCCGCAGCGATGTGGGAGTAGGGATCCTTTTTGCCCAGGCTGCGCTGGAGGGTGCCTCCCTGAATGTATTTATCAATACCAGGCTTATGAAGGACCGGATCCGGGCAGAGGAACTGAATGCCCGGGCGGAGGAACTGATCCGGACAGGGAGAGAGAAAAAAGAGCGTATTTACAACAGTGTGCTTCAGAGTGTAAAATAGAGCGATAAGGAGCGGGTGGCTGCGGCGCCCGGATAACAGACAGAGACAGGCAGACACAGGAGGGACATACAATGGGAACAGTCATGTTGGGAACAGAAGTAGCAAAGGCCATGAAGGAAAGGCTGATACAGAGGGCCGAAGCCATGAAGGAGAAAGGCGTCATGCCGAAGCTGGCGATCCTGCGGGTGGGAGCACGGCCGGATGATCTTTCTTATGAGAGAGGCGCAAAGAAGCGCATGGAGCTGACAGGGATGGCCAGCCAGGTGGTGGAGCTTCCGGAGGATGTCTCCCAGAAAAAGCTGGAGGAGACGCTGGAAGCGCTCAACAGGGATACTTCTGTACACGGCATTCTTGTGTTCAGACCTCTCCCCGGGCATCTGGACGAGGAACCTTTAAAACAGATGATCGACCCGGTGAAGGATGTGGACTGCATGAGTCCTGTCAATATGGCAAAGGTCTTTGCCGGAGATGACAGCGGCTACGCGCCCTGCACAGCGGAGGCGGTGATGGAGATGCTGGATCATTACGGCATTGACCCGGAAGGAAAGAAAGTGACGGTTGTGGGACGGAGTATGGTGGTGGGGAAGCCCCTGGCCATGCTGCTTCTGAAGCGCCACGCCACAGTTACCACCTGCCACACCCGCACGGCGGATCTGGCAGGCACATGCCGGCAGGCCCAGATCCTGGTGGCGGCTGCGGGAAAGGCAAAGATGGTGACAGCGGATATGACAGGAGAGGGAGCGGTTGTCCTGGACGTGGGCATCAACGTGGACGAAGAGGGCAATCTGTGCGGCGATGTGGACTTCGAGGCAGTGGAACCGAAGGCTTCCTTTATCAGCCCGGTGCCCCGGGGCGTGGGCAGCGTCACAACTTCGGTGCTGGCGGGGCATGTGCTCCGCGCGGCTCATGAACTTAAAGTCCTTGGCAATCAAAAATACATCAGAATCAGACGAAGTAAAGACTGCATATATCGAGTTTGAAGGAGAAGGTATTGTAACAGGTGCTGATATCCAGACAGATTCTGATATTGAGATTATGAATCCGGAGCAGGTTATCGCTACATTGAGCGGCGGTAAAGACAGCAAATTGTATATGGAACTTACCATTACAAAAGGCAGAGGATACGTAAGCGCAGACAAGAACAAGAGTGAGGATATGCCGATTGGTGTGATTCCGATCGATTCAATCTATACACCGGTTGAACGTGTCAATATGACCGTTCAGAATACTCGTGTCGGACAGGTTACAGATTATGACAAACTGACATTAGACGTATGGACAAAGGGAACACTGCTTCCGGATGAGGCAGTCAGCCTTGCAGCAAAAGTTCTCAGTGAACATCTGAAATTATTCATTGACCTTTCTGAAGTTGCTCAGTCAGCTGAAGTCATGATTGAAAAAGAGGATGACGAGAAAGAGAAAGTTCTGGAGATGAGCATTGACGAATTAGAGCTTTCTGTACGTTCATACAACTGTCTGAAGAGAGCCGGCATCAACACAGTGGAAGAGCTGTGCAACAGGACCTCTGAGGACATGATGAAGGTTCGTAACTTAGGCCGCAAGTCCTTAGAGGAAGTACTGGCCAAGTTAAAGGAATTAGGCTTACAGCTAAATCCAAGCGACGACAACTAAGCGACCGAACACAGTGAGGG
>OGXL01003066.1_pt1 | contig 11690 bp, 10 predicted proteins | sample 1576311 | NCBI WGS metagenome assembly OGXL01 (sample SAMEA3541564, study PRJEB24748) | human gut metagenome | biome: human gut; feature: human-associated habitat; material: faeces | place: China | collected 2012 | reverse complement strand
TTGGCACCCCCTTTGACGACGGCCCCAGCCCCGACTGGACGCCAAAGCTGCTGGACGGGCTGAAGGAGCGGAATGTGCGGGCCACCTTTTTCCTCATCGGCATGTACGCGGTGCAGTACCCGGAAATCGTGGAGCGGATGGACCGAGAGGGACATCTCATCGGGAACCACACCTATCACCACGTCCAGCTGGATCTGGAGGATGAGGAGCATCTGCGCCGGGAAATAGGGGATACAGACAAAGTCATCTACCTTATCACGGGAAAGCACACAGACTATGTGCGCCCGCCCTTTGGCGTCTGGGACGAGAGGCTGGAGGAGCTGCAGGTACTGCCGGTCCTGTGGACGGTGGATCCGCTGGACTGGACTACGGAAAATACGGACCAGATCGTAGAAAAGGTAGTGACGGAGGCGGAGGATGGTGATATCATTTTACTGCACGACTGCTACGAGTCCTCCGTGGAGGCGGCGCTGCGCATCGTGGATATCCTCCGGGACGAAGGATTTGCGTTCGTGACGGCAGATGAGCTGGTGCTGCCCTGAGGGGCGCGCCGCTGCAGGGCGTGAGGCATGGACCGCAGGAATGCGCGGCGATATGAAAATCGGCGTTTCAGTGAAGGCAGCGCTGAAAAGCAGGGAAAAAAGCAGAAAGAAAAGGCAAAGAGGATGACAGAATTGAGAGAACAGGAATATACAGCAGATGAATTTGCAAGGACAGCGCTCCTCATAGGGGAGGAGAAGCTGCAGAAAATACGAAGCTCCTCGGTCATGGTGCTGGGGGTGGGAGGCGTGGGCTCCCACTGCATCGAGGCTCTGGCAAGGGCCGGGGTGGGGCGCCTCATCCTGGTGGACAATGACAGGGTGTCCATGACCAACATCAACCGCCAGTCCATCGCCTGCCACAGCACGGTGGGCCGGTACAAGACGGAGGTGATGCGGGAGCGGATACAGGATATCTGCCCTGAGACGGAGGTACAGACCTTTGAGACCTTTGTCCTGGCGGACAATACAGACCCGCTTTTTGCGGAGAGGCCGGACTACATCGTGGACGCCATTGACACGGTGACGGCAAAGCTGGCGGTGATCGAGAGGGCGGACAGGGAGCGCATCCCCGTCATCAGCTGCATGGGGACAGGAAACAAGCTCCACCCGGAGCTCTTTGAGATTGAAGATATAAGCCGGACCTCCGTGTGCCCCCTCTGCAAGGTGATGCGAAGAGAGCTGAAAAAGCGGGGGATCGAGCATGTGAAGGTGCTCTACTCCAAAGAAAAGCCTGTGGACGTATCAGGACGGGACACGGGGGAGGACAAGGGACAAAGGAGGAGCCTGCCGGGAAGCATCTCCTTTACGCCCCCTGTGGCAGGCCTTCTCATCGCGGGGGAAGTGGTGCGGGATATAGCAGGACTTTAGGCTGGAAAGGTGGCAGAACAGATATGGATCTATTTGAGTACGCAAGAGAACAGAATATGGACAGGGAGTCTCCCCTGGCCTCCAGGCTGCGGCCGGAGACGCTGGAGGAGGTGGTGGGTCAGCAGCACATCATCGGGAAGGACAAGCTCCTCTACCGAGCCATCAAGGCGGACAAGCTGGGCTCCCTCATTTTCTACGGCCCGCCGGGAACCGGGAAGACTACCCTTGCCAAGGTCATCGCCCACACCACGAAGGCGGAGTTCACCCAGATCAACGCCACAGTGGCGGGAAAGAAAGACATGGAGGAGGTGGTCCGCCAGGCGAAGGAGCGCCGCGGAATGTACGGCCGCCGGACCATCCTCTTTGTGGATGAGATACACAGGTTCAACAAGGGGCAGCAGGACTATCTCCTTCCTTTTGTGGAGGACGGAACCATCACCCTCATCGGGGCCACCACGGAGAACCCCTATTTCGAGGTAAACGGGGCTCTCATCTCCAGGTCCAGCATCTTTGAACTCTATCCCCTGAGCAAGGAGGATGTGAAGACCCTCATCAACCGGGCGGTCTACGATAAAGAGAAGGGGATGGGCAGCTATGACGCGGTGATCGATGAGGACGCTCTGGAATTCCTGGCGGACGTGGCGGGCGGGGACGCAAGGAACGCCCTGAACGCAGTGGAGCTGGGCGTGCTGACCACAGAGCGGTCCGCTGACGGAAAGATCCACCTGACTCTGGAGGTGGCCTCCGAGTGCATCCAGAAGCGGGTGGTCCGCTACGACAAGACCGGGGACAATCACTACGACACCATCTCCGCCTTTATCAAGAGCATGAGAGGGTCGGACCCGGATGCAGCCGTGTACTATCTGGCCAAAATGCTCTACGCGGGGGAGGATATCAAGTTTATCGCCCGCAGGATCATGATATGCGCTTCGGAGGATGTGGGAAATGCGGACCCTATGGCTCTCACCGTGGCGGTCTCCGCCGCCCAGGCGGTGGAGCGGGTGGGGATGCCGGAGGCCCAGATCATCCTGTCCCAGGCAGCGCTCTACGTGGCCACGGCCCCCAAGAGCAACTCGGCGGTGAACGCCATTTTTGCCGCCATGGAGAATGTGGGGCGCTATAAGACCACCGTGCCTGCGCATCTTCAGGACGCCCACTACAGGGGTGCGAAGGACCTGGGCCGCGGCACAGGCTACAAGTACGCCCACGATTACCCGGACCACTATGTGGAGCAGCAGTACCTGCCTGACGAGATACAGGGTACCCGGTTCTATGAGCCCGGGGACATGGGATATGAGAGGCAGATCAAGGAGCATATGAGAAAGATAAAAGGACAGAAGGACTGACAGAGGGACTGACGGGCCCGCAGCTCCTTTACACCTTTCACAACAAAAAGAGCACCATTCGCAACAGAGGATGTGTGCTCTTTTTGTCTGGGGGCTATAGTAGGGGTACAAGGAGGTAACAAAGAGAGATGAAAAAACAGGTACGGAAAATGACAAACCGCACAGCGGGCTATATTTTTTTCTACAATCTGATCATGGTAGCCGTCATGTTCGGAGCTGTCGCTATCAGGACCATCGCCATCATGGCCGGAGCCGGGTCAGAGCAGGCGGCAGACCGGGCGGTGGGCGCCTTTGGGCAGAACATGGGCTCTTTCCTGGGAATACTGAGTATTGCGGGCGTGTGCGGAGGACTTCTCTTCCTGGCCATAGCCAGCCGCAGGACAGGTCTTGTGAGGGAGGCATTCCGGAGCAGCCGAAAGATGGAGGCCGGAAATTTTATCCGGATATTCTGCGTTTTTATGGCCTGCCAGACAATCTTTACTGTGGCAGCTCTCCTGGCAGAACTGGTCCTCAATCCCTTTGGACTGACTCTTAAGAACGCGGCTGAGAGTGCATCGGCAGTGAGCGGTGACCTGCCCATGTTCCTCTACGCCTCCCTGATAGGGCCTGTGGCGGAGGAGCTTGTATTCAGGGGATTTGTATTGAGAAGGCTGCTGGGAGGGGGCAAAGGGTTTGCGATCGTCCTGTCCGCTGTCCTCTTTGGCGCCATGCACGGGAATTTCCTGCAGGGCACCTTCGCGGTGGGAGCGGGGCTGGTCTTCGGATATGTGGCGGTGGAGTACTCCATAGGGTGGTCCATCCTGATCCATGTTCTCAACAATCTGGTGTTCAGCGACCTCCTGGGGCGGCTGGCGGGGACTCTCCCGAAGACGGCCGGGGCGGTGCTGGAGTACGGCGTGCCGGGATTTTTCTTCCTGGCGGCCTGCGTCATCCTTGTGAAGGAGAGAGAGAAGATCGTCTCCTGGTGGCGGCGGAACCGCCCGCCCAGGAGGTACTGGCTGTGGGCTTTCACCACTTTCTGGATGCTCCTCTTCCTCATCATGGAGACAGTGGTGGCTCTGGAGGGAGTGAGCCGGCTTTAGGGAGACAGCCGCTGTGTGACAAAAATGTAAGGTACAGACCCGGAAATGTAATATGAAAAAATGGATAGCCTGCCTTTCCTTCGGTATAATGTCTACAGAACATACGAAGAGAAAGGCAGGTTATTTTCATGGCATTACTGGAAGTGAAAAATGTAAAGAAAATATATACGACCCGGTTTGGCGGCAGCCAGGTGGAGGCGCTGCGAAATGTGAGCTTCTCTGTTGAACCCGGCGAGTATGTGGCGATCATGGGTGAGTCCGGCTCAGGCAAGACCACCCTCCTCAACATCCTGGCGGCGCTGGACCAGCCGACCACCGGGAGAGTCTATCTGAAGGGAAATGATATAGGAAAGGTGAAGGAAAAGGAGATGGCGGCCTTCCGCAGGCAGAACCTGGGTTTTGTCTTTCAGGACTTCAATCTGCTGGACACCTTTTCCCTGAGGGACAACATTTTCCTACCCCTTGTCCTGTCGGGAAAGAAGTATGAGGAGATGGACCGCCGCCTCCAGCCCATAGCGCAAAAGCTGGGTATCCGGGAAATCCTTGGCAAATTTCCCTACGAGGTGTCGGGAGGACAGAAGCAGAGGGCCGCGGTGGCAAGAGCACTCATCACAAAGCCCCAGCTTATCCTGGCAGATGAGCCCACGGGCGCCCTGGACTCCCGGTCTGCAGACGAGCTGCTGGGAATGTTCATGCAGATCAACAGAGACGGCCAGACTATCCTCATGGTGACCCACAGTGTGAAGGCGGCCAGCACGGCGGGGCGGGTCCTGTTCATCAAGGACGGGGAAGTGTTCCACCAGCTCTACAGAGGCAGCCTGACAAACGAGCAGCTCTACCAGAAGATTTCGGACACACTGACCGTTCTGGCTACGGGAGGTGAGAAGAGGTGAGCAGCAGGATCTACGCAAAGCTGGCGGTTACCAATATAAAGAACAACGGGAAGACCTATGTTCCCTTCATGCTGACGGCCGTGCTCACGGTCATGATGTACTACATGATGGATACTCTGGCCAGGAATGACAGCATCGGAAACAGGAATGTGACCACAGTCCTCTTCCTCACCATACCGGTGATGACCCTTTTTTCCCTCATCTTCCTGTTTTACACAAACAGCTTTCTCATCAGGAGGAGGAAGAAGGAGATCGCGGTCTACAATATCCTGGGCATGGGGAAGGGACACATCGGCAGGATGCTCACCGTAGAGACGCTGATCATATGGGCTGTCAGCCTGGTGCTGGGGATACTGGGAGGCATGGTCTTCGGGAAGCTGATGCATCTTCTCCTCCTGCGCATCCTGCAGTATGATGTGGGCATACGCTTCCATATCTCCCTGCCCTCCATCCTCTACACGGCGGTCCTCTTTACCTTTATCTTTTTCCTGACATGGCTCTACAACCTTTTTCAGGTAAAGCTGGCCAATCCGGTGGAACTCCTGCGGGGCGGCAATGTGGGGGAGAGGGAGCCGAGGACAAAGTGGCTCCTTGCTCTTGTCGGCGGGCTGGCAATGGGAGTGGGATACTATCTGGCGATCACTACGGAGCGGCCCATTGACGCCATCGACACCTTTATCGTGGCAGTCGTCCTTGTCATCATAGGCACCTACTGTCTCTTCATCGCGGGCAGCATCGCTGTCCTGAAGGCGCTCAGGAAAAAGAAAAATTTCTACTACAAGGCAAATCATTTCACAGCGGTGTCGGGCATGATCTACCGGATGAAGCAGAACGCGGCGGGGCTTGCCAATATCTGCATCCTGAGCACCATCGTGCTGGTGCTCATCTCCAGCACGGTGAGCCTTTACGCGGGGATGGAGGACATACTGGACCAGCGGTTCCCCTACGATTACTGCATCACCACGGCGGACGCCTCCGATCCGGCGACCATTTCGTCCATAGACCGGATCGTGGAGGAGGAGCTCTCTGCCCGCCATGTGGAGAAGGAGGACGGCATGTCCTACAGGTACGGCGCCACCGCCGTGCTCCGGCAGAGCGACACAGCCTTTACCAACAGCCAGACTGTGGACTACACGGTGGAGGATATACAGGAGATGTATTTTATCCCTCTGGAGGACTACCAGAAGGTCCAGGGGGACCCCACGGAGCTCGCCCCGGACGAGGTCATCCTCTTCGTCACCGACGAGGGCAGCTACGGCCGGGACACCATCACAGTCAACGGAAAAGAGCTGAAGGTGGTGAAGGAGCTGAAGGATTTCCGGCTGGAGGACAAGAGCGTGGCCCGGGTGGTCACCGGCTGGTATCTGATCATGCCGGATGTGCAGTCCATACTGGATATGGGCGTGGTGAACGGCGCTCTCCAGTACTCCACCTACTTTGATATGGGAGGCAGCCGGGAGGACTGTCTGGCGGCGGTGCAGAGTATTGCGGACCGTGTGGGCCGGGAGGTGCCCGGGGCTGTGTGCGAGAACAGGGAACTGAGCCGGGAGAACTTCTTCTCCCTGTATGGAAGTCTCTTCTTCATCGGCCTCTACCTGGGTTCCATGTTCCTCATAGCCACCGTGCTCATCATCTACTACAAGCAGATTTCAGAGGGCTACGATGACAGGGAGCGGTACCAGATCATGCAGAAGGTGGGCATGGGAAAGCGGGAGGTCAGGCGGTCTATACGGAGCCAGGTGCTTCTGGTGTTCTTCCTGCCCCTTGTGGTGGCGGTGATCCACATTGCGGTGGCCTTCAATGTCATCGACAAGCTGCTGGCCATGCTGGGACTTGTCAACACGCCTTTGTTCTTGGCCTGCACGGCGGCCACGGTGCTGGTGTTCGCCGTCTTCTATGTGATGGTCTTTGCCGTCACGGCGAGAGAGTATTATAAGATTGTCAATGAGTGAGACAGTGTGATAAAATAGTGGCAGATCAGTTCAAAGGAGGAATGTCACTATGACAAAAGCATCAGAGAGAGAGACTGTCAAGGCAGAGCATGTCAACGGCGGCGCGGGATTTATCATGAAGGAGGCCCTCATCACAGGCGAGGAGCTGGGAGAGCACTGCAAGATGTTCAGCCGCGTGACCATAAAGCCGGGCTGTGAGCTGGGCCATCACGAGCACCACGGGGAGACAGAGACCTACTACGTGCTCAGTGGCAGCGGCATGTACGACGACAATGGGAAGGCAGTTCCCATCGAGGCGGGGGATGTGACCTTCTGCAAGGACGGGGACGGCCACGGAGTGAAGAACACAGGGACAGAGGACCTGGTCTTTGTGGCCCTCATCCTGAAAAAATAACAGGAAGGACAAGATGAAAGAGGGCGGACCTGCGCCCGGGAGCTTCTCCCGGATGCGGTCCGCCCTTTGCGGTGCATACGATCATTCTTCTGTGCTGTTTCCTATGCCAAGCAGGTTGTTCAGCACATCGCTGCTCACCAGGTACACCAGGTCGGAGTCCTGCACCTGCACGTACCTGGTGCCGTCCCCCGAGTCGCTGCCCAGGTAGAGGGTGTAGGTCAGACTGCCGCTGTCCTCCTCTTCGCTGTCCCCGGAGTCAGAGTCGGAGCTGTCGGAGGATGACTCCTGGTAGGTCAGGGTGACCGTGGTCCGGGACGCTTCGTCCAGCCCGAAGGTCGTCAGCTCCTCCGCGGTGGCGTGATAGCTGGCCAGGTTAGTGAGGGTCATGGCCCCATATCCGCCGGCGATGGTGGCGATGGTCTCGCTCTGCTCCTCATCGTCGGAGGAGTAGGTGGTTGTCTGCCCGTTCTCTGTAAATTCCGCTGTCAGAAGATTGCCGCTCCCAATGGCGGGCATGGTGTTCTTCTCTACCAGCGTGTCCAGATCGTACTGGAGGACAGATACAGCCGAGCTGGTGACTGTGTAGACAGGCGCCTGGGCGCTGTCCACAGTGAGATAGTAGTCCTCATCCGCCGCGTCCCCGACGGAGAAGGTGGTGGTGTTCCCATCGGCGTCTGTGGCCTGGACTGTGTAGGCCGGACTGTCAAGTCCGTAGTCGGACAGAGCGTCCGGCTCGTCGATCTGTCTGGTGGCAGTCAGGGAGGCGTAGGTGTTTTCCATGGCGTCAATGTAGGTCTGGTCCAGGGGGATTTCCCGGTCATCTGCCATATACCAGGTGCCGTCCTCCTTCACAAAACTCATGCCTGTGCCGGTGGACTGGTCCGTGAACTGGAAGGAGGAAAGCTCGCCCAGGTCCGTGACCTGTATCTGGGAGTCCTCCCCGGAGTCTGCCTCATCCGCATCCCACTGGTAAGAGGAGAGGGCCAGGTAAATGAGGACCAGAACGATGAAAATGCCTCCCAGCAGAAACAGTGTACGGTGTTTTCTTATATCCATATCCAGATTTCCTCCTTACGCTTTTCTACGCTTCATCCACCGGCGCAGGCCGTACAGCAGGAAGACGACGGGGATGCCGACGATGGCTGCCAGACCGATGAGACCGGTGTACTGCATGGTGTTGTACTCGATCTGCAGGCTCTTGGGCTCGATGGAAAGGTTCTCTATGTCGTCAAAATTGGCAGTCACAGCGTTCATGAACAGAGTCAGGTTCTCGATATTGGTAAACTGGCTCGTGATAGTCTCGTCGATCATGGACTCTGAACTGATGACCGTGAGCCGGCTGTCGTTCTCCGTGGCCGTGGCTCCCAGCACATAGGTCCCCTGAGTGGACTGGCCGTCCTCTGTTACAGCGTAGCCGCTGGAGGAGGTGGTCATGAAGGGAGTCAGAGTGATGGTGTCCCGGGAGGGAGTTCCCTCCACCAGCCCGTTAGCATTGACCAGGAGGACCATATCTGACTGGAGCTCGTTTGCCATGTCGCCGGACACGGAGAGCTCGGGAAAGATGTAGTAGTAGTTCCCCTGGTAGCTCCTCTGCATATCTGCAATATAGCCGCCGGCAGAGGTCAGCCCGTATGTCTCCAGGAAGGAGGCCAGGTTGGGAGTCTGGCTGACATCGCTGCCCAGGATGACAAAGAGGTGGCCGCCTCCGTCCATATAGTCCGTGAGCATGGAAACCTCGTCCTCCGACAGGTCGTTGGCCGGGGCGTCCATGAGGAGCAGGTCACAGTCCTCCGGGATGGAGGAGGCCATCATCAGGTTCAGCTCGGTCAGTGTCAGGGAGGACTTGCCCAGCAGGTCCGTGACAGAGGAGGACAGAGAGCTCTCCCCGTGGCCGGAGGTGTAGTACACATTCCTGGTCACGTCTGTGGTCACATAGTTGACGGCGCTGGACAGCTGCCCCTCCCCGTCAAACTCCGATTCAGTGGCGCTCCCGGTGGTGTAGTAGGACATCTCGTCGTAGGTGATGATATCGCTGAAGGCGACCGTCGTGCTTCGGTCCGTGTCATCGCAGGATACCACGATGGTGTCGGAGTCAGCGCTGTAGGTTGTGAGAGCCGAGGGGTGCAGCACCGGGTCGATCCACTCCACGCTGATGTGGCTGGAAAGAGCGCTGTACCTGTCTATAAAGTTGCTGATGCGCTCGTCCGTGCTGCTCTTGTCAGCCAGCACCGTAAAAGTCACATCCCTGTCCAGACCGTCCAGCAGTTCCCGGCTCGTGTCAGTGATCTCGTAGATGTTGTTGGTGCTGATGTCGATCTGCCGGACCTGGCTGGGAAGCTGCCCCACGATGAGGTTGATGAGCACCACAATGGCGATAACGAGGGCGGTCAGTCCCACGCTGTAGCTGCCCTGCTTTGATGCAATACTGTTAAATGAATGTTTGATCTTATCCATGATTTTGCGTTCCTCCTAACTCCAGCGTCTTTTCTGTATGGACTGCATTGTCAGGAAGATGAAGAGCCCGATGACAGAAAGGTACAAGATGATACTGCCTGTATCCAGCAGGCTGCTGGCCACTACGTCCGTCAGAGGCGCTGTCAGATCCAGCTTTCCCAACACATCTGGCAGCAGGTTCTCATAGAGGCTGGAATCTACTGCGTAGACGATAATACCTGCGGCCAGGAAGAAGAGTTCCAGGACGCCTGCGATAACCAGATTCCCTGTTATGTGCCAGACAAGGACACTGACCAGACTTAAAAGCACCAGGAGAATGATCAGGTTCAGAAGGGCGGATGAGGGCAGGAAGCCTAAAATTCCGTCCCACAGATAGAGGACCAGAAGCACGCCGAAAGAAGAGATGGCCGCAATGATCTGACTCTCTGTCAGGGAGGAGAGAAACATGCCGATGGATATGAACACACACCCCATCAGGAAGAACATAAGGATGCCGCAGTAGTCAGTCAGCAGATAGGCATTTCCCTGCATCTTGATTACAAGTGGATAGAGACAGAATACCAGGCTGGGGATCAGGTAGACTGTCACCATGGCCAGATATTTTCCCATAACGATCTGTCCCAGGGACACCGGGGCTGTCAGAAGAAGCTGGTCTGTCCTGCTTTTCCTGTCTTCCGAGAAGCTCTTCATGGTGAGTACAGGGATGGCGATCAGCAGAATGAACACAAGGGAACTGAGCACATAGGAAAATATGGGATATCCGTAATTCAGGTTGTACGCCATGAAATATACTCCTGTAAAAGCAAGGAAAAAGGCGATAAATACGTAACCGATCATAGAGTGGAAATAGGAGTCCAGCTCTCTTTTATAAATTGCTCTCATCTGTTGGATCCTCCTTTGTGATGTCATTGTTCCGGGAGGACTCTGAAGAGGTGAGCTCCAGGAAAATATCCTCCAGAGTGGTCCGGGTGTTGGCCAGGCGGAGCAGAGGAAGCTCGTTTTTGCAGAATGTCCAGAAAATATCCTCGCGGATGTCGTTTTGTTCTTTCACAGTGAGAAGAGCCTTTGTGCAGCCTGCCTCACCGGAGTCTTCGATCTGTGAGGAGAGGATGGAGGGGAGCTGCCTGATGACAGAGCCCGTCTGTTCCGGGCTGCCTTTGACGAGCAGCTCTATCGTCTCGTTCCCCTGCATCTTCTGTTCCAGGTTTTCCGGCGTGTCGCTGGCTACCAGCTTTCCCTGGTAGATGATCATGATGTGGTCGCAGACCTCCCGCACCTCGGACAGGATGTGGGAGCTGAGGATAACGGTGTGGTCTTTGGCAAGTCCTCGGATCAGCTGACGGATCTCAATGATCTGCTGAGGATCCAGGCCGACTGTGGGCTCATCCAGGATGATGATCTCCGGGAAACCGATGAGCGCACCGGCAAGCCCCACACGCTGGCGGTAACCTTTGGAAAGGTTTTTGATGAGTCTGTTTTTGACAGGCTCCAGACGTACCAGGCTGATCACCTGGTCAAGCTGTGCACTCTTGATGCTTTTGTCGATGAGTTTCAGAGCAGCCACAAACTTCAGGTATTCCAGAACTGTCATGTCCATGTAAAGGGGCGGCTGCTCCGGCAGATAGCCGATATCCCTCTTGGCCTTGTAAGGTTCTGCGAGGATATCGTGCCCGTTGATGAGTATCTGGCCCTCGGTGGCCCCAAGGTACCCTGTCATGATATTCATAGTTGTGGATTTCCCTGCGCCGTTGGGCCCGAGGAATCCATAGATCTGTCCCTTCTGGATGGTAAAATTCAGGTGATCTACAGCCATGTGATCGCCGTAGTATTTCACCAGATTTCTGACTTCGATCAAAGTGATACCTCCTTTAGATTACAATTTCTCATCATTTTAGTAAGAGAATGTGTAGGAAATGTGACCAAAGTCTGAAAATTGTTTGGGCTTGTCCCTTGACATGACCGGTTTTTCGGGCGTATAATACATCCATGCATAAAAGGTGTGGGCGAAGATGTCTAATAAGTCTTTGCACATGCCTTTTTTGTATTTCATAGCATGCATGAAATTTAAAGAATATATATTATTCTTATAACTGCTGTTGTTTATATGTTATATTTATAACGGGTATTGCCATTATCAGAAAATTCTGATAGAATGTTATA
>OGXL01003064.1_pt1 | contig 11699 bp, 8 predicted proteins | sample 1576311 | NCBI WGS metagenome assembly OGXL01 (sample SAMEA3541564, study PRJEB24748) | human gut metagenome | biome: human gut; feature: human-associated habitat; material: faeces | place: China | collected 2012 | reverse complement strand
AACGCATCATTCGCCAGCAGGCACTTCTGCTTTGTCTGATCGGCATTCCGGCAGGACTGCTGCTGGGCTACGGCATCGGCGCTGTTCTGGTGCCTGTTGATTTCTTCTGCTGGGGTGGCTGATTCCTTGCATGATGTATGATAACGCAGCGAAATGCAGCGTTGTAGAGCAAACTGTTAAGCAAAAAAAACGGCCTTCTGCCAATGAAAAGGCAGAAGGGTGGAATTCAAATAATAATCAAAGTGACCATTACACTGGACAGCGGCAAGAAACAGGTCATTTCTATTACTGTGTAGAAAACAACGGTAAGAACAACAAAGATAACCGGCCTGAAATCCAGCGTAACCGTTGCAAGAAATAAAAAACCTACACTGAAACCGGTCATCAGCCCGATTACTTTCCAGGAGAAGGTTACTTACAGTTCTTCAATAAGAAGATCGTGGCGGTAAATTCCAAGGGCGTGATCACCGGAAAGAAAAATGGAACAGCCTATATCACAATGAAATCTGGAAAGATTCGCAAAAAAGAAAAAGTAGTTGTTAAATAAAAATGATTCAAGCAGGAGCTGTAATGTTTATGATTAGAGCGTCAAAAGGGTAATTTAATAACCAGGAATACTATATTTAGTATATTGCTTTGCATATTACAACGATATATTGTGATCAAAATCGGTAAAAAGGGCAATTTGAGTGTTACTTTTTCAGGAAGTTCACGATTAATATTGTTCGTTCTATTTTCAGTAACACATTTAGCAATGTGAAAAATAAGTTGCTGAACAGTCATCGCCTATATTATAATGAAGCTATAGCACCTTTTTAAATAATACATTTGAGACAGTTCAACTTTCACGCTCTGTTCAGCTGAATCAATATACATTATTTACGAGGAGTGCTGCAGGTACAATAAAAACGGACAAGAGGCAGACTGATATGGAAAATAAACTGGAATATTTAAAAGAATATCTGAAAGGACTTGGCAGTGTAGCAGTTGCTTTCTCAAGTGGAGTGGATTCTACATTCTTATTAAAAGTAGCTCATGATGTGCTGGGTGATAAGGCGATTGCGATTACGGCTCAATCCTGTTCTTTCCCGAAAAGAGAGCTGAATGAAGCGAAGGCATTCTGCGAGAAAGAAGGGATTAAGCATGTGATCTGCCAGTCTGAGGAATTGGAGATTGAAGGATTTTCAAAGAATCCTCCGAACAGATGTTATTTATGTAAAAAAGAACTGTTTGAGAAGATTGGCGATATTGCAAAAAAGAATGGGATTGAATATATTGCAGAGGGATCAAATATGGATGATAACGGCGATTACAGACCAGGTCTGATCGCCGTAAAAGAACTTGGAGTTAAGAGCCCGCTGCGTGAGGCGAAGCTGACGAAAGCGGAGATCAGAGAATACTCAAAGGAACTGGGGCTTCCGACCTGGGATAAACAGTCATTTGCCTGTCTGTCCTCCAGGTTTGTGTACGGTGAGACTATCAGTGAGGAAAAGCTTGGAATGGTTGAGAAAGCAGAGCAGCTTTTGCTTGACTATGGATTCCATCAGGTACGTGTCCGTATTCACGGTTTACTTGCAAGAATTGAGATCATGCCGGAGGAATTTCCGAAACTTCTGGAAAAAAATGTCCGAGAGGATATTGCAAAGAAATTTAAGGAGTATGGATTTACTTATGTGACCATGGATATTCTGGGATATCGTATGGGAAGTATGAACGAAACACTTGGCGAAAATGATAAAACGACTGCGGATAGCAGCCTTAAGGGTAAAAACGAATGACAGTAAAAGAGAGAATAGCAGCACTTCGTGCACGCATGAAAGAGACAGGAATTGATGCATATCTGATTCCTACAGATGATTTTCATGGTTCAGAATATGTAGGTGAATATTTCAAATGCAGAAAATATATCACAGGATTTACCGGTTCTGCAGGTACTGCGTTGATTATGCAGGATATGGCAGGGTTATGGACGGATGGACGTTATTTTATTCAGGCTGCAAATCAGCTGAAGGGAACAGGAATTACTTTATTTAAAATGGGTGAGCCGGAAGTTCCGACAGTTCATGAATTCCTGAAAAAAAATCTGACACAGGGAATGTGTCTGGGATTTGACGGACGTACTGTCAGTGCAAAAGAGGCAGCAGAATTAGAGAAAATGCTGGATGAAAACGGTGTGTCTCTCAGTGTTGATCATGATCTGGCAGGCGATATATGGGAAAACCGCCCGGTACTTTCCTGTGAACCGGTTACAGAGCTGGATATAAAATGGGCAGGAGAATCCAGAGCTGATAAATGCGCAAGAATCCGCAAAGCAATGGAGAAAAAGGGTGCAGATTTATTTGTACTGACCTCTCTGGATGATATTGCCTGGCTGTTAAATATACGTGGGGGAGATATCCACTGCTGTCCGGTGGTTCTTTCTTATCTGGTAATGACAAAAACAGAGATCAGACTTTTTGCAAATGAGAAAGCCTTTCAGACAGACGTACTGGAAGCACTGGAAAAAGATGGTGTGACTCTTTTTCCCTATGACAATATCTATGAGTATGTGAAAACATTTAAAAAGGACGAAAAAGTTCTTCTCTGCAAAAAGAAAGTCAACAGTCGTCTGGTTAGTAATATTCCGGCAGACACCCGTATTCTGGATGAAGAAAATCTTACACTTCTTCCCAAGGCGACTAAGAATCCTGTTGAGGTGGAAAATGAACGTATTGCGCATATCAGAGACGGAGCTGCAGTTACAAAGTTCATATATTGGTTAAAGAAAAATGTTGGAAGGATTCCGATCACAGAATTAAGTGCAGCAGAAAAGCTGTATGAATTCCGTTCGGAACAGGAGGATTTCATAGATAACAGTTTTGATCCGATTATTGCCTATGGAAAGCATGCTGCCATTGTACATTATTTTGCAACACCCGAAACAGATATTCCTCTGGAACCAACCGGTTTTCTTCTGGCAGATACAGGAGGACATTATAAAGAGGGAACTACTGATATTACCCGTACTATTGTCACGGGACCCACTTCTGAGGAAGAGAAAAAGTACTTCACAGCAGTTTTGCGGGGAACTCTGAATCTGGGAGCTGCCAGATTTCTTCATGGCTGTACCGGCGTAAATCTGGATATTCTGGCGAGACAGCCACTGTGGGAAATGGGAGAGGATTTTAAGCATGGAACCGGTCATGGAGTAGGGTATCTTCTGAATGTCCATGAAGGACCCAATAGTTTCCGATGGAAAACTGTTCCGGGTGGAAATGCAGTGCTGGAGGAGGGAATGATCACCTCCGATGAGCCGGGATATTACAGAGAGGATGGATTTGGAATCCGTCATGAAAATCTGATGGTCTGCAAAAAAGCTGAAAAAACAGAGTATGGTCAGTTTATGTGCTTTGAATTTCTAACTATGGTACCTTTTGATCTGGATGGAGTGGTGCCGGAACTGATGAGTGTCCGGGAACGTAACCTTCTCAATGATTACCATGCACAGGTATATGAGAAGATTTCTCCATATCTGGATGAAGAAGAGAGAGAATGGCTGAAAGATGCCACAAGAGCAATCTGATAAAAATTAAGTAAAAATATTTGATAAAATCAAAAAGAGGAACGGCTGTGATGGACAGTAGTTCCTCTTTTTTGGGGTTATTCAGAGACTTTAGCAAACTGGCTGTTATACAGAGTGTGATAAAAGCCGCCTTTTGCGATCAGATCATCATGAGTACCCTGCTCAATAATGCTGCCGTCTTTCATAACAAGGATCAGGTCTGCGTTTCGGATCGTAGAAAGGCGATGGGCAACGATAAAGCTGGTTCTGCCTTCCATCATCCGTTCGAAGGCTTCCTGAATCTGCAATTCTGTTCGTGTATCAATACTTGAAGTAGCTTCATCCAGGATCAGCATCGGAGGCAGACAGAGCATAACTCTTGTGATACACAGCAGCTGTTTCTGTCCCTGGCTTAAGCTGTCTTCGTTGAGCATGGTGTCCAGTCCTTTAGGAAGCCTCCGGATAAATTCCCAGCTGTGGGTAAGCTTGGCTGCTTCGATGATTTCAGTATCTGTAGCTTCCGGTTTTCCAATGGAGATATTGTCGCGGACAGTTCCGTTTTTGATCCATGTTTCCTGAAGCACCATACCATAGCTGCTTCTCAGAGAATGGCGGGTAATGTCTCTGATCGGTTTGCCGTCAACGGAAATAGCTCCGGAATTTACATCATAGAATCTCATCAGAAGGTTGATAAAGGTTGACTTACCGCATCCGGTAGGTCCTACGATGGCAACGCGCATACCAGGTTTTACATGGAGATTAAAGTCCTCAATCAGTTTCTTTGACTCATCATAATGGAAGTACACATTCTTAATATCTACTTCACCCTTTACATCTTTCAGTGTCTCAGAAGCCTCTGCAACTTCCGGTTCCTCCTCCAGCAGATCGAAGATTCTGCCTGCACAGGCAAGAGCATTCTGAAGTTCTGTAACAACGGAACTGATATCATTGAATGGTTTCATATACTGATTGGCATAGGAGAGAAGTACAGAAAGACCTCCGACTGTCAGTCTGCCTCCCGGGATAATGAACGCACCCACCAGTGCAACACAGGCATAAATAATATTATTGACAAAACGGGTGGAAGGGTTTGTCAGGCTGCTGTAAAAGACAGCCTTCAGGCTGCATTCCTGTAATTCTTCGTTGACCTTTGCAAAGCGTTCAGAAGATTTTTCCTCATATCCAAAAGCCTGAACCACCTTCTGGTTTCCAATCATTTCTTCAATGAGAGCAGTCTGGCGTCCTCTGGCATCGCTCTGCTTACGGAACATCTGGAAGGTATGGGAAGAAATAAATTTGGCCACCAAAAAGCTTACGGGGGTCAGGACAATGACCATCAAAGTAATCCAGAAGTTTTTGGAGAACATGAAGATCAGTGTTCCGATGATGGTTACGATTCCGGAAAAAAGCTGGGTAAATCCAAGCAGCATACCATCGGATAGAATATCTGTATCTGCGATAATACGGCTGATGATATCTCCGGTACTATGTCCGTCAAGGTAAGAGAGGGGAAGTACCTGAATGTGCCGGATGGCTTTGGCACGGATATCCTTAACTGTCTGGTAGGTCATGCGGTTATTGATCACATTCATAAGCCATGTGGCAGCAGAAGAGAGGATGACCATTACAAGGATGCGTGACAGGTAGTACCACATCATTTCGAAGTTTACCTGATGTTGGGCAATGACCTGATCAATGGCATTTCCGAACAGGATTGGTACATACAGCTGAAGGATAACGGAAACTGCTGCCAGTATGATACTGAGGATCAGCAGAAAACGGTATCTTCCGATGAAACGCAGTACTTTAAAAAAGGTTTCGCTGCTTTTACTTTTAGCAGGATCCTTTACTGTTGATCTGCTCATACAGTCACCTCCTTCATTATATTACCAGCAGATACAGAGGCGTATCTGGCTCTTTCTTCTGGAAACTGTGAGAAATAGATTTCCCGGTAAGTATCACAGGTACGCAGCAGTTCAGCATGAGTACCCTTACCTGCCAGAGTACCGTTGTCAAGGACAAGAATCAGGTCTGCCTGCTGAATGCTGGAGGAACGCTGGGATACCAGAAATGTGGTTACTCTCCAGTCAAGTCTGTTGAGAGACTTACGCAGTGCTGCATCAGTGGCAAAGTCCAGGGCACTGGCACTGTCATCCAGGATCAGGATTTCAGGTTTTTTTACCAGGGCACGGGCAATGGTAAGTCTTTGTTTCTGACCGCCGGAAAGGTTCTTGCCGTTCTGTTCCAGCATAAAATCAAGCTGTCCCGGTTTTCCCTCTACCACCTCTTTTCCCTGTGCTGTGGTAAGTGCCTGCCACAGATCCTCGTCAGAGGCATCTTCCCGCCCCCATTTCAGATTGTCACGGATAGAGCCCTTGAAAAGAGCTGCCTTCTGGGGAACAACGCCGATTCTGGAGCGGAGATCATTTCTGGTGTAATTCTCAATATTCTGACCATCCAGCAGAACAGTTCCTTTGCTGGCATCATAGAATCTGGAGATCAGATTTACCAGAGTGGTTTTTCCGCTTCCGGTACCACCGATGATACCTACGGTCTGCCCCTTTTTTACAGAAAAACTGATATGAGAAAGACTGGGGGCGCCGGCTTTGCTGTACGCAAAGGTTACATCATCGAATACGAGGGCATTTTCAGAAAGTGAAGCATCAGCAGTTGCTGTTGCAAGGTCCTTCGATGTCTGAGTAGAATATGTGGAGGAAGACGGGTAGTTCATAGTAGATTTCACTTTCAGGATATCTGCCACACGTCCTGCACATGCTGCGGATTTGTTCAGAGTGATGATCAGGGAGGCAAGCTTGATCAGCTCCACAATCATCTGAGCCATATAGTTATAAAGGGCAACCACCTGTCCCTGCTGCATACCGCCCAGATTTACTTCTACTCCTGCCTTCTGGATCAGGATGACAGTGGCGATATTGATCAGTACGTAAGTGACCGGATTTAACAAAGCGGAAAGCTTTCCTACAAAGAGATTTAACTTTGTCAGCTCCTGATTGCGGGTATCAAATTCTGCAACAGCCTCCTTCTCACGGCAGAATGCACGGATAACGCGGACACCTGTAAGGTTTTCTCTGGTCAGTCCGGTTACTGTATCCAGTTTTCCCTGTACCTTTTTGAACAGAGGAATACTGAGAAACATAATAACAAAGACAACCAGAAACAGAAACGGGATCGCAACAGCAAAAACCAGGGCACATTTAAAGTCAATGGTAAATGCCATGACCATGGACCCAAGTACGATAAACGGACTTCGAAGAAGAAGACGAAGCCCCATGTTCAGTCCGTTCTGAACCTGATTGATATCGTCGGTAAGTCTTGTGATCAGGGTGTCTGTTCCCAGGGTATCCAGCTCCGTAAAGGACAGACGCTGTACATGGTCATAAACTGCCTGTCTTAATTTAGTGGCAAAGCCTACGCTGGCTTTGGCTGCAAAGAACTGAGCTGTAATGCTGCTGGCAAGACCAAGAGCTGCCATTAAAATAAGAATAAAAAATCTCTGGACAATGTATTTGTTGTCATGGTTTACAATACCTACGTCAATGATCTGTGCAATGACGATAGGAACGATCAGGTCAAATACAACCTCCAGAAATTTAAAAAATGGCGCCAGGATGCTTTCTTTTTTGTAGTTTTTTAAATAAACTGCCAATGAACGCATTTTAAAAATTCCTTCCTTTCGTAAAAATCTTTCCTATATTATTTCTGCCTTTTTTGAAAAATAATACATTCAAAAGTGTATCATTTAAGACTTTTTTGTCAAGAAAAATGTACAAAAACAGGTGAACTTTGGAGAAAATTCAGCTTGACTTGAAAAAAAGATATTACTAAAATATTACGTGGCGCTATTTGTGCGCCAACAACTGATAAATTATCATCACCATAATGAGGAAGAAGATTATGCAGATTATTGAGACATTTGGTCATTATGTTGAAAATTTGACTAACACAAAGCCAGACTCAGCCCGCTGGCTGCTAAAAACCGGCTGGGAAGCACAGAATCTGAAGTTCCATTATATGCAGGACAAGAGACTGATGCCTGCAGACAGGCATCTTGCAAATCTGATGATGGATACCATGCTGCGTCCCCTTCAGAAACCGGAAGATTCTGTTATTGTAAGTATTTTTACTCCCTGCGAAATGATGCAGGAGGTGGGGTTACATCCCTATAATGTAGAGGGATTTTCCTGCTATCTTTCTGCAAGCAAAGCGGAGAGAGCATTTTTACAGCAGGCAGAGAATCAGGGAATTGCAGAGACATTGTGCAGTTATCATAAGACATTTCTGGGTGCAGCGCAGAAAGGACTTCTGCCGAAGCCCAAATGTATTGTTTATACCAACCTGACCTGCGATGCCAACCTGCTTACATTCCGTACCCTGGCAGATTTCTACCAGGTACCTGTATTTGCCATTGATGTACCATGGAATCAGACGAAAGAGAATGTACAGTATGTGGCAGATCAGTTAAGGGATTTAAAAGTATTTCTGGAAAAAAATACAGGAAAAACAATCTCTGAGGACAGATTAAAGGAACGCCTTGTCTGCAGTAAGCGGACTCTGGAAAATTATAGGAAATATCAGCAGCTGCGTGCGGACAGATATGTGCCCTCTGATCTGGTCACACCGTTATATGCAGGAATGACCAACAATATCCTTCTTGGAACAGCAGAAGAAGAAAAGTATACACAGATGCTTCTTGAAGATATTAAGAAAGCACCGGCAGCGAAAGGGAAACACATTTACTGGATGCATACCATTCCGTTCTGGTCGGATGCAGTGCGCCAGGAGCTTTGCTTCAGTGAGAAAGCCCAGATTGTGGGATGTGAACTTGCAGAAACCTGTGAGCCGGACTTTGATCCTGAGAACCCCTTTGAAGCAATGGCAGAAAGAATGGTCTATCATTCACTGAACGGAAGTGCACTTAGAAGGATTGAAGCCGGTATCCGACATGCGAAACAGGCAGGTGCAGATGGTGCCGTGTGGTTTGGGCACTGGGGCTGTAAACATACCCTTGGAGCTGCACAGCTTGCAAAGAAGAAATTTGAGGAAGCCGGACTGCCCCTTTTGATCCTGGACGGTGACGGGTGTGATCGAAGCCATGGAGGAGAAGGACAGACTTCCACCAGGCTGGGAGCTTTTCTGGAAATGCTGGGAGGTGCTGAGAATGAATAAAACTTATTATGTCTGTAAATATACTCCAATTGAGCTTCTGGAATCTCTTGGCGGGGAATGTGAGAACTTTAACCATATGCCGGATGGCTTTGACCTGGCTGATCAGGTTTCACATCCCAATATCTGTGGTTTTGGGAAAACACTTCTGGAAGGAGTCATGGAGGGAAAAATTAAGGAACTTGTTCTGGTGAGCTGCTGTGATACCATCCGAAGTGTGTATGATATTCTGCTGGAAAGCGGTAAGCTGGATTTTCTTTATATTTTGGATGTGCTTCACTGTGACAGTGCCTGCAGCAGAGAGCGTATGGCTGTACAGTTAAAAGGGCTGGCCAAGGCTTATGCACAGTACAAAGGCACAGAGTTTGATGCCGGAAAATTCCGGGCTGCTTTCCATGTACAGGAGAAAATCACAAAGCCTCATATTGCAGTGCTTGGTGCCAGAATGGGGCAGGAATTATTTGAAATGACCAGCAAGGCTATGCCCCTTCCTGTAGAGAATGATACCTGTGTGCATAACCGTTCTGTGGGAAATATACTTCCACCGGAGGGTGCTTCTTTTGATGAACTGATGGATTGGTATGCAGGAGAGCTTCTGGGGCAGATTCCATGTATGCGGATGATGGACCCCACAGGCCGTAAGAAGCTTTATAATGATCCGTCTGTTGCAGGAATTATTTATCATACAGTGAAGTTTTGTGATTTTTACAGCTTCGAATATGCTGAGATTAAGAACCATACAGATGTACCTCTTTTAAAAATTGAATCAGATTATACTATTCAGAGCAGCGGTCAGCTTCTTACCAGGCTGGAAGCTTTTGCAGAGAGCATTCAGCCTGAAACACTGGAGCAGACCATAGATGGAGACACAAAAGGAGAGAGAAAAATGGGAAAAGGCTATTTCGCAGGGATTGACAGTGGTTCCACCAGTACAGATGTGGTGATTTTAAATAAAGATCATGAGATTGTGACCAGTATTATCCTGCCTACAGGAGCAGGAGCTGCTATTGGAGCAGACCGTGCCCTTGCAGAGGCATTGAAAGAGGCCGGATTGCAGAGAGAAGATATTGATGCGCTGGTTACTACCGGATACGGACGTACAGCTATTAAAAATGGTGATAAGAGTATCACAGAGATCACCTGCCATGCAAGAGGTGCGCATTTCCTGAATCCGGAAGTCCGTACTGTTATTGACATTGGCGGACAGGACAGCAAGGTGATCCGACTGGATGAGAACGGTGCAGTTGCAAACTTTGTTATGAATGACAAATGTGCGGCAGGAACCGGACGATTTCTGGAAATGATGGCACGTACCATGGAAATGAATCTGGATCAGATGAGCGAATGTGGGCTGGAATTCAAAGAAGATATTACAATTTCCAGTATGTGTACAGTGTTTGCAGAATCAGAAGTTGTATCTCTGATCGCCCAGAATAAGGCAACAGATGATATTGTTCATGGCCTGAATAAGGCGGTTGCCGTAAAAACCGCAGCTCTTACCAGACGTGTGGGCGGTGAGGAGAAATATATGATGACCGGTGGTGTTTCTAAGAATAAGGGTCTGGTAAAGACACTGGAAGAGAAGCTTGGAACAAAGCTGGTAATCAGTGACAAAGCTCAGCTTTGCGGTGCACTTGGCGCGGCGCTGTTTGCAGCTGATATGGCTGATGTATAAAAATTATTTAAATATCCAGGGATTTTACAAGGTGGAAATCTCTGGGATTTTTATACTTTTTTTATTGATTTGATAGACGGAAATCTTCTTATAAGCCCGCGCAAGTGTTTATAAAACCTTGCGAAAATGGCTTAAAATCAAGGTTTTCCGCGTATCGTCATTTATCTTGCCGTATCTCCGTATAAGATGATTTTGTAAGACCGGGCACCATTTTGGCACCACAGATTATAGGAGGACGACATGAAAAACGTACTTTTAGACAAGGGTATTATACTCCCGTCCGGCGAAATCAGCAAGGATAAGGTAAACCTTGTCGCCGGGGCAATCACGCAGTCATTCGCAGAAATGGTATGGGTAACGACAGGCGGCGACATGGAAACCGTAAACCGCTTGACCGACGTACTTGTTACCATGAACACCCCCGCCGACCGGGGGAAGCTGTTCAAAATCATAAAAATGCTCTATGGGCTTATGGGCTTGCCCTTTTCCGAAGAAGCCGAGCCTATGGACGCAGACCCCGCCGTTTTGGAATACTTCATTTTTTCCTTTACGGCAGACTTTGGCGAAGTCATACAAGACCTCATAGCCGAAGAAGCAGAATAACGCACCGCACAGGCGGCGTTTCTCACTTCCCACAAGGAAGAACAGGAACGCCGCTTTTTTCATGCCCTTTGTTACGCAGTAGGCAGGAAAAAGCCCTTGATTTATGCGGCTTTGCGGGCGCGGTTTTCAGCGGATAAGGGATTGATACCTAAACCCTCAAAATCGCGTTTCTATTGCGTAACAGGTATGCAGCAAAGGAGTGATGAAGCTATGGCAGTTTTCAGAGTGGAGCGCAACAAGGGCTATACGGTTATGAGCAACCACCACTTACGCAATAAGGAGCTATCCCTAAAGGCAAAAGGGCTGTTATCGCAAATGCTGTCCTTGCCGGAGGATTGGGACTATACCCTTGCGGGGCTGTCCTTTATCAACCGGGAGAAAATCGACGCTATCCGGGAAGCCGTTAAGGAACTGGAACGCGCCGGGTATATCGTCCGTTCAAGGGAGCGCGACGAGAAAGGACGCTTGCGCGGCACAGACTATGTAATCTTTGAGCAGCCGCAGACCCCGCCTGTATCGGATTTACCTACATTGGAAAATCCAACATTGGATAATCCAACGTTGGAAAAACCTACGCAGGAAAAACCTACGTTGGAAAATCCAACGCAATTAAATAAAGATATACAAAGAACTAACTTACCAAAAAAAGAAAAATCAAATACGGATTTATCAAGTACCCATTCCATTCCTATCCAT
>OGXL01003061.1_pt1 | contig 11708 bp, 10 predicted proteins | sample 1576311 | NCBI WGS metagenome assembly OGXL01 (sample SAMEA3541564, study PRJEB24748) | human gut metagenome | biome: human gut; feature: human-associated habitat; material: faeces | place: China | collected 2012 | reverse complement strand
ATAGAAGTTATTTCGCCATCGGTCAGCACACCGTCCAGCGAACGGTGTGAGTAAATAAAAATTCCAAATTGTTTTTAAATTTCAAAACTCCCCAAGGAATTATCTGCAATACAATCGCAATGTCTAAAAATATGTATCCTATAACAAACGCCGGTGTTTTTATAGTATGCGTAAACAATGTCAATGTAGATAAAATAAGCATTATAAATACTATACCGGAAGATATAATCAAATTTTTCTTCATATTATTAATTCCTTTCTTATTCGATTTTTATATTATTTAAAATATATATCATCTATAATTCTTCTTTGTATATCGGAAAGCATTTCTGCCATTAACTCTGATCCTCCCGACCAATTCACAAACCAATACTCCGATAATTTAAAACCACCATCCGTAGTGCTGATTTGCATCAATAAAAAGTCATACCAGCTTAAATGTACTCTTTTGGAATCGGCTTTTAAATAAATTCCGTCACTGCAAATTGCCAATCCTTTTTTTGCTTTTCTTAAAGATGTTTCAAAAATCATATACGTTTCCACACCCTCAGGTATTCCAAGCAATTCTTTATATTTTGCTCCGTATGGTATACTCATAATATTTGACTGAACAGGAATCATTCCTGCTGCAGATAACTTTCTTGTTCTGCACATATTTAATGCCCTTTGTGCACAAACTTCTCTGTTTCCTGCTGTATTTATGTATTCTTTAATACGTGGTGCATTTCCAATTATGAGTTTAAACATGAAAAAATCAGTTCCTCCATCAAGAGTTAATCCCACCCAATATTCACCTTCATCAAAAGAACCAATCGGCTTTTGATATGTAATGGTAGTATCTCCCTTTTTTAATTCTGTTTTAATCATATCTTCTGCTACAATCTTTCGTGTTTTAAATGAAAAGAAAGCCAACCTTGCATTTTCAATCGCATCTTCTCTTACTGCATCGAAATATACTTTAAATTTTAACGCTCTTTTTTCACCTTTTGGAATTGCAACACATCTCTGTCGATTTGTATAATTACTGTCTGTTACATAAGTATCTACCCAATTTATTCTATATTTAGATTTTTCTCTTACTCTTTGAGTTTGTGTCTGAGTTTCTTCTCTTTTCTCTCCTTTTACTTCACTTCCGCAGTAATCGCAAATTGTATCATCATAAATTGACACACCCTCTAACGGTGCTCCGCAGTGTGGGCAAACTCTTTCACTCATTTAAAATCACCCCTATTTGAAAATCTTACTTTTTATAAATGCTTTTTTTGAATTTTTCATAAGTTGGTCAACGTAGTCCGCATTTATGTCCAGCTTATAATCATTAATGCTCAAGTCACCCGTATAAACATAAGAAATATTTAGCTTACCGTTATCCGGCAAAAACATAATCGGTCTGTTTCCGAAGTCAACAATATCGCCTTGTGTATTAAATTTCACAGTCATTGATTGATCGCAATATAACGCATTATTACTCGCAGCCTCACGAAAACCGATTAGATACATAATTTTTGAAACAACACGCAATGCAACAATAATTTTTTCACCGTTTGCATTGTTGGTTGTGAAATATCCGCCGTCAACTTTATCATAATTTTTACCTACAAGTTCAACATATAATTGAGGATTTAACACAGCGATTTGCTTTGTCCCCTCTTCTTTTTGTTTTTCTTCTTGCTCTTTCTTTTGCTTTTTTTCCTCTGCCTTTTTCTTTTCCGCCTCGGCTTTTTCGACTTTCTCTTTCTCTAATCGCTCTTTCTACGCCTTTTCTTTTTCTGCTTTTTCTTTTTCTAATCGTTCTTTCTCTGCCTTTTCTTTTTCTGCTTTCTCTTTTTCTAATCGCCGTTGTTCTTCTGCCTTTTCTTTTTCAAGCCGTTCCTTTTCTTCCGCTTTTCTTTTTTCAGCCTGCTCATCAAACTTTTTGAAAAACTTTTCTTTTCTCTCTTTATATTCATCACCGAGTTTTATAAGCTCTTTCTTCTGTTCAATCGGTGCATAGTCAACCGCCCTTTGAAAATACATATCATTTACCGTATACGGACGGCACTCCTCCGTAAATTCCGTACACTTGTAATCAATGGGCTTTGATACTTCCCACCATATACGCCAATCTGTTTCAAATTCCGTAGACAAGTCAATAAGTAAATCCTGTGCTTTCAAATAATATGTAGGTTGATTTTCCGTATCTGCATATTCCTTTTTATTAAAACTTGTATCGTAATAAAATTCAACCTCTTCCAAAGCACTGTCAACCTTACTTTTCGGTTCATTCTTCGGTGTTTCATTTTTTACTTCCGGTTGTTCTGTCGGTTTTACCTTTTGTACTTCCGGTTGAATTTCTTCATATTTCGGCACTTCTATTTTAGTACCGCATTTTAAACAAAAGCAAAAATCTCTTGATTTATCAAGCGGAAACTGAAAACCGCAATTTGGACAAATTACATTTTCCATTATATCATTTCATCTCCTACTGTACCTTTTCACCGCATTCAAGGCAGAATTTTGCTCCCGGTTGAATTACAGCGCCACATTTTGAACAAGTCTTTTCAAGTTTTTCACCGCACACAAAACAGAACTTTGCCTCTTCGGGCAATTCGGCATTGCACGATGGGCAGATTTTTTTACCTTTCGGAACTATCTTCTGACCGCAACCTAAACAGAATTTTGCTCCCTCCGGCAACTTTGCACCGCAGTTTTCACAAACAATACCGTTATCCTCATGCGGTTGTTCCGGTTTTTCCTGCTCATTATTTTGAGGTTTTATATTGTCGTTGATTGCCTCATTCATTGCTCCGCCTACTGCATTTCCGACATTCAAACCCATCCCGAGTCCCATTCCGGCACCCATCACGGCTGACGAAGTACCCTCGTTTGACGCAGCTCTGTCAAGAACGTTGAACATTCTTTCCTGCTGATAATTATATCCGAGTATATCCATCTTTGCTCTTTCGGACTTCGCCTTACGAAGTTCCAAATACGCGGGGTCGTTTTCGGGAACGGATATTTCATTTACGTTGAAATTGACAAGTTCCAATCCGTATTCCGTAAATTCCGCTCTCAAATCATCGGCTATTGTGTTTGATATTTCTTTCAAATATGATTGTATTTCAAGAATTGAAATTTCTTTCTGCACAAACATTTTGGCAACATAATCTCTTATGTTTGTAAGCAAAATCCCCTTAAAACAATCGGATAAAGTTTTCTGATTAAATTCACGAGTCGTTCCTACTAATTTAATCAACAGCTTTTTACTCTCCGCAACCTGTATCGCAAATTGTCCGAACATTCTTACAGGTATCATAATACGATATTTTGCGTCTTCAATTTGAAGCGGCGTCGGTGTACCCCAACGAATATTCATTGATACGGTTTTATTTATAAAATATACTTCACAATGGAACGGCGATTCACCGTTAAACGGTAAATTAACCAATCTGCGAATAAGCGGTATATTCTGCGAATGTAATGTATATCTTCCCGGTCCGAACGTATCAAGCGCTTGTCCGTCTTTAAAAAATATTGCCTCTTGTGACTCATGTACAATCAGTTGTGATAGTGTATTAAAATCCTCACCCGGAAATTTCCACACAAACACGTCGTTTCCGCAATCTTTACCGTCACATTTAATTACTTTAAAAATGTCCATATAATTTCACCCCATATAATTACTTCTCATTAATAATTGACAGTTCCTTGTATTTTTCAAGCAATTCTTCACACTTTAAAATGCTGTGTTTTTTTTCCAGACAAAACATAATAATGCTGTCGCGTGCAATTTTTGAATAAAGCACACCTACGCCCGCTAATTTCAAAAGTTCATTACTTTCATCTATATCCAGTCCAAGTCCGAAACAAATCTGCAAGGCTTTATTTCGCGTCGGTGACTTACGTTTTCCCTCACCCAATTTATACAAATATGACGAACTCATATGTGCCTTTCTTGCAACATCCGCAATTTTAGTCTTTTTTTCTTCCACAAGTTCATTAATATATTCTGCTAAAGATACATTCGGAAGTAACTCATTGTCATCTAAAAAAACATCTATATCTGTTGTTTGTTTTAATATTTCAGTCAGCTCCTCTGTTTTCAATTCTGACATTTTTTTTGCCACACTTTTCACACTCCTACCAGATTATATTATTCTATATTTTATCAAAATGCGACACAAATGTATCGGACTGTCAGTGTTAATCTTAGAGTTTGACACTCCCCGTATCAATTTGATAATTTCATTATAATCTCTTGCAATCGCTTTTGCAGTTCCTGGCAGGGTTAATTTGTTTGTGTGTTTTGTACAAATATCTTGTTGATATATGAAGAAATTAATGGTATACTTAGTATATAGGGGGGAATATTTATGATAAAATACAGAATTATATGTCCGTTAAACGACAATCTTACTACATTCAGAGTAAAATGTACAGAAGATGACAAACTATACATTAAGAAAATACTTGACAGACCACAATTTGAAATATACAAAATAATTCAAGAAAAGGATTATGACGGTGTACCTAAAATCAAAGAATTATTTTACAGTCCCGAAAACGATAAATACATATTATATGAAGAATGTATACAGGGCTACACAATAGAATCAATGCTTAGTAAAGGTACCTGTTTCGGCAAAAAGTTTGTTATCAAAATGGCAACCGCACTATGCAACATATTAAAACCGATTCACAACGATAACTTAATTCACAGAGATATTTCTCCGAATAATGTGATGTATTCGCAAATAGAGGACAAATTTTATCTTATTGACTTCGGCAATTCGAGATTGAACAAAATCAACACACCAAAAGATACTGTTTTTGCCGGTACGCCGATTTTTATGGCACCCGAACAAGGCGGAGTCGGAACTCAATCCGACAATCGAACGGATATTTACGCAATCGGTATGCTTATGAAATTTATGCTTACAAAAAATACCACCGATAAAAAATCAAAAATTCGCGGAAGGCTTGGCAAAATAATAAAGAAATGCACGCAAAGTGAAATAGCATCAAGATACAAAAATGTTGATAAACTAAAATTTAAACTTTCAATGATTAAAGTTGATGATTTTCTGTTCCCTTTCAAAATATATCTGTACATACTGATTGGTGTAATATTTATCCTTCCGACTATAATTGCTGTTTTCTTTGACCTTAACAATATGATACATATGTATACAGATATAAGACGTTACAATCTGGTTAATCCGATACAAGAATCTACCGGCTATGTCCGCACCGTTTTCGTAACTGTAAAACAAACCGCCGATATGGTCCCAAACAGTACTGCACAAATAACAGTCAATATAATATATCTGACGATCTGCCTTCTTGATAACGGCTGACGCACGATCTTCTCCTGGATAAACTGCCAGGAACGCTCTTCTTTTACGTTGTCATCCTTATCTGTACGCTTATCCGCCATTGCGTTCCTCCTTGCGAAGAATCTTATTCCTATTATAAGGTTCTTCCTGCTATTATGCAAGATGTTCTATGGGATTCTTGCGCCAAAAGTGCCCGTCTTACTGGGTTTTCTCCCCGCACCACCTAAGAAATTTCCCGTAGTAAAACAGAATGTTTACTGGTATAATGTAAAGGCGCAAAGAAAAAACAAGCGCTTATTTTCCTATCACTCGGAGGAACCAACATTTATGAACCAAAAAGCCTTAAAAACTTTAGAATATACAAAGATCATCGCCCAGCTGGAGTCCCATGCGGCTTCCCCACTGGGTAAAGCCCTCTGCCGGGATCTTGTGCCATCTTCTGACCTGGAAGAAGTTCGCACCTGGCAGGCGCAGACCACCGACGCGGCTGACAGAGTCCGCTTAAAAGGCACTGTCTCCTTCTCCGGCCTGCGGGACATCGGCAGTTCCTTAAAGCGTCTGGAGATCGGCAGTGCTTTAAGCATCAGCGAACTGCTTTCTATCAGCTCTGTTCTTACAGTTGCTGCCCGTGCAAAAGCCTACGGCCGTCAGGACGTCCCGGAAAACACCTTTACACCGCGTTTTCCAGGTCAGCAGCCACCGAAACAGACAGCAGCCGAGGAATATGTACCTGACTCCTTAGACCCGTTATTCCAGGCCTTAGAGCCTCTTACACCTGTCAACAATGAGATCAAGCGCTGCATCCTTTCCGAAGACGAGATCGCAGATGATGCAAGCCCGGGTCTGTCCCATGTGCGCCGTTCCTTAAAGGCCTGTGCAGACCGCATCCATACCCAGTTAAACTCTATCCTGAACTCCCACCGTACCTATTTGCAGGACGCCGTGATCACCATGCGTGACGGCCGGTACTGTCTCCCTGTCAAATCAGAATACAAGAGCCAGGTTTCCGGTATGGTACATGATCAGTCTGCCACCGGTTCTACTCTTTTTATCGAGCCAATGGCGATCATCAAATTAAACAATGAGATCCGCGAGCTGGAGATCCAGGAGCAGAAAGAGATCGAGGCTGTTTTAGCTTCTTTAAGCAACCAGACAGCTCCTCATATTGAAGAACTGCAGATGGACATGGCACTGTTAGCACAGCTGGATTTCATTTTTGCGAAAGCTGCACTTTCCCACCAGTACCGCTGCACAGCCCCAATTTTCAATGATAAGGGCTACATCAATATCAAGGACGGACGCCACCCATTACTGGACCAGAAAAAAGCAGTACCTATCAATGTATGGCTTGGAAAAGACTTTGACCTGCTGATCGTAACAGGTCCTAATACCGGCGGTAAGACCGTTTCCTTAAAAACCGTAGGTCTTTTCACCTTAATGGGACAGGCGGGACTTCACATTCCGGCCTGGGAAGGTTCTGAATTAGCTGTATTCGACAATGTATTTGCTGATATCGGTGATGAGCAGAGCATTGAGCAGAGTTTAAGTACTTTCTCCGCCCACATGACCAATACGGTACGTATTTTAGAGGAAGCAGACTCCCGTTCCCTCTGCCTTTTCGATGAGCTGGGAGCCGGTACCGACCCAACAGAAGGTGCTGCCCTTGCCATTGCCATGCTGTCATTTTTACACAATATGAAATGCCGTACCATGGCAACCACCCATTACAGCGAATTAAAGGTATTTGCACTTACTACCCCGGGCGTGGAAAATGCATGCTGCGAGTTTAACGTAGAAACACTGCAGCCGACCTACCGCCTGCTGATCGGTGTTCCGGGAAAGAGTAATGCGTTTGCTATTTCCAAAAAACTTGGACTGCCGGACTACATTATTGAAGATGCAAAGAACCATCTGGAAGCAAAAGATGAGTCCTTTGAGGACCTGCTTACCAGCCTGGAAAACAGCCGTGTAACCATTGAAAAAGAACAGGAAGAGATCCGTTCCTATAAAGAGGAGATCGCCCAGTTAAAATCCCGCCTCACCCGCAAGGAAGAGCATCTGGATGAGCGCAAGGACAAGGTGATCCGCAATGCAACAGAAGAGGCACAGCGCATCCTTCGTGAAGCAAAAGAGACTGCCGACCAGACCATCCGCCAGATCAACAAACTGGCTGCTGACTCCGGCATTAACAAAGAATTAGAGGCCCAGAGGACCAAACTGCGTGAGCAGTTAAAGAAAACAGACGACAAACTGGCAGTAAAGGCCAAAGGTCCAAGCCAGCCTGTTTCTGCCAAGAAGTTAAAGATCGGTGACGGCGTAAAAGTCCTTTCCATGAACTTAAAAGGTACTGTCAGTTCCCTTCCAGACAGCACCGGAAACCTGTTTGTACAGATGGGTATCCTGCGTTCCAAGGTCAATATCCGTGATATTGAACTGATCCGTGAAGACGATATCAGCGCTACCTTAGGAGATGGTTCTTCCCGTTCCTACGGTGCTGTTTCCGGTGTAGGAATCAGCAAATCCAAAAAGACCTTTTCACAGGCAAAAGGCTCTAATTCCGGCTCCGGACAGATCAAGATGTCCAAGTCCTTCTCTGTTTCACCGGAAGTCAATCTGATCGGTATGACAACAGACGAAGCAGTTCCTACTATGGAGAAATACTTAGATGACGCTTATCTGGCCCACCTGCCAAGTGTACGCGTGGTACACGGAAGAGGTACCGGCGCCTTAAAGACTGCCTGCCACAAGCGTTTAAAACAGTTAAAATATGTAAAAGACTTCCGTCTGGGCGAATTTGGCGAAGGCGGAACCGGTGTTACTATTGTTACATTCAAATAGGAACATAATCTAACTTTTAGGGAGGTAAATTGTAATGGCAGAAAAACAGCGGATACTCATTGTAGATGATGATGCCAACATCGCAGAGCTGATCTCGCTTTATCTGATGAAAGAATGTTATGAAACCATGATCGTAGGCGACGGGGAAGAAGCCTTAAAGCGTTTCCCGGAATTTAAACCAAATCTGGTACTTTTAGACCTGATGCTTCCAGGTATGGACGGCTATCAGGTATGCAGAGAGCTGCGCTCCAGTTCCCAGGTGCCGATCATCATGCTTTCCGCAAAAGGTGAGATCTTTGACAAAGTCCTTGGTCTGGAACTGGGTGCTGATGACTACATGATCAAACCATTTGACTCCAAGGAACTGGTAGCCAGGGTAAAAGCGGTCCTGCGCCGTTATCAGGCTTCACCTGCAGCTGCCATCACAGAGCCGAAACAGCAGGGCGATTATGTGGAATACCCGGACCTGATCGTAAACCTGACCAACTATTCCGTCATTTACAAAGGTCATTCCATTGAAATGCCTCCAAAAGAGCTGGAGCTGTTATATTTCTTAGCTTCCTCTCCCAACCAGGTCTTCACCAGAGAGCAGCTGTTAGATCATATCTGGGGATATGAATACATTGGTGATACCCGTACAGTAGACGTTCACATCAAACGACTGCGTGAAAAGATCAAAGATCACGCCAGCTGGGCCATTACTACAGTCTGGGGCATTGGCTACAAGTTTGAAGTAAAGAGGTGATGTAATGGCCCGCTCTCTTTATTCCAAATTTGTCCTGGGCTACCTGATCTTCGGCCTTTTAAGCGTGCTTACCATTGCCACCTTTTCTTCCGGTATAACCCGGGATTATCTGATCAAGGACCGGGCAAATGCCCTTTACGATGAGGCAAATGATATTGCGGCTTCCTGCAGTCTTATGTATCAGGGCCAGCATCAGGATATGGATCTTTTTTCCACACAATTAAAAAATGTGTCCACCTATCTGCACACAGAAACATGGGTGGTCAACAAAAGCGGCGTTGTGATCATGGACAGTAAAAATGGCAGCCGCGTCCATACCACCATCCCGGATTTTGACCCCACGGCAACGGGAAACCGTTCTTATACCATCGGCACCTATTACAAGTTATTTGACCAGAATGTACTCAGTGTTTCCGCTCCTGTGACCGGCAATTACACTACGTATGGTTACGTGCTCATCCACCTTCCCATCAGTGAGATTGCAAATTCCCAGAGCCATATTTTGGACATTCTCTACATGACCTGTGCCATTATCTTTGGCCTGTCGCTGATCATCCTTGTAGTATTTACCATCACGGTATATCTGCCTCTGCGAAAGATCGCAGCCGGTGCCAATGAATACGCTGCTGGCAACTTAAACTACCGGATCAAGGTAAAGACCCACGATGAAATGGGCTACCTTTCCAATACCCTAAATTATATGTCCGATGAGCTGAATAAAATGGAAGAATACCAGCGCAATTTCATTGCCAATGTCTCCCATGATTTCCGTTCACCGCTGACCTCCATCAAAGGATATCTGGAAGCTATTTTGGACGGCACCATTCCGCCGGAAATGTATGAAAAATACTTATCCAGAGTGATTTCTGAAACAGAGCGCCTTCATAAACTGACAGAAAGCATGCTGACTTTAAACTCCTTAGATGCAAAAGGGTTTTTATCCAGAACTAATTTTGATATCAACCGGGTAATAAAAGACACTGCCGCATCCTTTGAAGGAACCTGTGACTCCAGACATATCCGCTTTGACCTTACATTTTCCGATAACATCCAGATGGTCTACGCAGACATGGGCAAGATCCAGCAGGTCCTTTATAACCTGATCGACAATGCCATCAAGTTCAGCCATGATGACTCTGTGATCTACATCCAGGCATCCAGCAAATACGAGAAGATCTTTGTCTCCGTAAAAGATACAGGCATCGGTATTCCCAGAGACAGCATTAAAAAGATCTGGGACCGCTTTTACAAGACGGATCTTTCCAGAGGCAAAGATAAACGTGGTACCGGCCTTGGTCTTTCCATTGTAAAAGAGATCATCCAGGCACATGGTGAAAATATCGATGTGATCAGTACAGAAGGGGTAGGAACTGAGTTTATCTTCTCCCTTCCAAGTTCTACCTCTTTATAAAAATTTTTACACGACCGGCATATTTTAACTTTTCCTTACGATTTGCTCCAGAGCCCCTTTTTAAGGGGTTCTTTGCTTTAAAAAGGGGTGGAACTGTGTTATACTTTAATGAGCCAAGTAGAAAAACAAGCGGCTGCGTTAGCAGACATTTGTTTTTCCCAAAAACTGCTCTCAGGCAATTTTTTTAAAGAAAGGACGATGAATAATATGATCCGTTTAAAAAAAGTAACTGCCCTTCTTCTTTCCGCCCTTCTTGTTTCTTCCTGCATGGCACCCTGCACCTTTGCTGCAAGCAAAACAAAAGTGGGAAAGATCAATCTGACCATTGACACGGACATCCGTTCCGGAAGCAGCGGCGGCGAAGTAGAAGTAACTCCTACCGGTGACAACACAGAATATTTCTACATCGACTCCGTGGAAGTTACCAATGACGAAGGAGATGACTGGAGCAAGTCCAATCCACCGGAAGCTGAGATCCGCATTGGTCTGGAAGATGAAGATGAATATACCTTCTCCGGTTCCAGTTCCAGCAACTTTAAGCTTACCCTTGCAAGCTCTATTAAATCCCGTTATGACAAGGTAGAATATGTAAGCGCAAGAAAAACAGACGGCGGCGCTACCATCATCCTGAACATCCGCCTTGTATTTGATAAAGATGCTGATATGAGCAATGCGGCTGCACCAGGCAGTGTAGAATGGAGCGCTTCCTCTGAAGGTACTGCAACCTGGGGCGATGTTTCTTCTGCCAAATATTTCCAGGTACAGCTGTATAAAGACGGTAACCTGGTAACACCTCCAGATGGTTCCGCTTCCACTGTTTCCGTATATGGAACCAGCTATGATTTCTCCAGCTGGGTAAGCGCAGGTTCCAAATACACCTTTAAAGTACGTTCCGTAAAAGCCAGCAACAACGCAAAGAGCAAATGGGTATCTTCCAGCTCCTGGACCCCAGGCTCCAACACTTCCGATAACAATAATACCAACACCTTCCCAGAAGGCTGGCAGAAAGCTGCTGACGGCATCCGCTGGTGGTGGCAAAATCCAGATGGTTCCTACCCTGCATCCCAGTGGAAGGAAACAGATGGAAAATGGTACTATTTCGATGCGGAAGGCTACATGGCTACCGGATGGATCAATGTTGGCGGCGTAGATTACTGCCTGGCTCCTGACGGCGCCCTGTATGTAAGCTGCACTACACCAGATGGCTACAATGTAGACGCAAATGGTGCATGGATCCACTAATTCATTGTTGCGTGCTTTGCACTCCCGCAATTCAATTACATATGACCACAAAAAACCCGCTGAGTCGATCACATCAGCGGGTTTTACTTTATTTCAAATTTTCTTTATTTCAGTTTTTATTTATTCCAGATTTTAATTTTCTTCTACAGCACCAGTC
>OGXL01003058.1_pt1 | contig 11714 bp, 7 predicted proteins | sample 1576311 | NCBI WGS metagenome assembly OGXL01 (sample SAMEA3541564, study PRJEB24748) | human gut metagenome | biome: human gut; feature: human-associated habitat; material: faeces | place: China | collected 2012 | reverse complement strand
GCTACATCCGGAAAGCCCGGATACTAAACGAGAACTACTGAACAACTTTTCTCACTACAGATATGTTTCTTTCTTACCACACCCGCGTTTCTTTCTTTCCACAGCTGTGGTAAGAAAAGAACATTGCTGTGGAAAGATTAGTTTTTAGAGAAGAACAAGGTAGTACATCGCAGTTTTTTTCCTAACTCTTAGGTGTCATCTACGCATCATACAGCGACAATCAGTAGAAGCCTTTATCAAATCCACTTCTGTGCCCTACCCAAAGAACGCACAACGGCAGCAAACTCTTCCCGAGGAATGATAGCCTTATTACGTGTTTTCAAACGATTATTATAAACGGTCTGAGGTGAATAATGCAAGAATTCGGCAATCTTCACACTATCAGTGATACCTAAACGCACCAAAGCATAAATGCGCAATTCCGTATTCAGTAACTCACCATCTTTTAGCACAATCTGCTCGTCAGGATGGAGCAAGGCATTGAAGTCACTTACAAAATCCGGATAAATGTGCAAGAAGATAGCATCAAAGTTATGATAGAACTCTTTCAACTCATTCTGTGCCATAGAATGAGTATCGGTTAATGCTTTCACATCCTCCAACTGATTTGCCTTAAGCTTACGATTGATATTTTTCCGATACTCATCCAGCTTGCTGATATAATTGGAACAAATGGAAAAGACATAACCTATGTATTCCTCCTTCACATAGTTGGATTCACGAAGCTGATTATTGGTATCTCTCAACTGTTCATTCAAAGAAGTCAGCTGCACATTCGTTTCTGCCACTTGTCCGTGCATTTTCGAAAGTTCTTCCACATGCTTATTCAGGCGGTTGTTTGCCTCATTCAGCTGTTGGCGCGACTGCTTCAATCGCTTCATCTGCTTATATATATACAGGAAGGCAAACAAGGATATCAAGGACAAGACACTGACCAGTACCAAATACATACGTAACCGCGCTTCTTGCCTCTGATTACGTTCTTGATAGATCTGATGAATGGTGTCCTGCACTGCAGAGATGCCCACTACCCTCACCCGGTTCCGATATGCCAAGGCATTCTGCAAGCAGTAACTCATGTAGACATAGGCATGGTCAATATCACCCAAACTAAAAAGTACCCCCGCCAGCTCTTCCAACGAAGCAATATCTTTATTGGAGATACGTACATCGGCCATAGCAGAATATATCAGGTAAGTCAGATAATTTTCCTGCTCATCGGACTCGCGATAAAAGCAGGCCAGCACGTAAGCATTCATGGCATCGCGCCGAGTGTCGAATGCAGAATTAAGAATTCCCTTCTGCAAACGTTCTTTAAAAACATACATACTGTCCGTACCTTGTACTACCTGCCCTTTATACCACAAGAACAAGGGGTCTTCAGGGGTAAGAACCATATTCAAAGAGTCCTTGTAAACACGCTCCAACTGTGCATAATGTTCATGCAAAGTACCCATTTCACTACCGGTATACTGATTGAAATGCGAATACAGATACAGCATTTGCCCGTAATAATCCACTAACAATTCTTTGGGGAGCGAACCGCCTGAAACTCCGCGCAATTCATCCTGAGCTTCTTTCAACAAACCGGTGGCAGCCAACAGAAAAGACTTTTTTATCTTCCACTCCATCTGCCGGTATTTATCATTCTGCTTATAAACTATATCCAAATTGTCTACCACATAATTCATTGCAGAATCGGCGTTATAGACGCAATACTCATCATAAAGATTTTTATTCAGCCAATATCTCTCTTCCAAAGTACGCACATCCTTTTGCAGCTTGTGCAACTGGGCAATCTTCGCCTCTTTAAGCATAGCAAACGTGTTTTTTTGCGCAATCAGAGAGTCAAGGCGCACCAGCAGTTCTTTTATCTTTTCACTGTAAGGTGCCGCATTCAGAAAGGTACACCCCATCAGTAAAAATAGTAAAGCTATGATTTTTCTTTTCATTTCTATTATTTATATAAGGCTGAGAGCACAAAGATAAATTAATCTATCTAAACATAAGCTACTTCTACCCTAAAAAGTACATGAAAGTTAAGAGGTATTTCGACCATTTACAGCGATAAAACAACATATACAGACCTCCTTCCATAGTAGCTGACCTTTACTTTATACAGCAATCAGCAAGAATATAACTCGCTATATATGTGGCATTTACATTTTACTTCGACTTACTTCTACACATTACCCGCCTATCGGACGAATAAGGTTGTTCACTATCTTTGCAACAGAGAAAGAAAAGTGTACTATGGAAAACATCCAATCTCTATTAGAACATACTTTTCTAAAATAAATTAAATCTTTTAATTAAAGTACTATGAGAATGATTACAAGAAATCTTCTTACGCGGAGTTACAAGCTCCTTCTGACATTACTCGTACTGCTAATGTCAACAAATGCATTTGCCCAACGATTGACAGCTACGGGTAAAGTAGTAGATGCCGCAGGCCTGGAGGTCATTGGTGCATCTGTATTGGAAAAGGGAACAACCAACGGTGTTGTTACCAATCTGGATGGGGAGTTTTCCCTGAGTGTAGGACAGAATGCCACACTGGTAATATCCTTCATCGGCTACAAAACGATAGAGGTAAAAGCAGCCACCAACATGAATATCACATTGCAGGAAGACAACGAACTGCTGGACGAAGTGGTAGTTATCGGTTATGGAAATGTGAAGCGTAAAGACGTAACCACTGCCGTATCTACGGTTTCTACAAAGGATTTGGACCAACGCCCCATTGTATCGGCAGCCCAAGCCCTACAAGGTAAAGCAGCCGGTGTGTCGGTTATGCAGCCCAGCGGCGAACCGGGCGGAGGTATGAGTATCCGCGTACGTGGTACTACCTCGTTCAACGGCAGCAACGACCCGCTCTACGTAGTGGACGGTGTGCCCGTGGATAACATTAACTTTCTCTCTCCCAACGACATTGAAAACCTCTCTATTCTGAAGGATGCCTCATCAGCAGCCATCTACGGTTCGCGCGCAGCCAACGGTGTGGTATTGATTACTACCAAGAGCGGCTCGGCAGGCAACGCCAAAGTAGCATTGAACGTACAATATGGCATGACAAAAGTAGGCAAGAGCATGGAAGCACTGAATACAGAACAGTACCGCGAATTGCAAGAAGAAATCGGGGCTGTAAATCCAACTGCTCTTGAAGGGCTGACCGACCAGACAGACTGGTTTGACGAGGTTTACAAGACCGGACAAACCCAGAATTACCAAGTGTCCGTATCAAACGGAAATGAAAAGATGAAATACTTCCTCTCTGCCGGTTATCTGGATGAAAAAGGTATTTTGGAAGGAACATACTTCAAGCGGTATAGCTTCCGCGCCAATATCGACAACCAAATACGCAGCTGGCTGAATGTAAGTGCCAATATCTCCTACTCCGACAACATCGGAAACACCGGCATCATTTCCGGTACGGGTGCCAACCGTGGTGGTGTAGTCCTCTCGGTCATCAACACTCCGACCTATGCTCCTATTTGGGATCCTGAAAAACCGAATCAATACAATAAGAACTTCTATGGGGTGAACATCATGAACCCGATGGAAAACCTGGCCCGCCAGAAAAACAACAAGAACAAAGAGAACCGCCTCATCGCATCCGGAGCCGCTACTATCAGCTTCCTGCCCAACCTAAAGTTGAAATCATCTGTAGCCCTGGACCGCCGTAACGGTGTAAGCACCACATTCCTCGATCCAATATCGACCACCGACGGACGCAACAGCTTCGGTACAGCCTCTGACAACCGGAATATGAATACCGTGTTGGTTTTCGATAATATATTGACTTACAATACCAATATCAAGAAGCACGGCATCGACGTAATGGCAGGTTCTTCCTATACCAAATCGGACTATACCAACAGCTGGATAAACGGCTCACATTTCCGGGACGATAAAATACAGACCCTGAACGCTGCCAATAAAATTTCATGGGACGGTACCGGAACAGGAGCTTCACAGTGGGCCATCTCTTCCTATTTCGCCCGTGTGTCCTACAACTATGACAGCAAGTACATGCTTACCATGAACATGCGTGCCGACGGTTCATCCAAGCTGCATCCCGACCATCGCTGGGGTATTTTCCCCTCCTTCTCGGCTGCATGGCGCATTTCGTCGGAAAAGTTCATGAAAGACATCGCTTGGATTGATGACTTGAAGCTCCGCGGTGGCTGGGGACAGACCGGTAACCAAAGCGGTATAGGCGATTACTCGTATCTGCAACGTTACAACATCAACCGCATACCCTGGTTTGAAGAAGGTAACGACCATGCAGTTCCCGGTATCAGCCAGGCCAACCTGAGAACAAGTGACCTGAAATGGGAAACTACCAACCAGACGAACATCGGTCTTGACCTGACTGTACTGAACAACAGACTAACCTTCAGCATGGACTACTATTACAAGAAAACTACAGACATGTTGATGAATGTAAGTCTGCCTGCTGGTGCGGCAGCAACCACCAGCATCACCCGTAACGAAGGCGAGATGACCAACAAGGGATTCGAGTTCGCCATCAACTCCCATAACCTGACCGGCGAGTTTTCTTGGGATACAGACTTCAACATTTCTTTCAATAAGAACAAGCTGACCAAGCTGTCATTGCAGAAAATCTATACAGCAGCAAGCAGTGCCGAGGTGGTGAAAGAAAATATCGTACGCAATGAGCCCGGACGTCCTTTGGGTGGTTTCTACGGCTACATCAGCGACGGTGTAGACCCCGAAACCGGTAACCTGGTTTATCGCGACCTTAACGAAGACGGCAAGATTTCCACTTCTGACCGTACCTATATCGGCGACCCGAACCCCGACTTCATCTACGGATTGACAAACACCTTTACATGGAAAGACCTCAGCCTGAGCATCTTCATCCAGGGAAGCTACGGAAACGACATCTTCAATGTGTCCCGTATGGAAACCGAAGGCATGTACGACGGCAAAAACCAGTCAACGGAAGTATTGAAACGCTGGAGAATTCCCGGACAGATTACGAATGTCCCGAAAGCCAACTTCAACATCAAGAACTCCACTTACTTTGTAGAAGACGGCAGCTACCTGCGTGTCAAAGACATTTCACTCTCTTACAACATCCGTTGCCGCCAGTTCAAGAAATGGGGTATCAGCCGCGTACAGCCCTATTTTACCGCCAGCAATTTGCTGACCTGGACCAGCTATTCAGGTATGGATCCTGAAGTGAACCAATATGGCAACAGCGGTTCTGTACAGGGCATCGACTATGGAACTTACCCGCAGAGCAAATCATTCGTTTTCGGTATCAATGTTGAATTCTAAAAAAGGAAGAAATAACTTATGAAACTAAACCATATATATAAAAGTATAGCTTGCGGTGTATTGTTGGCAATGACCGCAACCTCATGTGACTTGGACTATAATCCGGTAGACACCTACTCGGATGTAACGGAAGGAGTGAACAAAACTGATGAAAAGCCTATTTTCAACAGTGTGCAAGACGTGGAAACTTCAATGGTAACCCTTCACAAAAAATTTCGTGACCAGCAGGAGCACTGGTATGTCGACAAACTGCTTATCGGTGACGCTCATTCCGATAATGCCTACGCCGGAACAACGGGGGCCGAAGTGGTGCCTTACGAAACCAACTCCATTGAAGGCTCTAATTCTGTACTAAAACGTGACTGGGACCGTTTCTTAGGCGACATTGCCGTTGCCAACCGCATCATCGTGGGCTGTGACCAGCTCAAGGCACTCAGTGAAAGTGAACGCGGCAAGTATCAGTCACAAGCCAAGATATTCCGTGCCATGGTCATGTTCGATATGGTACGCTTATGGGGTAACTTCCCGGTCATCACTACCGTGGGCGGTGACATTACCGAAGACAACGTAGAAGAAATGTACCCGACCTATTTTCCTCCACAGAATACGGCTGAAGAGGCTTACGCCCAAATAGAGAAAGACCTGACTGAAGCAGTGGAAAACCCCAACACACCGACAAACGACACATCAGACAAGAGCATACTTACCAAATCGGTGGCACGTGCCATGCTTGCCAAGGTCTATGCAGAAAAACCTCTGCGCGATTATGCAAAGGTTATCAAATATGCCGATGAACTTGCTGCCGACGGCTTCGACCTCGTGGAAGACTTCAGCGACCTTTGGGCGTATGATACGGAAAAAAAAGACTGCCGGGTACGCAATACCAAGGAGGCAATTCTCGAAGCCCACTTTCCTCCCGGCTCCGGCAACTGGTGTACTTGGATGTTCGGCCGCAACTTGAGCAACTGGGATGAAAGTTTCACCTGGGCCAAATGGATTACCCCTTCCCGTGACCTTATCCGCCTCTATGAAGAGCAAGGAGACACGAAACGTTACAATGAATCTGTTGTATGGTATGACTGCGGATGGAGCAACTATTATCCGGCAGACCATTATGCCTTCATGTACAAATGCCGCTCTGCGTTCAACAGCATTATCTATCTGCGATATGCCGATATCCTGCTCCTCAAAGCCGAAGCAAAAATTATGGGAGAGGCTCCCGACCTGAACGGTGCAGCCGACATCATCGACCGCATCCGCAACCGCGCCGGACTGGGCAAACTTCCACAAAGCACCCGCAGCAGTAAAGAAGCATTGCTCCAAGCTTATATGGACGAACGCCGCATGGAGCTTGCCTTTGAAGGACAGCGCTGGTACGACCTTTGCCGCCTCAATAAGGTAGAAGAAGTGATGAACGCCGTTTACGCCAAAGACAGCGGCCGCCATGCACAAGAAAATCTGTTCAATGAGAACTCCTATCTGCTGGCTATTCCCCAAGGAGCCATCGACCAGAACGAAAATCTGATACAGAACCCGGGCTATTAATACTAATGAGTAATATAAAAATCAATTGAATATGAATTTAAGAAATATATTCACTACCGCATTAGGCTGCTTCACCATACTGGCAGCCTGCGGCAATGACAATGACAGTAACATCACCCCTACACCGGAACCCAAGCCAGACCAACCCACGGAAGAGGCAAAGGATGTTACCCTCTATGTAACGAACACCAGTCGTACTTATGATTTGACAAAGTCCGGGCTGGCCTTCGGCACCGGAAGCAACATGTCACCTTCTACCGTGACACTCGACCCTGCCACCCGCTATCAAGAAATGGACGGTTTCGGTGCAGCCATCACCGGCTCTACCGGTTACAACCTGATGCAGATGACACAAGAGAACCGCACGAAGTTTCTGACTGAAACATTCTCGGACAAAGAAGGCTACGGCTTCAGCTATGTACGTATTGCCATCGGTTGTTCCGACTTCTCATTCAGTGAATTCACTTGCTGTGACGAAAAGGGGCTTGAGCACTTTGCCCTTCCGATGGAAGACACCAAATATGTGATTCCTATATTGAAGGAAATTCTGGCAATCAATCCTGCCGTCAAAATAATTGCCGCTCCCTGGACATGTCCGAAGTGGATGAAAGTGAAAAGCCTGGAGGAACGTGTACCCTTTGACTCATGGACCAGCGGACACTTGAACCCCGAATATTACAGAACGTATGGCGACTATTTCGTAAAATGGATACAAGCTTTCGAAAAGGAAGGCATCAAAATCCACGCTGTGACTCCGCAGAACGAACCGCTGAACCACGGTAACTCAGCATCCTTGTTCATGGGATGGGAAGAAGCCCGTGACTTCATCAAGACCGGCCTGGGCCCTGCCTTCAAAGAAGCCGGAGTTACTACAAAGATTTATGTTTTCGACCATAACTACAACTACGACAATCTGGCCGACCAAAAAAGTTACCCTACCAAGATTTATGATGATGCGGAAGCCTCACAATACATTGCGGGCGCTGCCTACCATAATTATGGCGGTAACCGTTCTGAGTTGCTGAATATCCACAAACTCTATCCCAACAAGGAACTGCTTTTTACGGAAACCTCCATCGGTACTTGGAACTCCGGTCGCGATTTGGAAGCACGCCTGCTTAACGATATGGAAGAAATAGCATTGGGAACAGCCAACAACTGGTGCCGCGGCACCATTGTGTGGAATCTGATGTTAGACAGTGACCTGGGACCGGTAAGCCCCTCAGATGGTTCTTGCAAGACCTGCTACGGTGCAGTGGATATTGACAATACAAACTATTCTAAAATTGTCCGTAATTCCCATTATTACCTTATCGGGCACATGTCTTCAGTCGTGAAACCGGGAGCTGTACGTATCGGAACGACCGGTTACACAGCCAACGGAATCACCTACTCCGCCTTCGAGAATACGGACGGTACCTATGCATTCGTATTGGCAAACAACAATGCAGATGCCAAGCGAATCACCGTAAGCGACGGCACACACTACTTTTCCTACGAAGTTCCGGCCAAAGCAGTCGTTTCTTACCGTTGGAAAAAATAAAACTAATAATTTAAACAGAAGATTATAATGAAAAGCTTAAAATACTATCTAATGGCATTGGCAGGCATAGCCATGCTGAATGCTTGCAGCGATGACGATCCGGTTCCCGGCAACCCGACAATGGACTTTCAGGCAGAACCTTCTTCAGCCTTGTTCGGAGACAGTCTGCCTTTTACAATCAAGGCATCGGACGCAGATGTACCCCTTTCCACGTTAAAAGCGCGGTTATACTTCAGCGACGAAATGGTGTCAGAGACTATAATCCGTACAAAAGTAAACGGTCAAGACTATACCGGGAAAATATATGTTCCCTATCTGGCAAATATTCCCAACGGAACAGCTACATTGAAGTTCATTCTGCAGAACATCAATTTCACAATTACAGAAAAAAGCTATGACGTGGCGCTGAGTCGTCCGGACTTCCCCTACCTAACTCTGATTTCCGGAGACCAAGAATACCGCATGGAAAAAGTCGCAGCCAATCAGTATAGCGTGACCGGTGAATTTGCACAAAAAGTGAAAGGTTACATCAAAGCTCCTAAAGTAGGCGCCAACGGGAATGAAATCAACTTCGGATGGAGCAACGGTGCCATTACACAAGGTACCTCCAGTGAAATTACCTTCTCCAATCTGTCAGCTGGAGAATATTCCATCTCCTTCAATACGTTGACTTATGCAGCCGCTCCTTTCGTGAAACTACTGCTGAACGGTTCTGAAATGGAGATGGTGGATGATGACCATTACAGCATCGACCTCAATCTGAAGCAAGGGGACAACATCACTGCAGACATTCCCAACTTCGACCAATATTGGATAGACCCCGACTTCTTCGAAAAGAATGAAGACGGTTCGCTGAAGTTCCTGCCTATCGATGGAACTTATCGCGTCATTGCCAACCTGGCCCTGAATTATCTGGAAGTATTGAAAATGAACGGAACAAGCACCGCCACTCTGAACGATGACGGAACCGGCGCCCTTTGGATTATCGGTGACGGTATCGGTAAACCTTCCGTAGCGACCAATGCCGTAGGTTGGACTACAGAAAAAGGTCTCTGCATGTCACAGATTGAAGCGAAGAAGTATCAGGTAACAGTAGTAGCGGGAGAGCAAATCAAATCTGATGACATCAACTTCAAGTTCTTCCACCAGCAAGGTTGGGGAGGTGAATATAAAAACGATGCCTTGTCTACCACCAGTGACTTAGTATTTATAGGTGACGGTACCAACGGACGTGATGCCGGCAACTTGGGCCTCGTAGAAGGCAAAAGCCTGGAAAACGGTGTCGCTTACCGGTTCACAGTTGACGTAACGGCAGGTGTCTCTTCGGCAGTTCTGACAGTAGAAAAGGTAGAAAGATAGACGGATAACGCAGAAGATTAACTAAATGAGAAAGGGGCTGGCTCTATAAAAGAGTTCAGCCCCTCTTGTTTATGCAGAATATATGTTCCGGATTTAGCTTAAACCTTCTTTCGCCTCTTCTTGTGGAATACGTACCGAAGTGTAAAGCTCAAGAATGGCGGCTATCGTCAGAGACACAATCCATTCATTGCCCCTTGTAAAGAGCATGAATGCCCCCGTAAGCACCAGCAAAAGCGCACCGAATATTTGCTGTCGGCGCAGGCGTTTGACAGTGGGACTTTTACATTTGGACGGAGAATTGATTTGGGCCAAAGCAACCATCGTAGCGCCGATAGTATATATATAAGGTGAAAGAGGCCAGCCCGTGATATAAACGGCAGCTCCTGCCAAGAGCATCACGGCCCCTACTGCGAAAAGGGCGGGTATCAGTTGTTTCATTCTTCTATATCTTCTTCAAATACATAAATATCCTCATTGGGCTTTTTCATCAGATACTTCTCACGGGCAATCCGTTCGATGGCACCGGAGTCGACGGCAAGCTCATTGAGCCGTTCGGTATTCTCCTCGTATTCCTTGCGGTACTTTTCTATTTCATCGCGCAGACGGCTTTCTTCCCGGGCGTAACCCAAACGGCGTACAACACTGTTCTCATCCAGGAACCCGATAATTACAGCAAACAACGCAAGCGTAATCAGATATTTATGCTTGCGGACAAAAGACCAAAGAGAAGCAAGTTTATCCATCTCGTTATCTACTATTTAGCAATTTATCATTCATGATGGAGCTTGCCCATCATATAACTTCACGTCACAAAGATAAGAGGAATAACCGAAAGATTTCTTTTTTTTGTGTACATTTGCACAAAAAGCAAAGAATATCCCAAATATGGAAAACTATATCGTATCTGCACGGAAATATCGTCCCTCGACCTTTGAGTCCGTAGTAGGCCAACGTGCACTGACCACTACCTTGAAGAATGCCATTGCCACCGGAAAACTGGCGCATGCCTATCTTTTTTGCGGTCCAAGAGGCGTGGGAAAAACAACTTGTGCCCGTATCTTTGCTAAAACAATCAACTGCATGAGCCCCACAGCAGACGGCGAGGCATGCAACCAATGTGAATCCTGCACTGCCTTCAATGAGCAGCGCTCCTACAATATCCATGAGCTGGATGCCGCCTCAAACAACTCTGTGGATGACATCCGCCAATTGGTGGAGCAGGTACGCATTCCACCTCAGATAGGCAAATACAAAGTATATATCATTGACGAGGTACATATGCTGTCCGCCTCGGCTTTCAATGCTTTCCTGAAAACACTGGAAGAGCCTCCACGCCATGCCATATTCATCCTTGCCACTACCGAGAAGCACAAGATATTGCCCACCATCCTTTCACGCTGCCAAATATATGATTTCAGCCGGATTGGTGTGGAAGATACCGTAGCACACCTCGCATATGTCGCCTCCAAAGAAGGTATCACTGCTGAACCGGAAGCGTTGAATGTCATTGCCCTCAAAGCAGACGGCGGTATGCGCGACGCACTATCCATCTTCGACCAGGTGGTAAGCTTCACCGGAGGACACATCACCTATAAGAGCGTGATTGAAAACCTCAATGTGCTGGACTATGAATACTACTTCAAACTAACCGGATTCTTTCTTGAGAACAAAATCAGTGACGCGTTGCTATTACTGAATGATGTGCTCAACAAAGGCTTCGACGGCAGCCACTTCATCACCGGACTTTCATCCCACCTGCGCGACTTGCTTGTCAGCAAAGACCCGGCGACACTGCCGTTGCTTGAAGTGGGCGCAAGCATCCGCGAACGTTACCAAGCACAAGCACAGCAATGCCCCCTCCCTTTTCTTTACCGTGCCATGAAGCTCTGCAACGATTGTGACCTGAACTACCGTGCCAGTAAAAACAAACGGCTACTGGTAGAGCTCACTCTGATACAAG
>OGXL01003055.1_pt1 | contig 11731 bp, 10 predicted proteins | sample 1576311 | NCBI WGS metagenome assembly OGXL01 (sample SAMEA3541564, study PRJEB24748) | human gut metagenome | biome: human gut; feature: human-associated habitat; material: faeces | place: China | collected 2012 | reverse complement strand
TGTAAAGCTCTCTGGACTGTATTCGAAAAGGAAGTTTCCTCCATCAGCTTCAGCATGCATTATTGCATAATCATAAAACGGAGAAATCAATCTCTCAAATCGAATTTGAAGGAGATGCAATTTCTATTATGCTGCATAAACAATATGGAATTGAATTGACAAACGCAAGAAAATCTCATTTATCCAGTTCTTTTAAAGAGTATATGAAAGAATGTGAGAAGAAAATTAAGACAGAAGACTTGAAAAATGATATAGATCAAATGATTCAAGCATCATTTAGAGAAATATTTACGATTTATAGAGAGAACTTTCCAAAGATACAGAAATATATTGATGAAGAATTAAACGCCGATTTAAAAAAAATATTTTTGACAAATGGGATATCCGAAGAACAATTTCAACAGTGGCTGCAGGAAGGAACAATTCTTAATAATAAAAATAATCATTATCTTTTTCAAAAAGGAAATGTGAATCTTACAATTGTTACAAATAATTTTTTGTCAGATGTTCCGGATGAAATAGCATATTGGAATCAAGGATATAGCGAATTATTTGTAACGCAAAATAAATTTGAATTTCTGAAAAATTAATATATGGGAAAGGACGTCAGGGATTTCTATTTTTTTGATAATATGGTATACTTTGCATGCAGAGTAGCAGAATTAGAAAGAATGGAGATTATTATGAATCCAGCATCAATTATGAAGCTTATGAGTGCCAAGAACAAGTTTCAGAAGAATCATCCGAAGTTCGTGGCATTTCTTAACAGATGTTTTGCAGGAGGTCTTAAGGAAGGAACTATAATTGAGATTACAGTTACTAATCCTGGAGAGGCACCTATAACATCTAATATAAAGGTACAGCAGTCTGACTTAGAGCTGATTGAAGAATTAAAAGAAATGGGTAGATAGTTTGCTTCGCAAAATAATTGCGAAATAACAAGGAGGATTGGAATGTTTGGGAATGACAAGTCCAGAAAGAACGGACTTAATATTATAGTTGTAGGAGGCGGTAAGGTTGGTGCCACTCTTGTGGAGAGACTCAGCAGGGAGAACCATGATGTTACTCTTATTGATAAGAACAGGGTTAAGCTTGATGCAATAACAGGTGCATATGATGTTATGGGAGTTGAGGGCAATGGTGCAAGCTTTGCTGTTCAGAAAGAAGCCGGTATTGACTCAGCTGACCTTCTTATATCGGTAACTGATTCTGATGAGCTGAATCTTTTATGCTGTACACTTGCAAAGAGGGCTGGCAGATGTGAGGCAATTGCAAGAGTAAGAACACCTGAATATAGTCAGGAGGCTGCCTTTTTAAGAGACAGATTAGGCCTGGCAATGATTATTAATCCGGAATTTGAGGCTGCAAGTGAGATAGCACGTGTGCTTTACATGCCGACAGCACTTGAGATTGGAACATTCGCACATGGACAGGCAGAGATGATTAAGATAAAAGTCCCTGAGGGTAACCAGATGTGTGGCCATACTCTGGCGGAGATATCCAAGGCTTCATCATCTAAGGTTCTTATATGCGCAGTTGAGAGGGATGGAGAGGTGTTCATTCCATCAGGACATTTTATTATAAGGGCAGATGATAAGTTATCTTTCATTGCATCAAGAAAGAATGCAAGGACATTTCTTGCAAGTGTAGGTTTTCAGACACATCAGGTCAAGAGTACCATGATTGTCGGAGGTGGAAGAGTTGCATATTATCTTGCAAAACAGCTTCTTAACATGGGAATTGATGTAAAGATTATTGAGAATGACAAGGAACGCGCGTTAAAGTTAAGCGAGGAGCTGCCGGGAGCTGTTATTATCAATGGTGATGGTACTGACGAGAGCCTTTTAAGAGAAGAGGGGATTGAGTACGTGGAGAGCTTTGTCCCTCTTACAGGGATTGATGAAGAGAATGTAATGCTTACTCTGTATGCAAGAAAAGTATCTGAAGCCAAATGTATTACGAAAATAACAAGAATGGGATTCAGCAGTGTTATTAACAGTCTTGATCTTGGCAGTGTGATTTATCCAAGATATATAACATCAGAAGCTATCATTGCTTATGTAAGAGCTAAGAAGGAGTCTATGGGAAGCAATAACATACAGACCTTGTATCATTTGTTTGACCAGAAGGCGGAAGCTATAGAGTTTAACGTTGATAAGGAATCAGGAGTTACGGGCAAGCAGTTTATGGAACTTAAGCTGAAGGATAATCTGCTTATAGCACTTATTAACCGTAATGGTAAGATTATTATTCCAAGTGGTACTGACAGCCTTATGGTTGGAGATACTGTGGTTATTGTAACAACTCATACAGGGTTTGATGCTATAACTGATATTCTTAGATAGGAAAGGCTGGGAACATTGATATGAACAGTTCTATAGTAAGATATATTCTTGGACATGTTTTAAAGATAGAAGCGGCTCTTATGGTCATTCCTGTGATTGTTGGCGTTATATACAGGGAGAAGGCAATATCTGCATTCTTGATAACAATGGCATTATGTGCTGTATGTGGGATTCTTATGACAATTAAAAAACCTGCCAATACAGTTTTTTATCTGAAGGAGGGGTGTGTTACAACTGCACTCAGCTGGATTCTTATGAGTATATTTGGCTGCCTGCCTTTTTTTATAAGCAGGGAAATTCCTTCATTTACAGATGCACTTTTTGAGACAATATCAGGATTTACAACAACAGGAGCAAGTATATTAAGTGAAGTTGAAGGACTGTCACAGAGCATTATGTTCTGGAGATGCTTTACTCACTGGATTGGCGGTATGGGAGTTCTGGTATTTCTGCTTGCAGTAATACCTCTTACAGGTGGCTCTAATATCAATCTTATGAAAGCAGAGAGTCCGGGACCATCAGTGGGTAAACTTGTTCCTAAGATCAGATATACGGCAAGAATACTGTATATTATATATTTTGGGATGACTGTACTTCAGACAATTCTTCTTCTTTTTGGAGGAATGACATTACTTGATGCACTTAATACAGCCATGGGAACAGCAGGAACAGGTGGATTTGGTATCAGAAATGACAGTTTTACAAGCTTTTCACCTTATATCCAGTGGGTTGTAACCATATTTATGATATTGTTTGGAGTTAATTTCAACGCGTATTATCTTATTGTTCTAAGACAGTTTAAGAAGGCTGTTAAAGTAGAAGAGGTAAGATGTTATTTCGGAATTATTCTTGCAGCAACAGCAATTATATTTGTTAATATATACAGAAGCGTAGGTGCTGTTGAACTTACACTGAGACAGTCAATGTTTCAGGTCGCATCTATTATAACGACAACCGGATTTTCATCAGTGGATTTCGATATGTGGCCGTCACTGTCAAAGTCGGTGCTTGTTGTGCTTATGTTTGTGGGAGCATGTGCCGGAAGTACAGGTGGCGGAATTAAGGTTTCCAGGTTTATAATAGGGATAAAGACAATATTCAGAGAGATTCAGTCATATATTCATCCTAAGAGTGTTAAGGTGATTAAGACAGAAGGAAAGCCTGTTGATAGTGAAACATGCAGGTCGGTGAGTATATATTTCATAACATTTATGATGATATTCACAGCGTCTTTACTGCTAATATCTATTGAAGGAAAGGATATTGTGACGAATTTCACTGCAGTAGCAGCGACTATTAATAATATAGGTCCGGGGCTTTCGGCTGTCGGACCGACACAGAATTTTGGAAGTTATTCTGATTTCAGCAAATATGTACTGATGTTTGATATGCTTGCCGGACGACTGGAGTTATTTCCACTGATAATTCTGTTCACACCTTCAATATGGAAGGATCTTGTAACCAAGAAGGTTTCTGAAAGGAAAATGCGTAGAATAAGAAGGGGTTAAGTATGAGTAATGTATCTGATTATTTGAAATGGAGAGGTGACCTTGATTTTAGCCAGGCACCATTTAATGACGTGGACAATTTAATACTTGCGCAGATTGCATATGTTGATTTTACTGATATTGTACCGGCACCAGGAAGTATCGAGACTATTACAATTGCGGAAGCGGCAGACACATTTTTTGATACCCATGATGAGAAGGAGATTAAGAAATGCAAATCTTTCATAGGAAAAGCTCCGTATCTTTTAAGGGAGGCAGCAGCAACAAAAAGATTTGGTTCACTTATACTTACTAATTATGTTGATTATGTCGATGGCGGCAAAGAAGAACAGTTTGCGGCATTTCATGTAAGAATTGATAACAGACTTACGTATATTGCTTTCAGGGGAACTGATGATACACTTGTGGGCTGGAAAGAGGATTTTAACATGAGCTTCTTATCCCCTGTTCCATCGCAGAAGGATGCGGTAAGATATATTGACACAACCGTGCAGCGTTCAGAAGGAAAGCTGATTCTTGGCGGACATTCCAAAGGTGGTAATCTGGCAGTATATGCATCAGTATTTGCAAGACCATCAGTGAAGAAAAGAATTATTACTGTTTATAATAATGATGGTCCGGGATTTGACAGTAATTTTGTAAAGCATCCGGATTATCTGGCAATTCTGCCTAGGATTAAGAGCATTGTTCCTTATTGTTCAGTTGTTGGAATGCTTCTTAATCATGATGGGGATTATGAGGTTGTAAAGAGCAGCCAGTCAGGTCTTATGCAGCATGATTCTATGTCATGGCAGGTTATAGGACCAGATTTTGAGACTGAGCAGGAGTTAAGTCCTAAGAGTAAAAGGTTAAATGCAGCACTGAGCGCATGGATAGACGGGCTTACAAGAGAACAGAGGGCAGAATTCGTAGATACATTATTCTCACTGGTAACTGCAAGTGGTGCAAAGAACCTTTCAGAGATAAGTACGGCCAGGTTTAAGAATATTAATGCCGTTCTTAAGTCTTTCAGGGAACTTGACAAATCAGAACGTGCAATGATACTTAAGATATTTGCTTCACTTACAGGTGAGATTGGAAAAGCTTATAAGAGCAATTAATAAGGAGATAAAGAATGGGACAGGTTATATCAGCAGGAATATTGTTAGTTGTGGTTGTTGCCATATATATTGCAGTTTCATATAAGCACGAAAAAAGCGGTCTTGGGAAGGGCTGTGATGGTAATTGCGGCTCATGTGGATTAAGAAGCTGTAAAACTGACAAGAAGTGAGGCTTTAATGCGTAATACGGGGGACAGGTTAAAAGAATGCCGCATTATGAAAGGCTTATCCAGAGGGGAAATGTCAGAAATGCTGCATGTCAGTACTGACTATCTTGCCCGTTTGGAGACAGGGACACAACCGGTTACATACAGGATTATAGAGAAGGTGGCAAAACTTGAAGGCTGGAACAGCGATTATATCCTGCATGGAATAGATAATAATAATCCATTTTCAGAGTTGCACACACTATGCCCTGATTTCAGGAAAAAAGTTTTTATAAGAAATCTGCTATGTTTGTTTGACAGCATGCTTCAATTCGGGTATAAGAAAGAAAGGGTAGTGGCATATTACCATAGAATGATACTTGAGATTGTTAATGGAATGGAACTGGATGTTCCAGATAATGTGCGTACAGGATATACACTTACAGAGATAAGACGGATACATGATATGAATAAAAAGGACATGGCAAATGTGCTTGGAATATCAGAGAGAAGCTATTGTACATTAGAGAATGGTTTGTCAAGACCAGATGTAAAGACTTTACAGATAGTATATGATATGTATGGATTTAATGTGCAATATTTTCTTACGCGTAATCCACTTGATTGTGAGGCTGTAAACAATATATACAGGTGTTTTGATGAACCGTTAAGAGATTTTATTATGAGACGCATCAGGGACGACTATGATGAAATAATAATTATGAAAGGCCGGACTTATGGTAGAGATATATAGAACAGACCAGCAGGTATTAAATACATTGACAGATATTCAGGATGGATGCTGGATTAATATGGTAGATCCGACAAGCAAGGAGCTTGAGCAGATAGCAGAACGCTTTGAAATAGAACCGGAGGATATCTCATCGGCACTTGATGAAGAAGAAAGTTCGCGTATAAGCCTTGAAGACGGATATACTGTTATACTTGTGGATATTCCTACACCTGAGGTAAGACATGAGAAAAAAATGTATACAACAATTCCTCTTGGTATTATCCTTAAAAGTGAAGCAATAATTACAGTGTGTAAGGTAGATACACCGATTATTAATTATTTTGTAAGAAATAAGGTGAAAGAGTTCAGTACAAAGAAAAAGATGCGTTTTATATATCAGATGCTTTTCCGTTCAGCTTTTGTGTATCAGGCTAATCTTCGTCTTATTGATAAGAAAAGAATTGAGATAGAAGAGCGGGTTGATGGAGATACGTCAGATACTGATCTTATTGAGCTTCATGAGTTAGAATCTACACTTGTTTATTTTGCAACATCTCTTCGAGCTAACAGTATTGTGTTAGAAAGACTCAGAAGATATAAAAGACTTGAGCAGTATCCTGAAGATATGGAGCTTCTTGAGGATGTCATGGTCGAGTACCAGCAGGCTATAGAGATGACCACGATATACAGGGATGTCATTGATGGTACAAGGGAACTGATGTCATCAGTAATTGACAGTAAGCTGAATAATGTAATGAAATACCTTACTTCAATTACAATTGTGATGGCTATTCCGACAATAATATCAGGTATATATGGAATGAATGTAGGTGGAGAATGGATGCCGTTTGCAAAGACACCTTTTGGATTTGAGATAATAAGTGGAATAATACTTCTGATATGTATAATAGTTTTATGGGTATTAAGGAAGAAGAAAATGCTATAAAAGCAGTGTCTGCATTGATTGCAGGCACTGCTTTTACTTACTTATGAGTATATATTATCTGTAATTTTTCTGCCAGCGTGATACCATTTCTAAAGCCTCATTCTCAGATGATACCTTAGTAATTATAACCCCATCAAGATAGATTTCGTACACAGGAAATTTCTTGGCTGTATTGCCGTGACTTACCTCAACTCTGTTGTACTTTACGCGTTCCATTAAAAGACCTCCTCACATTTAATAATAGTGTTACTAAGTAAAAACCAACAATATGTTGTATTATAACATGCTTTTTAATAAAAGGAAATACTATATTTGGTATTGGTACTAAAGTACCAAAAAATTTGAATTAAACGCACTATTATACTTGTAAAATCGACATGTATATAATATAATTTTTATAACATGTAGAAAGATTAAGTACGTATAACTAATAATAAAAAATATAAGAGGTACATTAATATGAGCGATAATTATATTGCTGCCAGTGAGAAATTTGAGATTGTTCATAAGATGAGTAGAAGAATAGCATCTGTTGATAAGTATTGTGTTATAAGTGTTGCGAATAAAGCATTTGAAGAATATTTTGGAGAAATTAAGGAGACTCTTATAGAAGTAGTTGCACCTCAGGATAAAGAAAGACTGATGGATTTTATAGAGAAGTATGATGGAACAGCTAAGAGCGGAATGTTTAAATTTATTAACGCACAGGGCATAGAAAGATATAATCATTTATTTGTGTATGAACGAAGAGCTGTGGGCAATGGGCATATGAGAGATATTGAACTTGTTGATGTTGAGTCTATAGAGGAGGCTAATAAGAGCTTAAGAGATGATGTTTCTAAACATAAGATGCTGCTTGGGCTGGATAGAGAATATACATTTACATATAACAGAGATAATGGCATATTCAGTATGTACAGGTATGATGTTGACTCAAGAGATGTCATATATAAGTCTGATATTGATGAATGGAAGAAGCGGATGCTTTCGGAGGGATATATTGACGAGAATGACAAGGAAATCTTTGCTAATTTTATATCAGAAGTACGCTCTTATACGCAGACATTTTCTATAAAATTCAGAACAAGCATGCGTACATATAAAAGGGTGAAGGAGACTTTAAGATTTAAAGGAACTGTAATGAATAAAAGCGATGGAAGCAGGATTGTGATAGGTCGTGTTGTCCCTGAGGCAGACAGCCATGGCAATTATAATCAGGTTACTGATATGATAGAAGAATTGCAGTTTGATTCTCTTACACATGTGTATAACAAGAAAACTATTACCGCATATGCTGTAAAATGTCTCAAGGAAGAGCAGAATAACAGAGTTACGATAGCCGTTCTTGATGTTGACCATTTTAAGAAGGTTAATGATGTATATGGTCACATGTATGGTGATAAGGTGCTTGCAAGGGTTGGAAGAAAGCTTAAGGAAGTTGTAGGCGAAGATGGAGTTGTAGGACGTATCGGCGGAGATGAATTTGTTATTATATTCAATGGTATTAATGATGAGCATGCGTTAAGGGGTATGCTTCGTGCGATAAGAACCCAGATTAAGTGGGAATTTGTTGATGATTTTGAAGATTTAATGATAACATGTTCTATAGGAGCAGCTTACAGTCCTAACAACGGACATGAGTATGAGGAACTTTTCAGGAAAGCAGATTACTGTCTGTATGTAGCGAAAGAAAAGGGAAGAGACAGATATGTATTCTTCAGGGATGACCTCCATAAGGATTCATATGAGAATTCTCTTAATGCGAAGGATAAGAATGTCAATGATGGCAGGGAAATGAAGGAACTCAGATTTCTTTCAGGCATTATGGAGAATTTTTCAGAAGATGGCAAAGCAGCTATTAAAGAGCTTATACATCATATGTATGATACATTTAAACTGGACAGCATTAATCTTTACTGGGGAGCTAATCTGAACCGTGCATACTATATGGGTGTTGAGCTTGGCGGTTCACTGAATGCTGATTATGTTAAGACAGAAGGTTTTAAGAAGCTTCTGGATGGAAAGAATCATGCTGCTGTGGGATTCGTCGGAAGGCAGACAGACCTTGCACCTGAATTTGGAACAGACATGAGAGAAAAGAGAGTGTTTTCTACTGTACAATGCATAATAGGTTCACCAGATAATGTGAAAGGATTGTTTACTATTGACCGTTGTAAGGAGTCTGCACAGTGGGCTGAATATGAGATTGAGATGGCTGTTGTAACGGCTTCTCTTATCAACATTTTGGCTGAAACTGAATGTGATGAGAATTAATATATATAGTTTTTTATTACAAGATATTGTGTTTTCAATTGACTTGTCAAACTATATGTTGTATAATTAAATCTGCTTGGGAAACAGCATAAACACTGCGTTTCCAGCAGATTTTTTTAATGTAAAGGAAAATAGCCTGTATTGCTGAAAGCAGTATATACAGGGATATGATGGTCTTTTTGTGAGGGTTTGAAGTATGAAAATTATTAAAAGAAGTGGTTCAGAGGTAACATTTGATATCAGTAAAATTATGGATGCTGTATCAAAAGCTAATATGGAAGTTGTCCATAGTGAGAGATTATCAGAGGAACAGATTGAGACAATCTCTAATAATGTTGAGAGCATTTGTAAAGAGATGAACAGGTCTTTAAGCGTAGAAGAGATTCAGGATCTTGTAGAGAATCAGATTATGAATTTCAGAGCATTTTCAGTTGCAAGAAAGTATATTACTTATCGATATAAGAGAGCACTTGTGCGTAAATCTAATTCTACAGATAAGCAGATATTAAGTCTTCTGGAATGCAATAATGAGGAAGTAAAGCAGGAGAATTCCAACAAGAATCCTACTGTAAACAGTGTTCAGAGAGATTATATGGCTGGCGAGGTAAGTAAGGATATTACAAAGAGATTTCTTCTCCCTCCAGATATTGTAGATGCGCATGAGCAGGGGCTTATACATTTCCATGACGCAGATTATTTTGCACAGCATATGCACAACTGCTGTCTTGTCAATCTTGAAGATATGTTACAGAATGGAACTGTAATAAGCGAGACTATGATTGAGAAGCCACACAGCTTTTCTACTGCATGTAATATTGCAACTCAGGCGATTGCACAGATTGCAAGTTCACAGTATGGCGGACAGAGTATATCTCTTGCACATCTTGCACCATTTGTCCAGGTAAGCCGTGAGAAGTTTATTGGACAGGTAAGAGATGAGTTCGAGAAAACCGGAATAGATGCTTCCGAAGAAAAGATTAGAGAGGTTGCAGAACTTCGAGTAAAGGATGAAATTAAGCGTGGTGTACAGATGATTCAGTATCAGGTTATCACTCTTATGACAACTAATGGACAGGCACCTTTTGTTACTGTTTTCATGTATCTTGATGAGGTTCCGGAAGGTCAGACAAGAGATGACCTTGCACTTGTTACTGAGGAAGTATTAAGACAGAGAATGCAGGGTGTTAAGAATGAACAGGGTGTATATATTACACCAGCATTTCCTAAGCTTATATATGTTCTTGAGGAAGATAATATCCACGAAGATTCCAAGTACTGGTATCTTACAGAAATAGCTGCACAGTGTACAGCTAAGAGAATGGTTCCGGATTATATATCTGAAAAGAAAATGAAGGAATTAAAGGTTGATGCGAATGGCAATGGTCAGTGTTTTCCATGTATGGGATGCAGAAGCTTCCTTACACCATATATTGATCCAGAAACAGGAAAGCCAAAGTATTATGGAAGATTCAATCAGGGTGTTGTAACTCTTAATCTTGTTGATGTTGCATGTTCATCAGGCAAGGATATGGATAAGTTCTGGAGTATTCTTAATGAGAGACTTGACCTGTGTAAGAGAGCACTTATGTGCAGACATTACAGACTTAAGGGAACTCCTTCAGATGTTGCGCCAATTCTCTGGCAGAATGGAGCACTTGCAAGACTTAAGAAGGGCGAGACAATTGACAAGCTTCTTTATGGCGGATATTCAACAATTTCGCTCGGTTATGCAGGTCTTTGCGAATGTACTTATTACATGAAGGGTGTAACTCATACTAATCCGGAGGGAACAGAATTTGCCCTCAAAGTAATGCAGTATCTTAATGATACATGTAAGAGATGGGCAGCAGAGACTAATATTGATTTCTCACTTTATGGAACACCGCTTGAGTCAACAACTTATAAGTTTTCAAAATGTTTACAGAAGAGATTTGGTAAGATTGCTGGTGTAACAGATAAGAATTATATAACTAACAGCTATCATGTTCATGTAACTGAGCAGATAAATGCATTTGAAAAGTTAAAATTCGAATCACAGTTCCAGAAGTTATCTCCAGGAGGAGCTATCAGTTATGTTGAGGTTCCTGATATGCAGAATAACATCCCGGCAGTACTTAAGGTTATGCAGTACATTTATGATAATATTATGTATGCAGAGCTTAATACTAAGAGTGATTACTGTCAGGAATGTGGTTACACAGGACAGATTCAGATTATAACTGATGATGACGGAAAGCTTATATGGGAGTGTCCTAACTGCGGAAACCGTAATCAGGATAAGATGAATGTCGCAAGAAGAACTTGCGGATATATCGGAACACAGTTCTGGAATCAGGGAAGAACTCAGGAGATTAAGGAGAGAGTGCTTCATCTGTAAGATTAAATATAATATGGCAGGACATGGATTAATACCGTGTCCTGCCATTATTATTAATATTCGGAAAAATATTCATGATTGGTCATGCCGTATAATGCGGCGAAAAGAATTGACAATACAACAGCCAGAATTACGAACATAACAACAAATCCAACGTCATTGATTGTCATTATAAGTGCGAGTATTGTCCATATTGCGGTATATACGATTTTAACAATAAGATTGCGCTTTATGTGTTTTGGATTCTGTGTTTTCTTATATAATGCCATGCCAACATAAGCAAATATTGTAATTATTATAAG
>OGXL01003040.1_pt1 | contig 11777 bp, 8 predicted proteins | sample 1576311 | NCBI WGS metagenome assembly OGXL01 (sample SAMEA3541564, study PRJEB24748) | human gut metagenome | biome: human gut; feature: human-associated habitat; material: faeces | place: China | collected 2012 | reverse complement strand
ATTAGCATTCAGTACCTTCAACACCAGATTAAGGTCAGTCTTTTCATCAGCTGTATTAAAAGCACGCATGGCTTCCGCCCAAACCTCCATCCTAAGCCTTTCTTCCATTGAAAGATCTCTAACCAACTGATGAGAAATGTACAAAGAAGCCACGGCTATAACTATAGCAGAAAGAACTAGCACAACCTTTATTCGTCGAATATCAATAAATTGCATATAAATATAGATTTACTAATATATAACGTCCTATCGCTCTTTATATTGTACTTCCCACACTGGGAAGTTCTCCAGGCGGTGTTTACGTTGGTTCCCCACAGATTGGCACCGAGTTTCACAGGGGCACAGAAACTTTCACCACCGAGTTTCACAGAGAAACACAGAGTATTGATTATTCTTCATAAACAGGATAAATAAGAATACGGCTTATTCCTCTGTGAAACTCAGTGGTAAATACCACCAACAAAAGAATCCCCCTTCCATCAATCATCTTGACGAAAGGGGGATTCAAAAAACGGTACACCGCTCATGTGACTGACACGTATTATTTAATTTGTCTACACATTCTACTACAGTATTCATTGCTGTATCATATCCAATTGTATATTCTGTTGAAGCAATATCATTGTCTATTGTTCCCGGAACACCAATACAAGGCAAACCTAATTCTGACAAATATCCTGCTCCTCGATATGAACCATCTCCCCCTATTACAACCAAGCCATCTAATCCGATTTCTTTTGCATTATGAAATGCTTTTTCACGATATGAAGCTTCATAAAACTCCATACATCTTGCTGTCTTTAAAATGGTTCCACCCGAATGGATTATTCCTGAAACACTTTCTCGATCCATAACACGATAATTTTTTTCAAGAATCCCATTATATCCTTTAATAAAGCCTATCGGTTGAATTCCATTTGCAATTGCTGTTTTTACAACTGCGCGAATTGCTGCATTCATTCCCGGAGCGTCTCCACCACTAGTAAGTACTCCTATTTTTTTCATTTTGTTCACCTTCCTATTGCAAAAGGGAAGCAGTTCCACCTGCCTCCCTTTCGCTTATTTTCTGTTTATTAATATTCCATCTGACGATAGTATCTTCTAGTTGCGCAGGCGGCGGGAACAGCTGTTGATAAAATCGTCCAGCTGGTCGTCCGGAATGATGATCATTTCCCTGCGCAGCTCACGGGCCAGCGCATCACGTCCCTGCGTGATATTTTCCTCGCGGCGCATCTTTTTGAACCAGTTTCGGATCTTACTCTTCGCTTCGCTGGTGCGCACGATCTTGAGCCAGTCGCGGCTGGGGCCTTTGTCCGCCGGGCCGAGGATGACTTCGATAATTTCGCCCGTCGCCACGACATGGTCGATGGGAACGATGCGGTTGTTGACCTTACAGCCCACCATCCGGTTGCCGACGGCAGAGTGGATGGCGTAGGCAAAGTCGATGCAGTTGGCGCCCGCAGGCAGGTTGATGACGTCGCCCTTCGGGGTGAAGGCAAAGACCTCCTCCGGCAGCAGGTCGCTCTTCAAATCGTGGAGCAGGTTGCCGGAATCCTCGCTGACGCGCTGGTTTTCCAGCAGCTGGCTGACCCAGGCCAGACGCTCGTCCAGCTTATCGTGGCCCTCGAGGCCCTCCTTATACTTCCAGTGGGCGGCAACGCCGTACTCGGCCTGCTCGTCCATGGTGCGGGTGCGTATCTGCACCTCAAAGGGGATGCCCTCGTGGCCGATGACGGTGGTGTGGAGGCTCTGGTAGCCGTTGGGCTTGGGGGTAGAGATATAGTCCTTGAAGCGGTTGGGCAGCGGGTGGTACATATCGTGGATGAGGCCCAGGGTACTATAGCACTCGGCCAGACTGTCCAGAATCACACGAACGGCGTAAATATCGTAGATCTCATCAAAGGACTTGTTCTGCATGATGGTCTTGCGGTAGATGCCGTAGATGCTCTTGACTCTCCGCTTGATGGTCGCGCCCTCGATGCCGCTCTCCTCGAGGCGGCTCTTGATGACGCCCGACACGCTGGCCAGGAACTCGTCGCCCGCGCGCTCGCTGAGCATCTTGTTGATCTCCTCGTAGCCCACGGGGTCGAGGTAGTGGAGGCTGCGGTCTTCCAGCTCCTCCTTGACGTTCAGGATTCCCAGACGGTTGGCGATGGGGGCGTAGACCTCCATGGTCTCCCGGGCTTTGTCGCGGCGCTTCTGCTCCGGCCATGCGTCGCCGGTGCGCATATTGTGCAGGCGGTCACAGAGCTTGATGATCATGACGCGGACGTCACGGCTCATAGCCAGCAGCATCTTGCGCAGGTTCTCGGCCTGCAGCTCTTCGATATTGGAAAATTGGATCTTGGTCAGCTTGGTGACGCCGTCCACCAGCGCGGCCACCTCTTCGCCGAAAGCGGCGGTCAGGTCGGTCAGTGTGGTGGGGGTGTCCTCCACCACGTCGTGGAGCAGGGCGGCGGCGATGCTCTCGCTGTCCATGCCGAGGTCCAGCACGAGGCGGGCCACAGCCAGCGGGTGGCAGATATAGGGTTCACCGCTGCGGCGGCAGACCCCCTTGTGGGCGTCGTTGGCCATATTGTAGGCTTTTTCGATCATGGCCATGTTGTAGGCCTTGCCGCTGGCCTTGATGGCCTCCACCAGCTTCTCCCAGGTCACGATCTCGGGCCGCACCTCCGAGGGAAGGGTCCCCTCAGGGGCGTTGGCCGGCAGAGCCGTTGCGGCCACGGTAGCCATCTCCGTCACCGGCATAGGCTGATGGAGATGGGTCTTTGCAGAATAGCTGTCCTCTTTCGCCGCAGCCGATGCTGCGGGCGCGGGGACGACAGGTTTCTTTCCCTCAGGCATCTTTATCGTTCCTCCAGACATTTCAGGATGGGCGCATCGGCAAGGTTCTTCTTGCCGGTGGCAGGCACGAGTTCCCAGAACTTTGCCCCGCCCCGGTCAGCCGCTGTGATGAGGCCGACCTGTTCCAGCGCGGAGATGGCCACCAGCGTCCGGCCGGTGTTCTCCTCGCCGAGTTTTGCAAACAGGGGCTGCAGGTCTTCGGCGTGCCAGCGCCGCGCCTGCAGCTCCCGATAAACGGTGATGATATGGCTGCGCTCCGGGGCGATGCTCTCCTTCTGCTCCGGCGTCAGGGGCGTACCCCGGCGCAGCGCCTGCACCAGCGCGGCCTGCTCTGCAGCTGTGTTGCCGAGGCCCGCCGGATGCAGCTCGATGATGCGGCCCGACAGCTGTGCGCCCCGGGGCGAATCGTAGACCGAAAGGCTGATGGCTGCGTCCACGACGTCGCCCGTCGAGTAAGGCACCTGTTCCGGGTGCATCCCGAACCAGACGGCGTAGATGCTGGAATTGCCCTGCCGCAGACGCAGGCGGCAGTGCTTGCCCTCCGAGACGGCGTAGACGCCCTCCACGACAGCCATTTCCAGCACGAAGACCGGGCTGGGGTTGTCGGCACCGTAGGGTGCCAGCTGGTCGAGGCGGCGGACGCTCTCCACCGTCAGGCGGTCGAGGTGGACGGACAGATCGCATTCCAGCGGCGGGGTGCGCAGCACGGGACACTCCCGGGCCGCCCAGTCGTTGAGCCGCTGGCGGAGCGTCTGCAGATCCTCTTCCCGCACCGAGAGGCCCGCTGCCATGGCGTGGCCGCCGAAGCGGAGCAGGATGTCGGCGCAGGAGGCGATGCACTCGTGCAGATTGAAGCCCTGCACGCTGCGGCCGCTGCCCTTGCCCTCGCCGTGCTCATCTACCGACACCACGATGACCGGGCGTCCGGTCTTTTCCACAAGGCGGGAGGCCACGATGCCGATGACGCCGGGGTGCCAGTCTTTGCCCCAGAGCAGGATGACCCGGTCTTCGAGGCGTTCCGGCTCAGCGTCCAGCAGCTCCTGCGCGGCTTTGACGATCTCCATCTCCGTCTCCTGCCGCTGGATGTTGATGTCACTCAGCTTATGAGCCAGTTCTTCGGCCCGGTCTTCGTCTTCACAGAGCACCAGCTGCAAAGCGGTGACAGCGCTGTCCATCCGGCCCGCCGCATTGATGCGGGGTGCGATGGCGTAGCTGATGTTCTCTGCCGTCACCGGCTTGCCTGCAAGGCCCACTTCTTCCAAAAGGGCGCAGAAGCCGGGTCTGTCCGTATTTTGCAGCTGGCGCAGACCGGCTTTGACGATGGTGCGGTTCTCCCCTGTCAGGGGCATGACGTCGGCCACGGTGCCAACAGCGGCGAGGTCGCCGCAGTATTCCAGCATCTCTTCCGGCGGGCAGCCATCCAGCGCGGCGCAGAGCTTGAAGGCCACGCCCGCGCCGCACAGGCCCTTGAAGGGGCTGTGGTCGTCGGCACGGCGGGGGTCCACGATGGCCACTGCCTGGGGCAGGGTGTCGTGGGGCAGATGGTGGTCTGTGATGATGAGGTCGATGCCGAGGCTGGCCGCGAATGCGGCTTCCTCTACGGCAGAGATGCCGTTGTCCACCGTGACGATGAGGCGGCAGCCCTTATCATAAATCGACTGGATCGCGTTCTTTGAGAGGCCGTAGCCGTCGCCCTCCCGGCTGGGCAGCATACACTTGACGGCGGCTCCCATTCCTTTCAGGTGCTGATAGAGCAGGGCCGTGGCGGTCACACCGTCCACGTCGTAGTCGCCGAAGACGACGATCGTCTCCCCTTCGTCGATGGCCCGCAGGATGCGCTCACAGGCTTTGTCCATATCGGTCAGGAGCATGGGGTCGCTCAGCTCTTCTTCGCCCGCCAGAAGGGTCAGCGCCTCGGCGGGGTCGGTGATGCCCCGGGCAGCGAGGATGCCGGCCAGCAGGCCGGCTTCTTTCTGCTGGGCCGCGAGGACAGAGCGGTACTTTTCCTCGCTCCACTCTTCGTCCATGTTCTGGTATTCCAGCTCTTCGGTGTTCTGCTGGGCGATGGCCGCTGTCAGCTCTTTCAGGGCGGCGCGGTCAACGGTCTTGGTGTTCCAGGCCCGGTAGGTCATCGCAATCCCTCCCCGGCCAGACCATCGTTCGCCAGCATCCCCTGCAGCGCAGCGATCTCGCTGGAAACGTCCAGTGCCACGTCCGACAAAAGCTTATCGTAGAGGTTATCATAAGCCTGATTCAGGGTGTGCAGGATGCCCGCAATATCCCGGCGGATGGCCTCCGCGTTCTCGCCCTGCTGGCTCTGCACGTCGTTGTAGGTATGCAGGAGCTTGAGGGTGGTGGGGATATAGTATTCCGCAAAGCGGCGGGCCTTGGGCAGGCTCTCAGGGTGGGCTTCCAGCCAGGCACAGATGGACTCGGTGGTCTTCTGCATATGCTGCAGCTCCTCCACAGCCCGCTCATCCTCCATGAGTTCCTGCTCCTTCTCGAGCACCTGCGCAAAGCGGCGGGTCGTCTCGAGGTTCAGGGGGACTTCTCCGGCCTGTTCCGGCGCTTTTTCCGGTTCGGGCTGGGGCTGATTTTCCTGTGCAGCGCGGTAGTCCTCTGCCGTCAGGTAGAGCTTGTCGTTTTTCTCGTCCAGCCAGGCACTGAGCCAGCCCTTGTGGATGAATTTCCGCAGCATCTTGAGAGCCTTGGTCTTCTTTTTATGCGTCAGGTCGGCCAGCATGGAGAGGGACAGGCCCTTGTGCCAGTCGAAGCCCTCGGCGGTATCGGCGTAGAGCTCCAGGGTCTTGGCGGCCTTCATACGAGACGCGCCCGCTGCGGTCAGCCAGCCGAACACAGCGGTCACAGCGGCAGAGCACCACCCCGTCACCGCGATAGCACCCAGTGCGAGATCGCCGATGGCACTGAGGAACGTATCCGCGGTTTCGGCGGCGGCTGCTCCCAGCGCCAGCTCATCGCCCACCATCACGCCGCCGGACGTGAACGCCCCCGCCGTGCCGAAGCAGGCGATGGCCGTGATGCCGAAGATGACGGCGAAGGTGATGCCGGTCGCCAGCATGGCGACGCCTGCACCGTGGCATTTTTTGGCGCTGGTGCGGATATTCTCGATAGCCGTCGGTTCCGGCTTCTTCGCAAAGAAATTGCGCGCCCAGTCGGTCATCCCGCTGGCGCTGCTTCTGGCCTCCTCGGCCCGCTTCTGGTACTCCTGTTTTCCGGCCTGAAAGGCCCGGCCTGCCTCCGAGATGCCATAACCGGCGGCGTTCACCGCGGCGCGGCCCACATCCCACACACGGTCGCCGATCTCCTCGCCCCGGCCCTCAAAGCCGTGGCGGAAGGAGTCGGACATGGTGTCGCCCAGCTCGCGGAGCTGGCGTTCCAGCTCCTGCTGCACCTTACGACCTTCGCTGTCCTTCGCCGTGCGGTTAAAATCGTCTTCACGATCAGTCATTCAACTTCTCACCCTTCTGCCGGGCTGTACCGGCTGATGATGGCGCGGGCCACCCGCAGGCCATCGACGGCGGCACTCATGATGCCGCCCGCATATCCGGCACCCTCGCCGCAGGGATACAATCCTGCCAGCTGGGCGCATTCAAAATTTTCTTCCCGTTTCAGCCGCACCGGGCTACTGGTGCGGGTCTCGAGGCCGGTCAGAATGGCCTCGGGGGCGGTGTAACCCGCAATTTTCCGCTCGTAAGCCCGCAGACCGGCCCGCAGAGTGTCGGCCAGTTCGGTCGGCAGCAGTGCGCCGAGGTCCGCAGCGACGACGCCCCGGTCATAGGTGGGCTGGACGCGGCCAATGTTCAGCCGGCCCCTGCCCTCCAAAAAGCTCTGGATGTTCTCCGCCGGGGCAGCATACTCTCCGCCGGGACGGCCTGCCGCATAGGCCCGGGCTTCCAGCTCCCGCTGGAAGGCGATGGCCTTCCGGGGGTCGTTGCCGAAGTCTTCACCGCCCACGCTGACCACCACGGCCGCGTTGGCATTCCTACCGCTGCGGGCGTGGTAGCTCATGCCGTTGGTCACGACGCGTCCCTTTTCGCTGGCCGAAGCCACCACCTGGCCGCCCGGACACATACAGAACGTATAAACGCACCGTTTTTCAACGTGCTGCGAAAGCTGATATTCGCCGCGCGGCAGGGCCGGATGGCCCGCCGCCTCGTGGTAGAGGCTCTTTTCGATCTCCGATTGGAGATGCTCTGCCCGGAAGCCGACGCTGAAGGGCTTGCACTCCAGCACGAGGCCGCTGTCCATCAGCATCCCGAAGGTGTCGCGGGCCGAGTGGCCCACCGCGAACACCAGCGCCTCACAGGGGAACGCACCGTCCGTGGTCTGGATACCGACGAGCTGGCCGTCCCGCCGCTCGAAGCCGGTGAGGGCTGTGTTGAAGTGGACTTCGCCGCCCAGCGACTCGATCTCTTTTCGGATCGAAGTGATGACGCCCCGCAGCAGGTCGGTGCCGACATGAGGCTTCTGCTGCCAAGCAATTTCCTTCGGCGCGCCGTGCTCGAGGAACACTTCGGTCACGAAGCCGCAGAGCTCGTCGCCGATGCGGGTGGTGAGCTTGCCGTCCGAGAAGGTGCCGGCGCCGCCCTCGCCGAACTGGATGTTGGCGTTCTCGTCCAGCTCACCGGTGGCAGAGAAATGCTCCACAGCCTTGACACGCTCGTCCAGCGCAGGGCCGCGTTCCAGCACGATGGGCCGGTAGCCCTGACGGGCCAGCAGCAGCGCCGCAAAGAGGCCCGCCGGGCCGAGGCCGCAGACCACAGGCCGGTGCGTCAGCGGCAGAGTGCCGTTCTGCACCGAGAAATCGGTCTTGCCCCGGACGGTAACGCTGCGGGAAGCACCCGCACAGGCGGCCTCTTCCCTCTCCTCTTTCAGAGTCACAGCCACAGTGTACACCAGCTTGGGCTGGCCATGGCGGGCGTCCACCGAAAGCCGGGCGATGCCCAGATGGCTCACCTTTCCCCGGGGAACGCGGGCGAGGCGGAGGGCTTTTTCGTAGGCCTGCGGCTCCCCGGCGGAGAGGGGCAGGCGAATATCATGGATCAGGATCATATACTCAGTTACTTTCTATCTTGCACTGCACCACATAGCTGCCCAGCGCAAAAATTTTGTCGTTGGCCGGCACATAGAGGCGGCAGGCGATGTTCTGCTGGCCGATGGCGACATAGAAGTCGTCGGCGTCGATCTCAATGACCACCTGTTCCGGATTCAGTGCTTCCAGCGAACCGGCCGGGCCGCAGAGGGTGACGTTCATCAGCCGCTCCGTCTCCACGGTCAGGGTGTAGGTGGAGGGCAGGTTGATGACCTGCACACAGCTGGCGGGCAGGTTCATGGTCTTGGTTTCCAGACGGGAGCTGTCGAAGCTGACCGTGATGGTGGAGATGTTGTCCAGCAGGCGGATGCCGCTGGGCAGTTCGATTGGCATTTCGTACACCTTATCCAGTGCAAAGGTGGAAAGGTCGATGGTACCCACCGACAGGGTGGACAGACGGTCGATCTGGGACTCCGGGCCGGCCACATTGAGGGTCTTTTTGCTCAGGGAGTAGACCAGCACCGAGGGGTCAAAGTCGCGGGGCGCGTTGATAAAGCTGACTTCCACCGGCAGGGTGGCCAGCTTATACACCTGCAGCGTGACCTCGACGCTGTCCGTTTCCAGAGTAGTATACTCAAATTCCACCTCCCTGCCGCTGCGGGTGTAAAAACGCAGGCTGGTGTCCAGAGTGACGGGGCTGGTCAGCTCGCCGTTATAGGTCACCTCGGCAGTGCAGGTTTCCACCTTGCTCAGCTCGGTGCTGGGTCCGGAGAGAGTCACCGTCTCCTTCGAGATGTCGGTGCCGTAGAGGATATAGCCGTCTGCTATCTTCAGGTAATTCGTCGTCACCTGGATGGGCAGGGTCTTTTCTTCCACCACATCGAACACCACGTCCACGGTGTTGTCGCCGTCGATGGAGACGGACACACCGGTGAGCAGGGTGCTCTGGCTCCGCACCTGAAGGCGCAGGCTCTTTTCGCCGCTGTCGCGGACGCTGGACCAGTCGGGGTAGACGACAAAGTCGTTGGCCGACAGGCTGCCGATGGTGTAGCCGTCGCCGGAAAGCTTCAGGTTGACCGTTTTTTCCTCTGCATTGACGATGCTCAGGCCCCGGGAAGTGTAGGCAGCCGAATCATAGGTAAAGTCCACCGGAACATTATAGATGGTGGTGGTGGTGCCGGGCTGCACGACGATGGTGACAGCCATCCACGCGATGACTGCACCCAGCAAAGAAAGCAGGAGCCGGATGCGGCGGTCGTTCAGCAGATTGCGCTTGGGGGATACGGCAGGCTTGCCGTTGTTCTGCTCAGTGCTCATTGCTGCTCATCCTCCTCCTTGTTGTTCACCCAGTTCAGCAGGCGCTTGCCCCGGGCCTTCCAGCCCTCGGCAGCGCTCTTCTCGCTGGCGGTCTCCTTGGGTATCATCTCATCCACCAGCCGGGTGTAAAGGGTCTGACGGTCAAAGTGGCGCATGAGTACACCATTTTTCGCCATCGAGATGATGCCCGTCTCCTCGCTGACTACGATGGCGATGGCGTCGGAGTTCTCGGCGATGCCGAGGCAGGCGCGGTGGCGGGTACCCATGTCCTTGCCCAGGTCCAGGTTGTTGGAAAGGGGCAGCACACAGCCTGCGGCCTTGATGCGGCCATTCTCGATGATGGCTGCGCCGTCGTGGAGGGGGGTACCCTCGTAGAAGATGGTACCCAGCACCTCGAGGTTGACTGCGCTGTTCACGGGCGTGCCGGTGCGGACGATCTCAGAAAGGTTGGTGTTCCGTTCCAGCACGATGAGCGCGCCGGTCTTGGTCTCCGAAAAGCGCTCTGCCGCGTCGCAGATGGCGATGATGGCGCTGCGCCACGCGCCCTTGAGGCTGGTGTCGTTGTAGCGGTTTTTATTGAAGAAGCGATAGGCCCACTGGTCGGTCTGGCCCATCCGCTCCAGCGCACGCCGTATCTCGGGCTGGAACAGCACCACCAGCGTCAGCAGACCGACTTGCAGCAGCGAGTTGAGCAGCCAGGTGACGGTGCGCATATTCAGGATGTTTGCCACCAGATAGACCGCCATGACGATGAGTGCGCCCTTAGCCAGCTGGCCGGCGCGGGTGCGGTTGACGAAGCCCAGCAGCTGGTAGATGAGGAACGCGATGATGAGGATGTCCAGCAGGTCTACCAGCTTGAAGGTCTGGAAGTTTGCTACGATAGAGTTCAGAGTCATGGGTCACATTCTCCCGTTCACACTGCTTCGATGAGGGCGACGGCGTGGGCCGCGATGCCCAGCCCCTCGCCGGTAAAGCCCAGATGCTCCTCGGTGGTGGCTTTGACGCTCACGGCGTCCACCGGCATCCCGAAAGCCTCGGCCAGCTTTGCCCGCATGGCCGGGATGTGGGGGGCCAGCTTCGGGCGCTGGCAGAGGATGGTGGCGTCGATGTTCTCGATGCGCCAGCCGTGCTCGGTCATGATTTCTGCCACACGGCGGGCCAGCATGAGGCTGTCGGCACCGGCGTACTCTTCCGCCGTATCGGGGAAGTGCTGGCCGATGTCTCCCAGCGCCGCTGCGCCCAGCACGGCGTCCATGACCGCGTGGGCCAGCACGTCGGCGTCCGAGTGGCCCAGCAGGCCCTTCTCATACGGCACTTCCACGCCGCCCAGGATGAGCTTGCGGCCCTCCACCAGACGGTGGACGTCGTAACCATGACCAATGCGCATTTTCTTTCCTCCGTTCTCTGCCCGGGGCAGGTCCTCCCGGGTGGTTATCTTGATGTTTGCGTAGTCGCCCTGTACCAGCTCCACCGGACGGCCCGTCAGCTCGAACAGGCTGCAATCATCGGTGACGAGGCGGGCGCTGGCCTCGTCCAGTTCATCCAGCGCCGCCAGATAGGCGGCCCGGTCGAAGCACTGGGGCGTCTGCACCGCATAAAGGGTGCTGCGGTCGGGGGTGTTCTCCACCATGCAGCCTTCCGGCACAGTCTTGCCGTCGCCGCCCTTCGCCTGCTTGATGGTGTCCTTCACCGGCACCGCAGGGGCGGCGGCACCGCAGCGGGCAGCGGCCGCTATCGTATCGGCGATAACGCTCTGGCTCACGAAGGGCCGGGCCGCGTCGTGGACGGCCACCAGTTTGCCGTGGGCAGCAGCCACGCCGCTGCGGGCGCTCTCGGCGCGGGTCGAGCCGCCCTTCACCAGCCGCACCGGCTTTTTGCAGCGGGCAACGGCCCGCTGGGCATTCTCACTGGACGCGCCGGTCACGATCACCATTTCGTCCACCTCCGGACACTCGTCAAAGGCCCGGACGCTCCGCTCCAGGACGGTCTCACCGCCCAGATCGAAGCTCAGTTTATCAAATCCCATCCGGGTGGAAGAACCCGCCGCCACCAGGACTGCCGTTACACGATGTTCCAATTTCTTACACCTGCCCCATTTTATTCCTGCCCTGCGCCGCACTGCACAGAGCGTATTATTATTCATTGAATATTATAGCGTATCCACCCACAAACTGCAACAGCCCTCGCCCATCAAAAATGCCCCCGTGCAACACTTTTGGCGCTGTACGGGGGCATAAATTTTTTATGAAATTTCTGCGTTATGCGAGGATGGGCTCGATGGCAGCGGCCAGAGCATCCTTCTGAGCCTGAGCCTCGGCCAGGTCTTTGCCCAGAGTGGTGAAGTAGGTCTTGATCTTCGGCTCAGTGCCGGAGGGACGGACGACCACGGTAGCGCCGTTGTCCAGAGTGTAGATGAGGACGTTTGCGGCGGGCAGGCCGGTCTCTTCGGGCTTCTTGTAGTCGGTGACCTTGACCACCTTGTGGCCGGCCAGCTCGGTGAGGGGCTCGTCACGCAGCTTCTGCATGATGGAAGCCATCTTCTCCATGCCGGTCAGGCCGGGGA
>OGXL01003039.1_pt1 | contig 11783 bp, 7 predicted proteins | sample 1576311 | NCBI WGS metagenome assembly OGXL01 (sample SAMEA3541564, study PRJEB24748) | human gut metagenome | biome: human gut; feature: human-associated habitat; material: faeces | place: China | collected 2012 | reverse complement strand
CCGCAATGAAGGCACCCTCTCGGGCCGTCTCGACAACAACCTTACCGTCGAGTTCAAGGCTGACCCCGCCCTCATGGGCAGCTATGCGATGGTGCGCCTCATGGGCGCCCGTGCCACCGTCCTGCTGGGCGAATTGGTTGAATAATGATATTCTGGATACACCATCCTAATATATAACACAGGAACGATAAAAGGAGACTATTACAATGGATTGCATCGACCTTTTCAAGCGTGCCGCCATGGCACTTCAGACCGACTCCCGCTATCTGGCTATGGACCAGGCCCGCAAGATGAACGACAAGGACGAGGAACTGCAGAACCTCATCGGTGAGTTCAATCTGGCCCGTATGGACCTGAACAACGAGATCGGAAAGCCCGAGCGCAGCGATGAGCGCATCGCCGAGCTGAACCAGAAGGTGAACGACCTCTACGGCAAGATCATGGCCGACGACGGCATGGTGGCCTACAACGAGGCAAAGCGCGACTGTGAGGCCCTCGTGAACTATATCGACGCCATCATCAACACTGCAATGAACGGCGGCGACCCCATGACCGTGCAGGAGCCTTCCGCTTCCTGCACCGGCAGCTGCTCCACCTGCGGCGGCTGCCACTAAGGCTTAAACCATGAAACACAAAACGCGGCTGTGCAATGCAGGGCCGCGTTTTGCTTGCAACAGGCGGTTTTGGATGGCAAACCGACAACTAGGGGAGGAAGGTGAACGGTCATGGCAGAGCTTTCGCCCATGATGCAGCAATATCTGGAGATCAAAAAACAACATAAGGATGAGATTCTATTCTACCGCATCGGTGACTTCTACGAGATGTTCTTCGACGATGCGCTCACAGCTTCGCGGGAGTTGGATCTGACCCTCACGGGCAAGCAGTGCGGCCTTGAAGAGCGTGCGCCCATGTGCGGCGTACCATTCCACAGCTACGAGGGCTATGTGGCCCGCCTCATCTCGAAGGGCTATAAGGTCGCCATCTGTGAGCAGGTGGAAGACCCGGCAAAGGCCAAGGGCCTCGTCAAGCGCGACATCATCCGCGTGGTCACGCCCGGCACCGTCATCGAGAGCAGTATGCTTCAGGACGACAAAAACAACTACATTGCGAGTATTTTCCTGAAAGGCGGCGCGGCGGGCCTTTGCTTTGCAGATGTCTCCACCGGCACGGCCCATATCACCGAGCTCAAACGGGAAAAGATCGCCCCGGCGGTCATTGCGGAACTCTGCCGCTACCACCCCAGCGAGGTGCTGATGAACCCGGGTCTGCTGGACTGCCGGGAAATTACCGCTTACATCAAAAAGAATATGGACTGCGCCGTCGAGCTGGTGGAAGAGGAGCGGTACGCCCCGGGCCTCGTGGCCATCTCCCTCGAGAACCAGTTTGGCCGCGACTGGGCCGCAAAGACCGGTATCACAGAAGACGGCCTTGTCCGCTTTGCAATGGCCGCGCTGCTGGAATATCTCCATGATACGCAAATTAAAGGCGTCGAGCGCCTGAAAACGGTCATCACGTATAATGAAGCCCAGTTCATGCGGCTGTCGCAGGTCACCCGGGCCAACCTCGAGCTCACCGAGACGCTGCGGGGCCGCGAAAAGCGGGGAACGCTGCTCTGGGTGCTGGACAAGACCAGCACCGCCATGGGCAAGCGGATGCTCCGCAGCTGGATCGAGCAGCCGCTCATTTCCAGTGCCGCCATCAACCGCCGCCTCAACGCGGTGGAAAGCCTTGTGAACCAGACCATGCAGCGGGGCGATTTGATCGAACAGCTCCACTACATCGCCGACCTCGAGCGCCTGATGACCCGCGCGGTCTACGGCTCCGCCACCCCCAAGGAGATCTACACGATGGCCCAGACCTGTGAGCGCCTGCCGGAACTGCGGGCGCAGGCCGAGAGCTGCAGCTGCCCGGAGCTGACCTCTCTTGCAGGACAAATCGACCTGCTGGACGATGTGAAGACGGCCATCCTCGCCGCCATCGACCCGGATGCGCCCTCCACCCTCAAGGACGGCGGCGTCATCGCCAAGGGTTATCACCCCGAGGTGGACGAGCTGCGCTCCATCCGGGACAACACCAAGGGCGTCCTCGCCCAGCTGGAAACGCGCCTGCGGCAGGAGACCGGCATCCCCAAGTTGAAAATCGGCTACAATCACGTCTTCGGCTACTACATCGAAGTCAGCAACTCCTATAAATCCATGGTCCCCGAGACCTACATCCGCAAGCAGACCCTCACCTCCGGTGAGCGCTATATCACCCAGGAGCTGAAAGAGCTGGAAAGCAAGATTTTAGGTGCGCATGAGCGTCTCATTGCGCTGGAGCACCGGCTCTTCTCGGAACTGCTGGAAACTATCGGCGGTCAGCTCGACCGCATCCAGCGGACGGCAAATGCTGTGGCCGAGCTGGACGTGCTGGCGGCGCTGGCGCAGGTGGCCGCTGAAAACAACTACTGCCGCCCTGTGGTGGATGACAGCGACGAGCTTACCATCACCGAGGGCCGCCACCCGGTGGTCGAGCAGATGCTGAAAGGCAGCCTCTTCGTCCCCAACGATACCAGGCTCAACTGCACCACTGACCGCTGTCTCATCATCACTGGCCCGAATATGGCAGGCAAATCGACGTATATGCGCCAGAACGCCCTTATCGCTCTGATGGCGCAGATCGGCTCCTTCGTCCCGGCGTCCAGCTGTCATGTGGGCGTCGTGGACGCCATCTTTACCCGCATCGGCGCATCGGACGACCTTGCCGCCGGTCAGTCTACCTTCATGGTCGAGATGACCGAGGTGGCCGAAATTCTCAAGAACGCCACCCCCAAGAGCCTCGTTGTGCTGGACGAAATTGGCCGCGGCACCTCTACTTTCGACGGCATGAGCATCGCCCGGGCCGTCGTGGAGCACATCTCCGACCCGGCCAAGGGCCTCGGCTGCAAGACCCTCTTCGCTACCCATTACCACGAGCTGACGGACCTGGAAGGGGCCATCGAGGGCGTCAAAAACTACAACATCGCAGTCAAGAAGCGGGGAGAGGACATCACGTTCCTCCGCCGCATCATCCGCGGCCCCGCCGACGACAGCTACGGCATCGAGGTGGCGAAGCTGGCCGGTCTGCCCGGCACCGTGACGCGCCGCGCCCACGAGGTGCTGCGCACTCTGGAAGCGTCTGCCCCGAAGAACAAGGTGGAGCAGATGGATTTCGACGCCCTGCAGGAGTATTCTTCGCCTGCCGTCCCCAGCGAGATGATGGAAAAGCTCGAGGCACTGGACGTTGAGACCCTGACCCCCATCGAGGCGCTGAACTTCCTCTACGAGCTGAAAAAGACCCTGAGCGGCAGCCTGAATGGCTGATTTTATTTGAAACGGAGGGAAACGAATGGCAGAGATACACGTTCTCGACAAGCACACGGCAGAACTCATCGCCGCCGGTGAGGTGGTTGAGCGGCCCGCATCGGTCGTCAAGGAGCTTCTGGAAAACTCCATCGACGCCGGTGCGTCTCAAATCACCGTCTCGATCGAGTCGGGCGGTGTCCGTCTGATTGAAATCAGCGACAACGGCACCGGCATCGAGGCAAAATACATCCCCACGGCCTTCATCCGCCATGCCACCAGTAAGATCCGGACGGAAGACGATCTCACCAGCATCCACACACTGGGCTTCCGCGGCGAAGCGTTGGCCTCTATCGCCAGCGTGGCCCGCGTCGAAGTGCTCACCCGCACCGAGGCCGACGAGTGCGCTTCCCTCTACCGGATCGAGGGCGGGGAAGAGCAGCCCATCGAGCCGGGTGCGCGAGGCGTCGGCACCACCATCCGGGTCCGTGACCTCTTTTTCAACACGCCTGCCCGGATGAAATTCCTCAAAAAGGATTCCAGCGAGGGTACTTTCGTGGCCGACATCGTGGGCCATGTGGCCCTGAGCCACCCCGAGGTGAGCTTCAAGTTCATCCGCGAAGGCAAACTGCAGTATGTCACCCCCGGTGACGGCCAGCTCCGCAGCGCAGCTTATGCCGTGCTGGGCCGGGAGTTCAGCCGTGACCTCGTGGAGGTGGATAACCGTGAGGGCGTCTACCGGGTCTGGGGACTCATTACCCAGCCCCGCAGCTGCCGCGCCAGCCGCAGTATGCAGTATTTCTATATCAATGGCCGCTATGTCCGCAACCGCACCATGATGGCGGGCATGGAGATGGCGTTCAAGGGTACCACGATGCAGGGCAAATTTCCTGGAGGGATCCTGCTCCTTGAGATGCCCGCCGACCTTGTGGATGTCAACGTCCATCCGGCAAAAACAGAAGTCCGCTTTGCCCGGGAAAACGACATCTTCGACCTCATCTACCATGCTGTCAAGCTGGCGCTGAGCCAGCCTGGTACAGGGGAGAGACAGTTCGTCTTTGACAGTGAGAAAGAAAATAATGTATCTAACAAACATGAAAATAGCGGAAACAAAGAAGAAAGTCCTGTAAAGAACAATAGCTTTACAGGACTTTCAGCGGTGATTTCGGGTCAGGCAGAGCCGGGAAGCCTGCCGCACCCGGAGGAAAAACCTCTCCGCCCAGCGGCACCGGCAGCGTCTGTGACACCCCGCACGACACAGCCCTCTGCCCCGGAGCGGGACATCCTCCCGCTGCCCGTAAAAGCCCCGGAAAAGGCTGCGCCGGCATCGGAACACACATGGACAACGGTTGCGGCCTTCGAGCCTCTTCCGATGAACGCTGCCCTTCACAGTCCTGAGCCGCCGCAGAAGGAAAGTGTCCTTGAGCCGCCGCCTTTCCGGGCTGCATCCAGTGAGTCACAGCTGGACATCGAGGCAGACATCGACCTGCCGGATGTCACCCGCGATCACATGGCCGCGTGGGAGCCTGCCCCGGATGAACCGGAGCGTCCGCCGCTGCCGGAGGCTTCGGATGAACCTCAGCAGAGCGCAGCCCCGGAGCAGCTGGGCTTTGACGTTCAGGATGGCCCGGAGCCTCTGCGGTATGTGGGTGAGATCTTCCGCACCTATATCCTCGCGGAGCGGGGCGACGAGATCTGCATCATTGACAAGCACGCCGCCCATGAACGCCAGCTCTTCGAGAAACTGGCCGCCCACTACGGCGATGTCCCCAGTCAGCTTCTCTTGGAGCCGTTGGTGGTGGAGCTCTCCGCCGAGGAAAAGACCGCTCTGCTGACCAACCTCGACCTGCTGGAAAGCGCCGGCCTCGAGGTGAGCGATTTCGGCGGCAGCTCGGTCTGCCTGCGCTCGGTCCCTGCTGATGTGGAGCAGAGCAGTGCCGAAGATTTGTTGGTCGAGCTGGCGGCAAAGCTGGCCCACGGCAGCCGCGACGCGTTGAACGAGCGGACAGAGTGGGTGCTCCATTCCATCTCCTGCCGCGCCGCCATCAAGGCGGGCGACCACACCTCGCCGCAGGAGCTGATGGCGCTGGCCGAAAAAATTCTCTCCGGCGAAGTGCCGCCCTTCTGCCCCCATGGGCGCCCCTGCGTTCTCAAACTCACCCGAAAGGAGCTGGAAAAGCAGTTTGGCCGAATCGTGTGATAAAAATCAGAAGCATCCGGTGCTGGCCGTCGTCGGCCCCACTGCCACCGGCAAGACCGCTCTCGGCGTGGCGCTGGCCGAAGCTTTCGAGGGCGAAGTCATCAGCGCCGACTCGATGCAGATCTATAAAGGATTAGACGTCGGTACGGCGAAGGTCGCGCCTGATGAGACCCACGGTATCCCGCACCATGCGGTGGATATTCTGGAGCCGGATGAGCTCTTCAGCGTGGCGGATTTCGTGACGTTGGCCGGAACGCTCGAGGCGGACATTTCCGCCCGGGGCCGTCTGCCTATCCTCGTGGGCGGCACGGGCCTCTATGTCCAGAGCTTTTTGTACGGTGTCCGCTTCGCCGCCGAGAAGACGCCGGACGGCCTGCGGGAACAGCTGGCCGCAGAGATGACGGAAAAAGGCCCGGAGGCTATGTACAAAGAGCTGCAGACCGCCGACCCGGAAGCCGCCGCCACCATCCACCCGAACAATCAGGTGCGGGTCCTGCGGGCACTGGAACATTTCCGCGCCACCGGCAAGCGTCTGAGCGAGCAGAAAGCCCAGTCCCTCCCGCCGGAGCGGCCCTATCGTTCGCTGGTGCTGGGGCTGGACTTTCCTGACCGCGCCCAGCTCTACCGCCGCATCGACCTGCGGGTGGACAAGATGCTGGACGCCGGCCTCCTCGATGAGGCAAAGCTGGTCTATGACCACCGCCAGACCTACCGCACGGCAGCGCAGGCCATCGGCTACAAGGAGTTCTTCTCCTATTTTGAGGGGACGGCCCCGCTGGATGCCTGCACCGAAAAGCTCAAGCAGGCCTCCCGCAACTACGCCAAACGCCAGCTGACCTGGTTCCGCCATATGGACGGCGTGGTCTGGCTGGACGCCTCTGCGCCGGACGTTACAGCCCGGGCCGTGCAGCTGACCCAAGAATTTTTAGCGAAAGGGTGACCTTTTATGATGGATAGACCACGCTCTGATCCCGGCGCGTCCAGCGCTTTGGGCAAGCTGGCAGGCTTCGTCATCGCCGTCGTGGTGCTGGCGGGCATCTATGTGGGCTATCAGGCCCTGCAGGTGCTCTTCCCGCCCAACACCTATGAGACGGCACTTCTTGCCACCGTGGCGGATACGGTGGACGCCGACGGAGTTCTCCTCTTCGATGAGGTCTATGTTCCCGGCGGCGGAACGCTGGGCTATCTCGCGGCCGACGGCGAGCGCGTCTCGGCGGGGGCTGCAGTAGCGGAGATCTACAGCAGCCCGGAACAGGCGGGCCTCCGCCAGCAGCTCACCAGCCTGAACGACCAGATCGAGCTTCTGCAGCGCTCTCAGAATACCACCGCCACCCAGCTGGATTCTCTGAAAAAAGAGCGGGCTTCCGCGCTTTATGATATGATGGATGCGCTGGACAGCTCTGCCTACGACGAGACAGCCCAGGGCGAAGAAAACTACATCCTCGCTCAGAACAAGCTCTGGGTCATCACGGGTGAAGTCTCGGACTTCTCGGCCCAGATCGCCTCCCTCACTGAGCAGTCGGCGCAGGTGCAGGCCCAGCTGGGAGAGCCGACCCAGATCACCGCCCCTCAGACGGGTTACTTCATCCGTAACTCTGCCACCGGGCGGCTCAACGCCGGGGCAGACGACATCCTCGCGCTGAACACCACCGACCTGCAGGCGTATCTGAACTCTGACCCCGAGCTGCCGCTGGACAGCTGCGCAGGCAAGATCGTCTCGGGCTTTGCGTGGCGGTATGTCGGCCTCTGTTCGGCCAAGGAAGGGGAGAAGCTGCTGGGCGACAACGGCAAGCCCCTGACCCGCTCGGTGAAGATAAAGTTCCCCGGCCAGATGGAGACGCCCCTCAAGGCCTCCGTCTCCGAGGTGACCATCGACGAAGCGACCGGACTGGCCCGCTTTGTCATCACCTGCGAGATCATCAACGGCGATGTGCTGCGGCTCAACCGGGCCAGCGCCCAGATCATCGTGGGCGAGACCACCGGCCTGCGCGTCCCCATCGACGCTATCCATTACCTGAAAGAGGACGGTACTGAGTCTGAGACACAGGGCGAGAACTACATCCCGGGCGTCTATGTCAAATACGGCAATCTTGCCCGTTTCTGCAAGATCGACCCCGTGGATAATGACCATCCGCTGGTGACGGACGGCGAGTACCGCATCGTCATGCCCAGCAGCTCGGATAAGACAAAAACCGTCAGCGAAGTCCGCCTTTACGATGAGATCATCGTCTCCGGACAAAATTTGTATGATGGAAAGCTTTTGTAGTTATTGACATCTGACGCAAAAAATCAGATAATAGAAAAAGCTATTAGCAACTCTTTTTCACAAAGGGGTGCCAGGCAGCGTGAGCTGCCCGAATGAAAGGAGCAAGTTTCTATGTCTTTTGTGGACAGCCTGAAAAAAGGGCTTTTCGGCAGTGAGGACGATTACGACGATCAGTACATGGACGACGGTCCTCAGATGGTGAATAACAACAACGGTCTCGGCGTCGCAGGCAACGAGGAAGAGGACGAGCCCGAAGAGGGCGCAGCCCCCAAGCGGAACGGCAAGGTGGTCAACATCCATGCGACCACCCAGCTCAAGGTCGTTCTGGTCAAGCCTGAGCACTTCGAGGATGCCAGCACGATTGCAGACCACCTGAACAACAAGCGCACCGTCGTGCTGAATCTGGAATCCACCAACAAGGAAGTTTCCCGCCGTCTGGTGGACTTCCTCTCCGGTGTAGCCTACGCCAACAACGGCCAGATCAAGCGGGTGGCCAACAGCACCTTCATCATTACTCCCTACAATGTAGACATCATGGGCGACCTGCTGGACGAGCTGGAGAACAATGGCGCGTTCTATTGATACCCAGCAAAGTGCCGTGCGGGGCTTCGTCCCGGCGCAGAACGATGAGGAACGCTTCCTCATGCGTCATGTCGAGGACCTGGCCCGCGCCGCCTTTGGCCGGGGCATCGCCCGTTATTCGGCGTTTCTGAGCGACAGGGAACAGCAGCTGGCGCAGGCGGCACTCAACCGTGCCGGTGCGCCGGAGGAAGGCTGCCGCTTCGAGGGCGGCTGGCCCGACGCCGAGCGCCGGGTGCTCTGCCTCGAGCCGGAAGACTGCTATCCTGCAAGCCCTGTCTGCTGCGTCCGGCTCAGGTGCCGTGCGCTGGCCGGGGCGCAGCTGCCCGTCCATAAGGATTATCTGGGCAGCCTGATGGGGTTCGAGCTTCGCCGCGAGGCGCTGGGCGACATCGTCCTGCCGCCGGAGGAGCCGGGTACCGCTTATCTGTTCGCGCTGGAGCCTGCTGCAGCCCTTATCTGTCAGGAGCTGCGCAGTGTGGGCCGCACCGAGGTGACGGCTCAGCAGCTGGCGTTGGACGAAGTACCGGAGTTTGCACAGGCAGAGCGCCAGTTACAGACCGCGACCGTATCGTCGCTGCGTCTGGATGCTGTACTTGCCGCCATGCTGCGGTGCAGCCGGGGCATGGCCGCAGAGCTTGTGGCAGCGGGAAGGGTAGAGATCAACCATCTGCCCGTTTCCAGCGCCCATGCGCCGGTATACGAATCTGATGTGTTCACAGTGCGGGGCAAAGGGCGCTTCCGCCTCACGGCCCTGCCGGGAAAGAGCAAAAAAGACCGACAAATCATTGAGTTCTTCCAATATTGAGAAGGACGACTGGATAAACTGGAGGAGATCATTATGCTGACACCGCAGGACGTGCGCTCTGTCCAATTCGAAAAGAACCTCCGCGGCTACCGTACCGAGGATGTTGACCACTTTCTGGATAAGGTAGAGCAGCAGCTCGAGCAGGATGCGGAGCAGATGGAGGCCCTGCGCAAGCAGGTGGCCGACCTGACTGCCGAGAACGAGACCCTGCGCCGCAATATGCAGAGCTATGAGGCCGACGGCGATATGCTCAAGAGCGCCCTCATCAATGCGCAGCGCATGGGCGAAAACGTCATCCGCGAGGCCAACCAGAAGGCCGAAGACATCCTGCACCGTGCAAATCTGCGCGGCGACGACATCATCCGGGATGCCAACGAGCTGCTGCAGAAGGCCAGCGACCGCGCCGACGAGATCATCAGCGAGGCCAACGACAAAAAGCTGGCCGAAGAGCGTGAATATGACCGCGTTCGTCTCGAGGTCACCCGCTTCAAATCCGACGTGCTGAACCTCTACCGCACCCATGTGGAGTCCCTGAGCCGTCTGCCGGAGTTCCAGCAGAAAGAAGAGACCTCCGCACAGGATGCCGAGGCTGAGCTGCCCGAAACCGAGGATGCCGATACCACCGAGGAAGCAGCACCCGCTGCGGACGCTGCCGAGACGGAAGACGCCGCCCCCGAGAAGGCCAGCGAGGACTTCTGGGAGAAGGACGAATCTCAGCTCAAGCTCGACCCGCCCCCGGCAGACGCCAACGCTGCCTTTCAGGGCGTGAGCTTCAGCGAATAATTCCCTAAGCATCGACAGCAAGGCATCATTTGTGTGCCGTAAAGCTGTTTTGATAAAATAAGCGCGTAGCTGCGCTGTTTGCGATTGCAAAACCAATAGAGGAGAGTGTAAAACCAGTGGCTAAGAATAAGTCTCAGTACGACAGTACTCTGAACCTGCCCAAGACCCTGTTTGAGATGCGCGCCGGCCTGCCCAAGAAGGAACCGGTCATGCTCAAGGATTGGGACGACAACGACCTGTACAACCAGCTCATGAAGCACAACGAGGGCAAACCTCAGTTCATCCTGCACGATGGCCCTCCGTATGCCAACGGCAATATCCACATGGGTACCGCGCTGAACAAGATCATCAAGGACATCATCATCCGCGAGAAGAACATGGAGGGCTTCCAGGCTCCCTATGTGCCCGGCTTTGATACCCACGGCCTGCCCATTGAGCTGAAGGCCCTGTCCTCCGTCGGCGAGAAGAAGAAGGACATCTCCAAGCTCGAGCTGCGCCAGATCTGCGAGAAGTTCGCCACCGAGCACATCGACATCATGAGCGACCAGTTCAAGCGTCTGGGCGTTATCGGCGATTTTGAGCATCCCTATCTGACCCTCAAGCCCGAGTTTGAGGCCCGCCAGATCGAGATCTTCGGCGAGATGGCCAAGAAGGGCTATATCTACAAAGGTCTGAAGCCTGTCTACTGGTGCCCCGACTGCCGCACCGCTCTGGCTGAGGCCGAGATCGAGTACGGCGAGGACGAGTGCGACTCTATCTTCGTCCGCTTCCACGTTTCTCAGGATCCCAACGGCGTTCTGGCAAAGCACGGCATCCCGATGGAGAAGACCTACTTCGTCATCTGGACCACCACCACCTGGACCTTGCCCGCCAACGAGGCTATCTGCCTGAACGGCCAGTTCGAGTACTCCTTCGTCAAGATCGGCGACGAGTTCCACATCATGGCCACTGACCTCGTCAAGAGCGTCATGGATGCCTGCCACATCACCGAGTATGAGGTGGTGGGTGAGCCTGTCAGCGGTGCAGAGTTCGAGCTGATGCGCTATAACCACGTCTATCTGCCCAAGGAAGGCTGGGTCATCCTCGGCGACCACGTCACGCTGGAAAGCGGCTCTGGCTGTGTCCACACCGCCGGCGGCCACGGCGTTGATGACTTCAACGTCTGCCAGAAGTACCCCCAGATCCCCATCACCGTCCCTGTGGACGACGGCGGCTATCTGACCGAGCAGGCCGGCAAGTACGCAGGCCAGCGCGTCTGGGCTTCCAACAAGACCATTCTGGCCGACCTGACCGCCGCCGGCGCTGTCATGGGCCAGCTGCACATCAAGCATCAGTATCCGCACTGCTGGCGCTGCCATAATCCCATCATCTTCCGTGCTACCGAGCAGTGGTTCTGCTCCATCGCCAAGTTCCGTGAGGACGTCTACAAGGCCATCGACACCGTGACCTGGATGCCGGACTGGGGCCATGACCGTATGCACGGCATGGTGCGCGACCGCAACGACTGGTGCATCAGCCGTCAGCGCACCTGGGGTGTGCCTATCCCGGCCTTCTACTGCAAGAAGTGCGGCGCTTACCATATCACCGACGCCACCATCAAGGCCGTCAGCGACCTGTTCCGCAAGGAGGGTTCCGACGCCTGGTATAAGTATGACGCGGAGCAGATCATCCCCGCTGGTGAAGTCTGCGAGAAGTGCGGCGCTTCCGAGTGGACGAAGGACACCGACATCATGGACGTCTGGTTCGACTCCGGCTCCACCCATGCTGCCGTTCTGGAAGAGCGCCCCGAGCTGCGCTTCCCGGCCGATCTGTATATGGAGGGCGGCG
>OGXL01003034.1_pt1 | contig 11792 bp, 10 predicted proteins | sample 1576311 | NCBI WGS metagenome assembly OGXL01 (sample SAMEA3541564, study PRJEB24748) | human gut metagenome | biome: human gut; feature: human-associated habitat; material: faeces | place: China | collected 2012 | reverse complement strand
GTACTTTGCACCGGTACTGGCAGAAAATCTGCAGGGACTGCCGGACACGCTGGTACTGACGGCGCAGTACGATCCGCTGCGCGATGAGGGCGAGGATTATGCGAAAAAGCTGAAAAGGGCTGGCAATCTGGTTGAACATCATCGGATCAAGGGCGCATTGCACGGCTATTTTGCGCTTGGCATTGAACACCTATATGTGCAGGAAAGTTTTCAGTATATGAATGCATTTTTAAGGAAAGAAAAACAGCAGAAAAATGCAGACGAAGAACTGGAAAACATAGCAGCAGTGAAGAAACAATTGACACACGGGAAGGCGTAAGGAGGCATAGAAAATGAAGAAAGAACATTCTTCGCGCTGGAGAAAGCTGGACAACGCGGCACAGGCATTTCCGGCGGCCACCGGAAAAAAGGATACGAGAGTCTTCCGGTTTTACTGCCAGCTGAAAGAGGACATCCAGGCGGATCTGCTGCAGAAAGCGCTGGAGCAGACAATGGAGCATTATCCGGTGTTTTCCATGGTACTGCGGAAAGGTCTTTTCTGGTTTTATCTGGAGCAGCGCGATCTGCCAGCAAAAGTAGAAGAGGAAAAGCGTCCGCCGTGCAGTGAGATTTACGTACCCGACCACAAAACGCTTCTTTTCCAGGTTTCTTACTATAAAACCCGAATCAATTTCGAAGTATTCCATGCCCTGACAGACGGCACCGGTGCGATGCTGTTTCTGAAAGAACTGGTGAGCAATTATCTGATCTTGTGTCATCCCGAGGAAATCTTTTCAAAGGTCAGCGAAGACATGCTGACAGAGACAGATTTCGAGGAGGACAGCTTTTCCCAGTATTACACCGGAAAGAAAAATGAAAAAGAAAAAAGCCGCCCGGCATACCAGATCAAAGGCGAGTATCTGGAGCAGGAGGAGATGGAAATTACTGAGATTCTGCTTTCCGCGGAAGCAGTTCATAAGTGCGCAAAAGCACATGGCGTGTCGGTGACGGCGTACCTTGCGGCGGCGCTGGTATATGCGGTATATGAAGAAATCCCGAAAAGCAGGCTGAAAAAGCCGGTTTCTCTGATGGTTCCAGCCAACTTGCGTAACTTTTTCCCATCCGCATCGATGACGAATTTCTGGAGCTGGATCGAGATTGCCTGTGATCTTGGGCCGGAGGCATCGTTTGAGGATGCCCTGCAGATCACGGGAGCCGCGATGCAGAAAGAGGCGCTGAAGCAGGAGATTTCCACACGTATGAACGATCTGGTGCGGATTGAGCGGAATCCGGTGCTGCGCGCCGTGCCGCTGGAAATCAAAAATCTGGCGCTGATGGCGGGCACGACGCTCGGCGGACGAAGCATTACGACCGTCTATTCCAATATCGGCCGGATTCAGATGCCGCCGGAGTATGAAACATATATTGAGCGGTTCGGATTTTTCACCAGCACCGACAAAGTACAGATGTGTTCCTGTTCCTACGGTGACAGCATGGTGCTTGGAATCACATCTAAAATCGCTGATTCCAATATTGAACGGAACCTGATGCATCTGCTGCAGAAAGAGGGCATCGCCTGTGAACAGGAGGAAAATGATTTTCCGGGACAGAAAGAACAGCCGCACGGGACGGCCAAACTGGGATTGAAAATTTTTTCTTTCACCTGCATCGCGGCTGTCGTACTCTGCTGGATGATGAATTTCCTTGCAACGCCGCAGATGTGGTGGGCAGGTTATGCGACAGCGGGTGTGTTCTGCGCCTGGCTTCTGATCCGGGTGGGATATCAGAAACGGAAAAATCCACTCAAAAACAGTATGTGGCAATTGATCTTTATTATGATCGGTGCGATTCTGTGGGATTATGCGACGGGCTGGATCGGCTGGTCTGTCGATTTCGCAATTCCGCTCGCCGTTCTTATGAATGGCGCGACGATGCAGATTCTGGCAAGAGCGTACAAAATGGAGGTCAGTGAATATCTTTTTTATCTGATGCAGTCCGGAGCAGCAGGAATCGTTCCGGCGATTTTGTGGCTGACGGGAACTGTCCGCATTACCTGGCCGTCCGTGATCTGCGTGGGCCTTAGTGTGCTGTATCTGATCGGGCTGTTTTTTTTCCGCGGAAAAGATTTTATGCGGGAAATGCAGAAAAAATTCCGGGTATGAAGGGAAAAGGTGATAGAAAAAATAAGAAGAGCAGGTAAGAAAAGTGGATGTTGGTCCCTTTTCTTACCTGCTCTTTTGAAACTTGTGTGTGTCTGCGGCGGAAAAGCCTGGAGAGATATCTACTGCGCCTTCTCCTCACAGCCGCAGGAATCCCACGACGGCATTTCATCCCCATTTTTAATCGCATCGCGAACCGCGCTGTAATACCGCACTTTCTGCTGAATATGCTCGAGATCAGATTCCATGCGCTCGATTTTCTCGCGTGTATTCTGCTCATGTTCCTCGAGAATGGCAACCATCTGGTCAATATTTCCCGGGATATCATCCTCAAGCCGGAAAAACTCCTGAATCCCCGCAATCGGAAGACCGGTGCGCTTGAAGCAGAGAATTGCGGTCATGCAGTTAATGTGCTGCTGGGTGTAAATTCGTTTCTTGCTTTCGGTATGAATGACATCTGTCAAAAGCCCGATCTCCTCATAATAACGAAGCGTAGAGGCCGGAAGTCCAAAACGCTCGGACATTTCACGAATGGTGTAGGTCTGCTGTTCCATGGAAAAACCTCCTTGAAATAATGAAAAATCAACTGCTTCAAGTATACTTTAGGAAGACAAGTTTGTAAAGTGTAAAACATGATTTCTGAAAAACACAGACCATAAAAAAGAGAAAATCAGAGCAACTTGTGACTGGACGGAACAGCAATTGGTTGTTAAAATGGTGTTAATGAGGTTTCATTTTGCAGAAAATGTTTAAAAACGAATGTGCAGATGGGGGATGGAGAAAAAATGGGGAAGCCAAAAAAGAGAAAAGAATATTCCCTGAAGAAAATTGTTTTAATGGTATTTGCATGCAGCAGTCTGCTCTGTCTTCTGCTGATTATTTTTGTCACGCGGATTTCCATGAAAGCCATGCGGGAATCTAAAATGGAAACATCGCTGAAAGCAACACTGGAGGAAGTGAATCAGGGCTTTGAGTCAGAGTACAATGTGCTGCTGCGTCTGTCACAGACGATGGCATCGAATGGACTGGTCGGGGAAAAATATGATGCTTATCGAACGGCAGAAGAGCAGTATGATAAAATTCTGGAGTATCAGGATTTCTATCAGACCCTGAATGTCGCAACCTGGGAGATGGAAGATGTTATGCTGGGCGCTTATCTGATTCAGGGGGAGAGCCGGGAAATGACACCGGAGGTTCTGTTTTCCACGTACAGCACAAAGAAGGAGACATTCCAGCCGGAAACACTGTCGAAGCTGGTTGATACGGGAGAAGTTACATATCATTCCATTCATCAAAGCTACAACAGTGTGAGAAATGATAATGTTGTTTCAATGGGACGCAGAACATCATTTTCAGATGGCACAGATGCCTGGATTTATTTAGAAGCAAAATCAGATGAAGCACTGATGCTGCAGAAACGTTCCGAATTAGAAAAAATACCATATGTGCTGCTGCAGCTGAATCCGGAAAAGAAAGTAGAGTATTCCAGCGAGAAAGCATTTGCAAAAGGAGATATCCTTGAACTGGATGAGGATGGCAGAATAGAGCAGAACGGATATGAGGGAGTTGCCAAAAAGAATATCTATGGATTTTATACGGTTTTGCTGCTTCCAACTTATGAATACCAGAGCGAAATTTATCAATGGACCCTGCTGACAGGAAGCGTGATTTTTATTTCACTGGCCATTCTTGCCGTAGTCGCAATTTCACAGATCTGGCTGGTATCGCATCCGATCAAAGTACTGGAAAAAGAAATGCGTCATTTTGGAAAAGGAGATTTTTCTGAGGCAGAGACACCGGTTCAGCTTGCGGAATACAATCAGCTTTTTGCAACGTTCAATCAGATGAAAGCGCAGATTCAGGAGCTGATTGAGAGTGAGCAGCGGAAGGAAAAAGAAAAAGCGGATCTGGAGCTGGAAAAGCTGATGTATCAGATCAATCCGCATTTTCTGATGAATGCGCTGAATTCTATTCATTGGATGGCGCTGACAAATCATCAGAAAGAGATCGATGATTACGTGAAGCATCTCGGCTTTATTTTGAGTTATTCCCTCGGGAAGGCGGAGCAGAACACGACACTGCGTACCGAATTGAAATACCTGCAGTATTATCTGGAACTGCAGCAGATGACGCATGATTTTTCCAGTGAATTTGATATTGCGGAGGGAGAGTACCTGAATACGCGGTGTGCCCGCTTTCTGCTACAGCCGATTGCAGAAAATGCGGTCTGCCATAATATGGACGAATTTGGAACCCTGTGGGTAGAAGCGTCGGAACAGGATGGGATAATTACCATTCGAATCCGGGACGATGGAAAGGGCTTTGAAATATCGGAGAAGATGGAGCAGAATGCAAAAGACGAACGAAAGGAGATCGGTCTGCGTTATGTGCAGATGACACTGAAATCATTCTATGGAGAAGAAGCAGAGATCAAAATAGAGAGTGAACTGGGAAAAGGAACGGAGGTTACCCTGCATTTTCCGGTGCTTCCGGCATAAAAAAAGAACTACGAGAAGGAAAAGAGAAAAAGATAAAATGGGGTGGAACAAATGTATCAGGTATTGGTGATTGACGATGATAAGCTGGCAAGAAAGGGACTGATTTCACTGATTCCGTGGGAAAAATACGGAATGGAGGTCGCCGGAGATGTGGCGAACGGAGCGTTAGCACTGCAGTTTATTGAAACACATCCGGTGGATCTGGCTGTGGTGGATCTGACGATGCCGGTGCTCTCCGGGTTGGAGTTTATCTGCGAGTGCAGGGCGCGGGAAATTTCCATGGACTATATTGTGCTTTCCGCACATGAGGATTTTACGTATGTGCAGAAAGCATTGCGGCTCGGGGTAATTGATTATATTTCGAAGCTTCAGCTTGAACCGGAAGAATGCGGTGAGGTGTTCCTGCGTGCGGCGGAGCATATTCGAAAACGGAAAGAAAAAGAGCAGCAGATGCAGACGGGGGGAAGAATAAATCGGAAAAAGACAGAGACTGTGGCAGATCAGGAAGAGAAGGAACAGTGGAGAAAACTCTGGGAGGAGACGGCTTCGCTGACCTGGATTTATAATATAGAGGAAACACAGAAACTCTGTAATCTCAGGAAGGCAATTCCGACCAGTCAGAAACAGGAATACCGGTACACAATGCAGACGCTGCAGGAAATTCAGAATGCCTTTGGCATTTTCATGGAGGAGCAGGAATATGAAAATCTGCAGGAGCCGGAAAAACTGACAGAAAAAATACGACAGGATCTGTGGCAGCGGGTACAGAACGGAGAAGGACAGGCTGTTACGGAGATATTGATTTTAAAAGCGGTACTTTTTATCGAAGATCATCTGGTGGATTCTGAAGTGAAAGCGGAGCAGATTGCAGATGCTGTTGGAATGTCGAGAAGTTATTTTTCCGTCTGTTTCAAGAAATGCACAGGCTATTCGGTCAACAGTTATATCCGAAAAGAACGGATTGCGCTGGCCTGCCGTCTGCTGCGGGAAAATCCGCAGATTTCGGCAGAACAGATGGCGGATGCTGTCGGGTATCATGATGAAAAATATTTTGTAAAACTGTTTCAGCAGAGTATGGGTATTGGCTTTGCCGAATATAAAAAACAGTTAAAACGGCAGGAGTTTTAGCAGAATGCCGGAGTGTGGGAACGAAAAAGCAGACATTTGTTTGAAGGACAGAGAACAAATGTCTGCTTTTTGGATGAAATGGATCCTGGTTTTGTATAAATGTTCGTAAAAAATAGAACACAAGGCTGTTTTAATTCGTCAAAATATATCATAAAATAGACTTATAAGAAAACGAAAGAAACAAAATGACGAACGAGGAAAGGGGAAAACACATGAAAAGGAAAAAACTTGTTGCAATCTTACTCACAGCAGCGATGACCGCAGGCATGCTGGTCGGATGTGGAAGCAGCGGCGGCAGCACAGGAGGCACATCGGACAGTAAAGCATCATCTGAGAGCACAGCATCTTCCGGAACGGCTGATAATTCTTCTGAGGAAGAGGGAGAGGATCTGGCGTTCAAAAAATTTCCGGAAGTTGTCGAGGTACACGTAGGACAGGGTGTCAGCGCAACCGATACTCTGCCGGACGGACTAAGCGTGGATAATAACCAGTACACCGACTATCTTCTGGAAAACTTCAACATCAAAGTCGTTGTAGACTGGACCGCAGCATCTGGAAATGATTACACACAGAAAGTAGCGCTCTGTATCGCAAGCAATACCCTTCCGGATGCGATGACGGTATCGAGAGAGTATATGCTGAAAGCCGCAAAAGCAGGTCAGTTATACGATCTGACCGATCTGTTCCAGAAAGTACAGTCTGATCAGGTAAAAGAAGTTATGGATTCGACCGATGGACAGGCTATCGCAGAAGCGAGCGTGGACGGCAGACAGTATGCAATCCCGGCAGTTGAGGTAGAAACAGGAAGCGTTCAGGTATTAAACGTTCGTCAGGACTGGCTCGATGAGTATGGTCTCGATGCACCGAAAACTCTGGACGATGTAGAAAATATTGCCAAAGTATTTGCGGAGAAAAAACCGGCAGGCGAAGATACCATTCCGCTGGCTGGTCCGGATAAAAATACAAAATGCTATACCAGTTTTCTGGATACCGGCACAACAACAGGCGGATTTGACGCAGTATTTACCGCAAACGGCGCATATCCGGGACTGTTCCTGAAAGATGATGACGGAAACGTAACATATGGAACCGACTCCGATGCAACCAGAAGTACACTGGAGCGTCTGGCGGACTGGTACGCAAAAGGCTATATTGATCCTGAGATGGGAACAAGAGATTCCACAATCGAGCAGATCAATGCCGGAAAAGTTGGTATGTTCTTCGGCGCATGGTGGGTTTCCGGTTATGGAATCGGTGATGCATACCGTAACGAGCCGGATGCAAACTGGCAGACCTATCCGATCTACACCGATGACGGTGAATGGAATGTAAGACTTGGATCTGCAACAACAGGTTACTGTGTCATCAACAAAAATGTTTCCGAAGATGTTGCCAAAGCAGTTATCATCATGGCCAACGTTCTGTTGAGAGATGAGAGCAAATTTGATGTTTCCGAGCAGCCGCTCAGCTTCTGGCCAGTCAGAACACTGATGGCTCCGGCTGATGAGTGTGAATACACTTATCATGAACTGATCAAAGTATTAAACGGCGAAACCAAGCCGGAAGATTATGCAGGTGTATCCAGTGCATACAAACTGCTGGCAAACGATGTTTCGGTTATTAAGGATACCGTTCCTGGATACGAAAAAGACAAACAGCTCTCTATCGAAGATTTCAGCACTGAAAACTTCGGTAACTTCCAGAGAATGTATTCTCTGCTGGTCGGCGACCGTCCGTACGCTACGACAGAAGTAAACAACAAAGTCAGAAGCTGCATCTTCAGCCAGACAGCTACCATGGAGAAAAAATGGGCAAACCTGCAGTCCATGGAAAATGAGATGGTTATGAAAGTCATCACCGGAAAATCGGATATCAGCGCATACGATGAGTTCGTGAAGAACTGGAAGTCTGAAGGCGGCGATACAATTCTGGAAGAAGTAGAAGAATACTAAAACAGGAAAAAGGCAGACCGTTTCAATGTGATTTTCAGATACTGAAAGATCACCTGCTTTGCGAAAAGGGGAGAGCAGTCAGCTTTCCCCTTTTTCACAGAATACGTTCTGTCCATCGGAAACAAAAGGAAAATACGGAAATGACAGGAGGGAGGATCTGTATGAAAGCAGCTTCTGCGTCAAAGAAAAAGGGAGTTCTGAAAAAAACAAGAAATTCCAGAACCATCTGGAACTATCATATTATGATTCTGATAGGAATGGTCTGGCTGTTCTTCTTTAATATTGTTCCAATGTTCGGAATTGTCATTGCATTTGAGGATTACAGTCCGATGTCCGGACTGTGGCATTCAGACTTTGTAGGAATGGAAAATTTTACATATTTATTTTCCATGAGTGACTGTAAACGAGTCATTTTTAATACGCTGGTTATCGCAGTTGCCAAATTGATTCTAAATATTATTGTGCCACTGGCATTTGCACTTTTATTAAATGAAATCCGTCAGGTGAAATTTAAAAAAGCAGTACAGACAATTGTTTATCTGCCGCACTTTCTTTCCTGGGTTATTCTGGCAAGTGTTCTGCTGGAAATGTTCGGCTATAAAGGTGTTATCAATTCCATCCTTGGTGTATTTGGAATCCGGGGAAAGATATGGTTCTCAGAGGAGAGCTGCTTTCGCCAGTTAGTCATCGGTTCGGATGTATGGAAAGAGTTTGGATTTAATGCCGTTATTTATTTAGCAGCTCTCACCGGGATCAGCCCGGAACTCTATGAGGCAGCGGCAATTGACGGCTGCAGTCGTTGGAAAGCGGTATGGAATATCACTATTCCAGGTATTGCAAGTACGATCGTTGTATTAAGTATTCTCGGACTTGGAAATGTACTAAACGCAGGCTTCGATCAGATATTCAACCTGTACAGTCCGTTGGTTTACTCCACAGGAGATATCCTTGATACATGGGTTTACCGCATGGGTCTTTTAAATGTACAGTTCTCGCTGGCAACAGCAGCAGGCCTGTTTAAGTCGGTCATCAGCTTTACCCTGATTGTCATTTCCTACATCATTGCATATAAAGCCGCAGACTATAAGATTTTCTAAGGAGGGACAAAATCATGATTCAAAGCAAAAGTCTTGGAAGTAAAATATTTAATGTGTTTAACATCATTTTAATGAGTCTGCTCTCCTTAAGCTGTCTGTATCCCCTGTGGTATACACTCTGTCTTTCTGTTTCCGACAAGGCCGCGGCAAATTCGGGCAAGGTAAGTTTTTATCCGGTTGGATTCTCCCTGGCTTCCTATCAGCAGATCATGGGAGACACGCAATTTTTTCGTTCCTTCCTGATTTCTGCAGAGCGGACGATTTTTGGAACAGTCTTTACCATTGTAGTGCTTGCTATCTTTGCCTATCCGTTGTCTAAATCAGCAAATGAGTATCATCCGAAAAATGTGATTATGTGGATCGTTATTTTTTGCATGCTGTTCAACGGTGGAACGATTCCATGGTATATTACGATGGTAAATTACGGTATGATCGACAGTATGATCGGTCTGATTCTCTGTGGAGGCCTTCCGGTTTTTAATCTGATTTTGTTGATTAACTTTTATCGAAGCCTGCCAAAAGAACTGATGGAAGCAGCAGAAATTGACGGTGCCGGTGTCTGGACAGTTTTGTTCCGTATTGTTGTTCCGTGTGCAATTCCGATTTTTGCGACGCTAATTCTCTTTACCAGTGTCGGTTACTGGAATGAATATTTTCAGGGGCTGGTACTTTCAAGTGGCGAGCAGCATTATCCGTTACAGACTTATATTAAGCAGATGGTCGTTAATATCCAGACGACAAATCTTTCGATGGATCAGATCGAAAAAATGGACAAGCTGTCCAATCAGTCTTTGGATGCGGCAAAGGTATTCATCGCGATGATCCCAATGCTGGTGGTATATCCGTTCCTGCAGAAATACTTTATCAACGGTATTATGCTGGGAGCTGTAAAAGAATAAGAAAAAAGAGTGACAAGGCTCTGACGGAGTGAAAATCCATCGGAGTCTTTTTTCATGGCAGGGGATAAAAAGTGCATTGCTTATCTGTATCAGAATGGAATATAATAGAAGACAGAAAAAACGAAAAAATGTGAGGAATCATCGTGAAACAGGAAATTATAGCAGACCTGTCCAGGATCACCGAGGAGGAACAGGCAATTCTGGACGGCAAGACGGAAGTGGAAAAGGAGCGGTATTCGAGCGGGCAGAAGTTTGTGATGGATGCGGGAAAGCTGCTGGAGAGGGGAAAATTGATTGATATTCGGCCGCACACGCGGTTTATTCGTTTTCCGGCGCACAGCCACAATTATGTCGAGATGATCTACATGTGCCAGGGAAGCACCGTGCACACCATCAACGGGGACCGGATCGAGCTGAAAACGGGTGAGCTGCTGATTCTGAATCAGAATGCAGTGCAGGAAATTGAACCGGCAGGGCGTGACGATATCGCGGTCAACTTTCTGATTCTGCCGGAGTTTTTTGACCAGACGCTGCGAATGATCGGGGCAGAGGAGAATCAGTTAAAGGATTTTATCGTCGGCTGTCTGAAAAGCGGGGAGGTACCGCTCTGTTATTTGCATTACAGAATCGCGGATGTCCTTCCGGTGCAGAATCTGATCGAAAATCTCGTCTGGACGCTCTTACATCACCAGAGCAATAAGCGGAGCATCAATCAGATTACGATGGGCCTTTTATTCCTGCAACTCATGAACTACACCGAACGCGTGCAGGTGGGAGAGCAGTATTTTGAACAGGAGATGCTGCTCGGCGTATACCGCTATATCGAGGAACATTACCGGGAGGGCAGCCTTTCGGAACTGGCGGAAGAACTGCACTACGATTTTTACACCTTAAGCCGCATGATCCGCCGCCTGACCGGGAAAAACTACACTGAACTTGTCCAGAACAAACGCCTCACCCAGGCCGCGTATCTGCTGGAAACGACAGGACTTTCCGTGGCAGACATCGTGCTTTATGTGCTTTCCTTGCAATGCTTGCCGCTATCGGACTTGTGTTATTTTCATCGGATTTTTAAAGAGCGCTATGGAATATCGCCGAAGAAGTACCGGGTGGAGAAGAAAATAGAATAGAAATAGAAAAATCCACAGGGGGATAAGGGCTCTGTGGATTTTTTTGCTGTTATCCTATTTTAGCGGAAAACAAATCCTCATAAAGATAATTCTGCTTTTATAATAGATTTGTCCAGCATAGTAAGATGTTGGGCATTCGAAAAAGAAAAAGCAGAGAAAGAGTGGAAAAATAGACAACTTTAGAATATAATTGACTAAGAAAAAATGGAAAAACAGGAAAAACTCGATAAAATTATATTTTACGTCGTAATTGTCATAGGAATTTTAATGATTTTGCTGCAAAATGGAGGTAAGAAAAAACAGAAACGGAGTGAATAAAATGAGTTTATATATCGGGACAAATTATCATCCGCATGATTGGCCGAAGGAGCGGTGGGAAAAGGATTTTCAATTGATGAAAGAGGCTGGATTTGATACAGTACGGCTGGGACATCTGTGCTGGGACAGCTATGAGCCGGAGGATGGCGTTTATACCTTCGAATGGTTTGATCAGGTTATGGAGTTATGCGTAAAATACAAATTGGATGTAATACTGGATGTGTCGATGCATCCGGCACCGATCTGGGTTCATAAACTTTGCCCGGGATGCAATGTAGGAGGAAAAAATGGAGCTCCACAGGCACCGCTGCGCCGATATATGGACGATGTTTCTGATCCAGAGTATCAGAAGTATGCACTGCGGTTTGCTAAAAAAATCGTTTCCCGTTATAAAAATCATCCGGCGCTGTTTGCGTTTGGACTGTGCAATGAGCTGGGAGCAGGCTATCCATCCTATTCTGAAGCGTCGAAGAAGAGATTTCAGAAATGGCTGGAAAAGAAATATAAAACAATAAAAGCACTAAATCATGCCTGGGCAACCCAGCGCTGGAGCCGAAAGCTTTCATCTTTCGAAGACGTTGCAATGCATCGATTTCCCCGGCCGTAAGTTGATGTTCAACATCATGCTGGCC
>OGXL01003033.1_pt1 | contig 11792 bp, 12 predicted proteins | sample 1576311 | NCBI WGS metagenome assembly OGXL01 (sample SAMEA3541564, study PRJEB24748) | human gut metagenome | biome: human gut; feature: human-associated habitat; material: faeces | place: China | collected 2012 | reverse complement strand
AGGTTCAGCGGTTGCTGAAGGGGGGACGGCCTAAAACAGCGGACCGCTGCTCCAAAACAGGCACTCACACCCGGACAACTCTCATACGCAATCCCCTTCTGATCGAGAATATCCATCTGTTCCCGCACCGCTCCGTATATACTGGGTTCTCCCGTATGAAGTCGAATCGTGATTAAATTATTTTTTTCTGCCTGTTCCATCACCGAAATAACCTCTTCAAGTGTCATTTTGGCGCTGTTATGAACCTCACAGCCCTCTTTTGCATAATCGAGAAGCTGTGGATTGACCAGCGAACCGGCATAGATGATGACATCTGCTTTCTGCAGCAGACGCATTCCCCGCACAGTAATCAGATCCGGTGCTCCGCTTCCTGCTCCGACAAAATAAATCATAGCAACCTCCTGAGTAATTCTTCTGCTTTTGCAGTCATCCCAAGCAGCCCGTAGGTATTGGAATAGACAATACACTCGATCTGTAACCGACCGGCCGCACGTTTTTTCAGATAGAAATCAATTTTTTCCATGATATCTTCCATAACATCTTCTTTTTTACCTTCGGCATCAATAAACGCAAGTGCTTCCTCGGTTGTGACGCAATCTAAAATCTTCTTTAAACATTCTAAAGATACATTTTCACGGATGCCGGCTGCCGCTAAAAGTTCCATCCGACAATCTCCCTCATGGGAATGGGTGTTCATAATGCCTCCCGCCACCTTAATCAGTTTTCCAATATGTCCGGTCAGAAGCATTGCACAAAATCCCAGTTCCGCCGCCATATCGATCGTCTCACCAATAAAATTACTACATTTCACACTGCGGTCAAGATCATATCCATAGGTCTGCTGCATGAAATCCAGTCCATAATTTCCCGGTGAAACTGCCGCAATGGTCTGCACTTCTGCACGCTGCTGGCGGAGTTCCACACGGATGGTCTCCTTAAGTGCCTGACTGCTCATCGGTTCCACAATTCCTGTCGTTCCCAGTATTGAGATTCCCCCGACAATCCCCAGTCTTGGATTAAACGTACGCTCTGCAAGTGCTTCCCCATCCGGCACGGAAATCAGAATATGCAGCGTTCCGTGAAAATCACAAATCCGGCACACTTCCTGCACTTCCCGGGTGATCATTTCCCGCGGCACATGATTGATTGCGGCATTGCCTACGGGCTGATCCAGTCCGGGTCTCGTCACACGGCCCACGCCCTTTCCTCCGTCAATCTGCAGAAGTTCTTTTTCTCCATCCCCACGGTTGTCCGCGGTGACCGTGGCACAGATTTTACTTCCGCTGGTCACATCCGGATCATCGCCGCCATCCTTGACCACAGCGCAGGAAACCTGAGATTCCCCGCGCACGATATCCGTCACTTCCGCGGTGTATGGAATTCCTTTTGGGGTCTCAATCGTTATACAGTTTTTTATTTTTCCCGTCAGAAGCATATATGCCGCAGCCTTTGCAGCAGCGGCAGCACAGCTGCCGGTTGTAAATCCGTACCTCACACCAGATACGCCTCCTTCTTTCCTTTATACCGGCCGGATCTGATATAACAGTGCGTTTACGATTGCTGCCGCTACATTGCTGCCGCCTTTTCTACCGCGGTTGACAATATGTGGCACATCTGTTTTTAAAATCAGTTCTTTTGCCGCCTCTACATTTACAAATCCCACCGGAACTCCAATAATAAATGCAGGACGCCAATCACTTTTCTGCATCAGTTCATAGAGCGAAATCAATGCCGTCGGCGCATTTCCCACGGCAAAAATTACAGGTTTGTCAATATTTGCTGCATGCTCCATGCTGACCGTCGCACGTGTCACCTGCCGCGCCTTTGCCTCCCGCGCCACATCCTCATCTGCCATAAAACAATGCACCGTTCCTCCAAATTCCCCTAACCGTTTTTTGTTGATGCCTGCAAGCGCCATATTGGTATCCGTGACAATGTCAGCGCCACCTGCAATCAGTTCTTTGGCAATCTGCACGGCATGAGGAGAATACGTCATCGTCTTTGCATAATCAAAATCCGCACTTGTATGGATCACGCGCTTTGTCACCGGCTCCTGCTCCGGTGGAAGCACGATACCACGCTCCTTTAGTTCTTCCCCTATGATGGCAAAACTTCGTTTTTCAATCTCTCCCGGAAGAACATATTCAATGTTTTCCATAACGTTTTTCTTCCCCTTTCTTCTTTATATCCAGCAATGCCTCAATCAGTTGTACATTTTCTGGATGACCTTTTACGGCAATTCTGTAAAAGTCCTGTCCCAGTCCTGTATAGTTTGCGCAGTTTCGGATCAGAATTCCTCTTTCCAGCAATAATCTGTACAGTGGAATTTGTGTTTTCAGCAACAAAAAATTAGCTTCAGAAGGAAAAATTTTCATTTGATCTCCAAATATTTTTGTTAACTCGTGTTTTAAAAAGTGCTTTTCTTCCTGAATCAGCCCAATCGTATCCTTCAGATACTTTCTACGACTCCAACCAGGAAGCGAATCATTCAGAATATCCATGCCGATCCGCTGCGCAACCACAGATACATTCCACTCCGGCAGCTGATGCGCAATTTTTTCACAGATATCTTTCTGCGCCAGCAGATACCCCAGCCGGATTCCCGGAATCGCATAGATCTTTGTATATGCCCGCACGACAATCAGATGCGGATATTTCCGGATCCAGGAAACATATCCTTCCGTCCCCGTGAATGCAATGAAACATTCGTCCAGCACCACAGTAATCTGTTTCTTTTCACACACGTCAAGAAGCGTCTCCAAAAGAGACGCTTCCATTTTGTTTCCCGCCGGATTCGCTGGATTCGCCAAAAATAATAAGCTGATTCCATCCAGATGCCTGCACAATGACTCCATCTGTGCCATGTCCATGGCAAAATTATTTTCTTCCTGCAACGGGATACTGCATACCTCGGCTCCCACTGTCTGAGCTGCCCAGGCATATCCCGAAAAAGAAGGAGCCAAAATGCCCACCCGCTTCGGGCGCAGTGCATGCACAATCGCAACAAATAATTCGGACCTGCTAGTGGTTATAGCTATACATTTGATAACACCGTAACAGCCAAAGATGATATTTATGATTATACACAAAATAATAATTCATTAATGCTGTACCCACAATCTCTTACTGATGCTAAAATTACAGTCAAGTATAAAACAGAGAAAGATAATGCAACATTCTTTAACGGATCAAAAGAAGTAGCTTTAACAGGAGAATGGACTAATGGGCAAAGTATCCGCTATATACTAACTTTACCGGTTGGTGCAGAAAAAATGAGTGTAAACACAACATATGATGAAGATTGGAATGCCACTGATAACGAGCAAACTCCTAAAACTCCTGTATTATAAGAAACCAACAAACTATAAATTAATGAATTTACAAATCCCCCGACAAACATACAGATAAACATAACAATTCCCCGCTCCGCAATGAAACACCGCATCATCCCCTCTATCATTTGCGATTTCATTTGCGGAGCATTTTTACCTGTTGACAATCAGCCGTCCTCAATCATAAAATACCCCTAGAAACAACCACATCCATCGTCACAGGGCTGACTCCGGTAATGAAACAGCGTTTGATGCTGGAATAGGTACTGGACTTTATCTTGTTGAAGAATGCACGCAGATATCCTTCCTTGTGCGTTTCCTTCGTATATCGGTGCAGGCTTTCGGCATCCGAAAGGATGGCATTGATAAAATGGTCATACTCATCGATAAAAAGATAAATATCCTGACCGGCACGCTCACACTCATGATAAAGATAGCCTAATTGTTCTACCGCCCCATTCTTTGCGTCCAACTGTTCTTTGATACCCTGCGGCAGGTATTCCGCATAAATATCACAGAAATAGTCGAAACAGGTTTGGCAATGTGCGTCCAATCCGGCACGATAGTTATGCAGTTCGCCAATGATACCGGAGAAATTGAGATACAATACCAAGTAGCTGTTCCAGTCACGTGTAGGATACTTCCCTATGTAGAGGTCTCCAAACAGGGCGTCGAATTTATCCTTGGTTCGTACATCATAGTAATGTTACAGCATATTCAGCGTCAGACTTTTGCCGAAACGACGCGGACGGATAAAGAAAAAATAACGGTTGGAGCGTTCTATCAACGGGATATACATGGTCTTGTCCACATAATAATAACCATCAAGGCGTATATCCGCGAAATTCATCATGCCGTAGGGCAATAATTTCTTATCTGATGATACTACAAATTCCATAATCTATGCTGTTTTAGCCGATATACCTCCCCATGGGGTACACACAAAGATACTTTCTTTCTGCTACTTTCCCAACAATTGCAACTTCTTTTTGTTTGGCCACACAAATTTAGCCCTCTATGCTCATGCCCACAGGCTATCGTTTTCCGTAACGGTAGAAGACAAACAAGTGGAAACAGGATTCTTCGGTCTTTTTCTTGAAACTTATTGCAAATTATCCATATTTGACCTACATTTGTCAAATCAAAAAAAGAACACAAGCGTCTCTAACATCTATATATGTCTGGTCTGCCCTGTAATGAAAGGATGGATTGTACCCAATGCCCTAAAGCAGTGGAGAATAGCATCCATTACACACATAACAAAAAAGGTTTCCACTTACCCCCACATAAGTGTGAAACTAATATCTTATTTTTCTTACTCAAAGGCCAAATACTCATCAATAGTGAAGAATATGCCGGTACTATCATCAATCCCGGAGAATTTGTACTGCAAGCTATCGCATCAAAAGTGGAAATACTGGCCATGACAGACTCGGAAGGTATTCTGTACACATTCGATGACCCCAAAGCTTTCTGTTATGACCGCTATACCTATATATTGAAAAACGTGCCCCCGCCACTCATCTCCGAGCCACTTAAAATAAAGCCCGAAATAAAGCTTTTCCTTGAAGGGGTTACCTCCTATCTGAATACAGACAAAATCTGTAAAGAACTGCTTGAATTCAAGCGTAAAGAACTGTATTATCTACTGGCGCACTACTATACAGACTATGAGCTTTCCCCCATTGTACACAGCTTGTCCAAGTATACCAGCAGCTTTGAATATTTTATATTAAAACACCACAAGCAAATAAAGTCTGTAGAAGACTTCGCACAACTGGGCGGCTATAGCGTCACCACCTTCCGCCGTATTTTCAAGGCTATCTTCAACGAACCGGCCTATGAATGGATGATGAAGCAGCGCAAAGAAAGTATCCTCTACCAATTGCGCTATACAGAGGCTTCCATCTCCGAAATCTGCTTCGAACATGGATTCGAATCTCTCTCACATTTCTCCAACTTCTGTAAGAAGTTCTTTGGCGATTCTCCCAGAAACATACGTAAGAGAGAAAAAGAAGAAACCCCAGGCAAAAAAAATGCCCCACCAAAGGCAGGGCATTCTCAAATATCAAGTAAAACTAACCGTGATTAGTCTTTCAGCTTCGCAGCAATAAATTCACGGTTCAAACGAGCGATGTTGCTGATAGAAACCAACTTCGGACATTCTGCCTCACAAGCACGAGTGTTTGTACAGTTACCAAAGCCCAGTTCATCCATCTTGCTCAACATAGCTTTTGCACGACGTGCAGCTTCCACTTTACCCTGAGGTAACAGTGCCAACTGGCTGACCTTTGCAGAAACAAACAACATGGCAGAACCATTCTTACATGCAGCAACACAAGCACCACAACCGATACATGCAGCAGCATCCATAGCCTCGTCAGCAATAGGTTTTGCAATAGGAATTGCGTTAGCGTCAGGAATACCACCAGTATTGATTGACACGTAACCACCGGCCTGCATAATTTTGTCGTATGCGCTACGGTCTACCATCAAGTCGCGGATTACCGGGAAACCGGCAGAACGCCAAGGCTCAACAGTAATGGTGTCACCGTCTTTGAAACGACGCATATAAATCTGGCAGGTAGTAGCACCTGTAGCAGGTCCGTGAGGATGTCCGTTGATATACATAGAGCACATACCGCAGATACCTTCGCGACAGTCGTGGTCGAATACGATAGGTTCTTTACCTTCATTGATAAGCTGCTCGTTCAAGATGTCCATCATTTCCAGGAATGAGGTATCACCCGGAATATCTTTCATTTGGAAGGTATCAAAATGTCCTTTGTCCTTAGGACCTTTCTGACGCCAAACTTTCAGTGTGAAACTTATATTTTTATCCATGATTTCTATACAATTAATAATTAAGACTTATAGTTACGAGTTTGAACCTTAACGAACTGATAGTTCAAATCTTCCTTGATCAATTCGGGTTCTTTTCCTTCACCGGTGTATTTCCAGCAAGCTACATACGAGAACTTGTCATCGTGACGAAGTGCTTCACCTTCCGGAGTCTGGTGTTCTTCACGGAAGTGACCACCACAAGATTCCTCACGGTTCAATGCATCGTAAGCCATCAGCTCACCGATTTCGATGAAATCAGCCAGGCGGATTGCCTTTTCAAGTTCTACATTCAATTCATTAGCTTCACCCGGAATGCGAAGGTCGCTCCAGAAGGTCTTTCTTACTTCTTTCAGTTTAGCCAGAGCAGTAGTCAAAGATTCCTTGGTACGTCCCATACCTACAAAGTCCCACATGATGTGACCCAGCTCCTTGTGAATAGAGTCTACAGAACGATGACCCTTGATATTCATCAGTCTCTGGATCTTATCGTTTACAGCCTTTTCGGCAGCTACGAATTCGGGAAGGTCTGTTGAGAAACGGGGAACCTGAATCTGGTCTGACAAATAGTTCTGGATAGTGTAAGGCAATACGAAGTAACCGTCAGCCAATCCCTGCATCAATGCAGATGCACCCAAACGGTTTGCACCGTGGTCAGAGAAGTTAGCTTCACCGATAGCATACAGACCCTTGATAGAGGTCATCAGTTCATAGTCAACCCAGATACCACCCATCGTATAATGGATAGCCGGGAAGATCATCATCGGAGTTTTATACGGATTTTCATCAGTGATTTCTTCGTACATATCGAACAAGTTACCGTAACGGGCACGAACTACATCTTCACCCAGACGATCGATAGCATACTTAAAGTCGAGGAATACAGCCAAACCTGTGTTGTTCACACCGAAACCTGCGTCGCAACGTTCTTTCGCAGCACGTGAAGCAACGTCACGAGGAACCAAGTTACCGAATGCCGGATAACGACGTTCCAGATAGAAGTCACGGTCTGCATCAGGTATATCAGTCGGTTTCTTAGTTCCTGCCTGCAATGCCTTGGCATCTTCCAGCTTTTTCGGAACCCAAATACGTCCGTCATTACGCAATGACTCAGACATCAAAGTCAGTTTAGACTGCTTGTCACCGTGTACAGGAATACAGGTCGGGTGGATCTGTGCAAAACAAGGATTAGCAAAATAAGCACCTTTGCGGTAAACCTGCATAGCAGCCGATCCATTTGACGCCATAGCGTTGGTAGACAAGAAATAAGTATTACCATAACCACCGGTACCGATTACTACTGCGTGAGCAGCGAAACGTTCAATCTTACCTGTAACCAAGTTACGGGCAATGATACCACGGGCGCGTTCCACACCTTCGTTATCCTTAATCAGCACAACGTCCAACATTTCATAACGAGTGTACAACTTCACGTTACCACGCTGAACTTCACGGCTCAATGCAGAATAAGCACCCAACAACAACTGCTGTCCGGTTTGGCCGCGGGCATAGAATGTACGTGATACCTGAGCACCACCGAATGAACGGTTGTCAAGCAAACCACCGTATTCGCGAGCGAAAGGAACACCTTGAGCTACGCACTGGTCGATAATAGCATTTGACACTTCGGCCAGACGGTAAACGTTGGCTTCGCGTGCACGGTAGTCACCACCTTTAATTGTATCATAGAAAAGACGGTAAACGGAGTCACCATCATTTTGATAATTCTTAGCAGCATTGATACCTCCCTGTGCAGCGATGGAGTGTGCACGACGGGGAGAGTCCTGGATACAGAAGTTTAATACCTTGAAACCCAGAGCACCCAGTGAAGCAGCAGCCGAAGCACCTGCCAAACCGGTACCTACCACAATAATGTCAAGACGACGTTTGTTGGCAGGGTTTACCAATTTTTGATGAGCTTTATAATTGGTCCATTTCTCGGCTAAAGCGCCTTCAGGAATTTTAGAATCTATAGTAGCCATATTCATTTACAATTTTATCATTTACAATTTACGATTAGCAAGCACCACAAGCGAGTGATTTTACGAAGTAGATAACGACTACTGCTGCAAAACCAAGAACTACCAAAGTAGAGTAGATGTTACCAATAGTCTTCCAACGCTCGAACCAGATTTTGTTGCTCCAGCCCAATGTCTGCAAAGCGCTCCAGAATCCGTGAGTCAGGTGGAACCATAAAGCTGCTAACCAAATGAGGTAAAGCACTGTAAATACAGGGCATCCGAATGTTTCACGGATGTAAGCGGCACCGTCTGTAGGGCCGAACGCACCTAAATCATGAACACCGATGATTTCGGCAAACTGCATTTTGTACCAGAAATTGGCAAAGTGAAGAGCCAATCCGGCAATGACGATAATACCCAGGACAAGCATGTTCTGAGATGCCCATTCCACAGTTTTAGGTTTAACGTTCACTGCATAGCGTTCGCTACCACGAGCTGCACGGTTCTGCATGGTCAACCAGAAAGCGTAGATGATGTGGATTACGAACAGAGCAGCCAGTCCGGCAGTTGCAACCAACGCGTACCAGTTAGCTCCCAAGAATTCACAAATCATGTTGTAAGCATCTTCCGAGAAGAGCGCAACAAGGTTCATCGCCATGTGAAACGTCAGAAACAGGACAAGGGCGATACCTGTGACACTCATCACCACTTTCCTTCCAATAGATGAATTACTTAACCACATAAATGATTGAATTTAAATTATTTAATTGTTAGAACTAAAAATTCTGTTAAAAGCTGTGTATTCACGATGCAAAAGTAAAGGAATTCTAGCGATAATACAAGGAATTATGGAAATTATTCTTTAATTCGGGAAGGGTAAATGCGAATTACATTATTTTTCTATCTTTGTACCGAACAAAAACCAAACAAAATGGATATACGAAGAATTATTTTCCTCTTGTTGACAGTAAGTTTTACATTCAGCCTCCCGGCCCAGAATATAGATATCAACACATTGAAAACCATCAATAAATGGAAGGTACACGGCCTCAGTAGAGGACTATCCGCCAGCGGAGTGATTCTGCCCGTAGGAGTGCCTGCCGCCATGGGACTCTATGCATTGATAAAGAAAGACCAGCCGATGCTGAAAGATGCCGTTTACATAGGAACCAGTGTGATTGAGGCGGTAGGTATCACATACGCTGCCAAACATATCATAGGACGTGACCGGCCTTTTGTAAAGTATCCGGATAAGATTCATGCATACGGAGCACCGGATGCAGACAGCCCGTCGTTTCCTTCAGGACACACAGCCGCCGCTTTTTCCCTGGCAACTTCGCTTTCTATCACTTATCCCAAATGGTATGTCATCGCTCCTTCTGCCGTATGGGCCTGTGGAGTGGGGTTTGCACGAATGAACCAAGGAGTGCATTATCCCAGTGATGTAGTGGCAGGAGCAGCGATCGGAGTAGGATGCGCTTTTGCAAATATTTATGTAAACCGATGGCTGAATAAGGTGCTGTTCGGGAGACAGATAAAGTGATGGTTGGATGCAGGAGTGCAACTATGCGCCCCTGCAGTTTAATATAAAGTCTTGACTATCGTTTTTTTAGCAGCAATCCTTCAAAATCCGGTTGTTCCAGCAGCTCCAGTGCTTTCCTGATACTTTCATTGGCATCATTGATGACATGATAATACTCATTCATATCCCATAAATCACGGGCTATCAATGCTTTCATCTGCAATTTCAGCAAAGGAAGGGCCTTCTGGTATTCTTCTTCATTATATTCCACTCCCATCTCCTTGCCGGTAGCAACCAGTTGTGCCAACATATCCGGAGTCACTTCAAAACGTTTGTAGAATTCATTGAAAGTCTTGTATTTGCCCAGCCATTCTTTACGATGGGCATCAATAAAATGAAAGTGAGCTTTCATCAACGCCCCTTTATCACGCAACTGACGATGATATTTAGTATAGAGAGTCGTATCAATCGGCACAAAATAATCGGGCATAATTCCCCCACCGCCATATACCGTACGAGCCAGCTTATGAGTTTTGAACTTCAGTGAATCCGGGAAGTGAATGCTGTCTTCACTCATCATCTCTCCTTTATTATAACGGTCTATCAGGTCCTCATTATACTTTTCAATGCTTTCGTAAGGTTTCTGGATACAACGTCCGGCAGGAGTATAATAACGGGCCACCGTCAAACGAATCATCGACCCGTCCGGCAAATCAATGGGACGCTGTACCAAGCCTTTACCAAAGCTGCGCCGGCCCACAACGACTCCTCTGTCCCAATCCTGAACAGCTCCCGTCACAATCTCACTGGCAGAAGCCGAGAATTCATCGACCAATACAATCAGACGACCATTCTGGAACTCGCCCGTACCTTTAGCAAAAAATTCACTACGGGGATTACGACGGCCTTCCGTATAGACTATCAGTTCCTTTTTGCCCAGAAACTCGTTGGCAATATCGATGGCAGCGTTCAAATAACCTCCGCCATTGCCTTGCAAATCAAGAATCAAATCTTTCATCCCTTTTTTCTGCAATTCAGCTAACGCTTTCTTGAATTCCTCATGGGTAGTGGCGGCAAAACGGTTGATACGGATATAACCAATCTTATCTTTAATCATATAGGAAGCATCCAGGCTGTAAACAGGTATTTTATCCCTTTTCACCGTAAAAGGGAGCAATTCCTTCACCCCTCGGCGAAGTATTTTCAAATTCACTTTTGAATCTTTAGGACCACGAAGACGACGCATGATATCTTCGGTGCTCATCTTTACACCGGCTATCAGCGTATCTTCCACCATGACGATACGATCGCCGGCCAGAATACCTGCTTTTTCGGAAGGACCGCCCGATACGGGCTGTATCACCAACAATGTATCTTCTGCCATATTGAACTGTATGCCGATACCTTCAAAGTTTCCCTGCAACGGCTCGTTCATTTTCTTCACTTCCTCCGGGTCGGAATAAGTAGAGTGAGGATCAAGCTGTTCCAGCATTTTTACGATGGCTTCCTCTACGAGTTTCCCCTCATTGACTTCGTCTACATAAAGGTTGGCAATGGCAAACTCCGCCAACTGTAATTTGCGTGCCGGAGAATTCAGAAACTTATTTTCCTGAGCCTGTACAAACCTTCCGACCATTCCGGGAATTTCGTATATACAACCTGGCAGGCTTCCTTAAAGGCTTCTGTGTCAGCTTCGTGGAATTCTACGCCCTCTGCCTCCATTTTTTCCTTGATCGCCTCTTCGTCCGCAAGCACGTGCTCTGTGGTGTACTCGGCAAAGCTGACGGCTTCCTCTTTCAGAATCGTCTGCAGATCCTCATCCAGGCTCTTGTACACATCTGTGGATATGATGATTCCATCCGGTGCTATAATATGAGATGTCATGGTCACGTGTTTGGCAACCTCCTGGAATTTCGCAGCGTAGATCAGGGAAAGCGGATTTTCCATGGCATCACAGACTCCCTGCTGCAGGGCTGTGTAAACCTCTGAAAAAGCAACGGTTGTAGGGCTTGCGCCCATGGCCTTTACCATCTCGATCTGAAGCGGGGTACTCGGCACACGGAATTTCACACCCTTCATCTCACTCAGGTCAGCAACCGAATGCGTTGCAATGGTCTGTCGGGTTCCGTAGTAACC
>OGXL01003031.1_pt1 | contig 11795 bp, 17 predicted proteins | sample 1576311 | NCBI WGS metagenome assembly OGXL01 (sample SAMEA3541564, study PRJEB24748) | human gut metagenome | biome: human gut; feature: human-associated habitat; material: faeces | place: China | collected 2012 | reverse complement strand
AAACGGCGGCTTGAAATTTGTTATTTCAAAACCGCCGTAAGGCTACTGTATTTTGCTTTGGCGCGTGATGATCCAGCCGCCGAAACAACGGTTTTTTTATATGCCGTTGGGCGACTATTTTGAAAAATCAGCTTAAAAATATTTCTTCCAAAGTTGCTTTGTGTGGAATAACTGAAAAGATACTAACGCCTTGTTCTGTAAGCAAATGTATAATTTGTGGAATATCATCTTGCGATTTCACTTCAAAGGTCAGGCTTGAATGGCTGGCCTCCAGGATGGTAAATCTCTTACATAGTTCAGATGTATTAAAATCGTCTGGAGTTGTGCATTGTATTTGTAAGCGAATTTTAGCAGTATGTTCGTTAATGACACTTTGTAACTCTCCTTGAACCTGGAATTGTCCTCGGTCAAGAATAGAAATGTGGGAGCATATCCGACTTACCTCATCAAGATTGTGGGAGGCCATAAAAATGGTTGTTCCCCCTTGATTGAGCTTTTCAAAAAGATTTTGCAGATGCAGAATGGACTCCGGATCGACTCCTGACGTAGGCTCGTCTAAGATCAATATTTCCGGGGTGTCGGCAATAGCTTGTGCAATCGCAATCTTCTTCTTCATGCCGAAAGAATATGCCTTAATTTTGGTTTTCAATGACACTGCGAGATCTACTTTTTCAAAGAGAGCAAGAATATCTTTTGACCGAATATGATGCCCTTTCAAGGCCATCATATATTCCATAAATTCTAAACCACTCATATCTCCAAATAGTTCAGATACATCGGGCATAATTCCCATGCGGACTTTCGCTTTGTCAATGGACGTATCATCTATTCCCATTACACGAAAGCCGCCGGAGGTCTTAATAACAGTCCCACAAAGAATGTTAATCAGAGTAGATTTCCCCGCACCATTCTTCCCTATCAGACCCCAAAATTCGCCCTTTTCAATCGTTAAATTCAACCCCCGCAAGACATTCTTTGCCCCGTAGGATTTCTCCAAATTGTTAATCTCTATCACACTCATTTTTATAAATCCATCCTTTTGAAAATTGCGACTGCTATTCCGACAATGATTGCAGAAAGCATAACCGGGACAAGCGTATTCCAATCCAAATTAAAAATATAGCTATACGGGAATAAGAAACGCAAAAAGCTATTTTTAGCCATTGTGTATAGTCCTATAAACGGGAGAGCAACACCGACCGCAAGCCCTAAGAAATTGCTGGCGGCTCCACGTTTTACAACGGTAGACAACAGCAAAACGATACTGTTGTAATACATCAAAGTAACAATATTCGTTACCAGCTCACTTATGTCAAATACTCTGTATCTCAGGAATAAACCGCCATAAATCAAAACAAAACATATAATCCAAAACGTGATATTTGCGAGATATTTGCCGACAATATATTCAGTTCTGGATATTTTACTGATAACCAGACGAGCCGATTTATTCTCCATTTCCCGGTTAATGCAACTATGAGAAAGAATAGATGAAAACAAATAGCCGAAAAGTATTACCGCAAGTTTTATGATCACATAAAATGATCCGGCGTATGTTTTGTTGTCTATTCCGCCAATATCTATTGAAACGGCAGAAAAAAGCTGTTCCAGAGAAACGCCGAGAACAATAAACAGCAAAATAAAAAAGATTGACTTAAAACTTAATAGCTGATGCCGACATTCTTTCCAAAATACTGCTCTCATTTCCCCTGACCTCTTTTCTTGCGGCATAGTACCCATCCAAGAAGAAGCAGGAGTTCAAGCACCCCAAAGGTTTCAAGGCTTTCCCAAAATGTAGTATTTTCAAAAACAAAGGGGCTGGCAATCATTAAGAGCAGAGTAAGGGCGGGCACAAGGCCGCCCCAGGCCCAATGCTTTCTGAAACACAAAAAGATGTGGAGTGCCAAGATGAATAACGCGATTAGTAGTGTAGGCATAATTTTCCTCCCAATTAAAAAGTGCTATGACTATTGTTACAATAGCATCATAGCACTTTCTTCTATATGTTTTTGGAAGTTGTAAGAATTACAGAGGCAGCTCGTCATTTTTGGCTTGCACACCATACAGAATAATTTTGTTCGTAAAAAAGCCATCCTCAATGCTGATGTTCATTGTGCCGTTATACCTCTCTACTATATGGCGTACATTTTTTAATCCCAATCCATGATAAGCCGTATCCGGCTTGCGAGAACGCAACAAATTTGGGGGATCGTTTTTTGAAGTGGTCTTGTTCTTGATTTCTATAAACAGCATACTATCAACATACTGCATTTTGAAGCAAATAAGCGGCTCCTTAATATGATCTCGCCCGCAAGCCTCTATTGCATTATCAAAAATGTTCCCTAAAATTACCACACTATCTGAAAATGGAATTGAGAGGTCATGGGGCACAAGTATGCTCTTTGAAATGGATATTCCTTTTCTAATGGCCTCACTCAGTTTTAGATTAAGAATTGCATCAATCCCAGAATTTCCAGTAAAAATGGTATTATCCGACAATTTAATTTGATTGACTATATCATTTAGGTATCTAAGGATTTCTTCATCTTTGTGTTGTCCTGCCAATATAGAAATAGCTTCAAGATGATTTTTCATGTCATGCCTGACACCTCTAATCTGATCATGTGCATTTATCAACGCTTGATAATGTTCTTCTTGCAAATGTAGTTGTTGTTCAAAAAGTGCCCCCTCCACCCTTTTTTGTACTAATTCTGATAATTTTCCATAAAGATAAAAAACAATTATATTCACAAGTAGGAACATCAAGAGAAGCGGAAATTGTATCATATTAGTATCTTCTATGGACAAATTGCTATGTGTTGCCAAATATGAAATATAGGCAACACCTAATATACTAATCAGGGGGATGGCTAACAGTGGGAGCCACATTTTGTATGGAAGTTTCACCTCAGTAGGAGCACACACTTTTCTGGCCAATTTGCAAATTACAAAGAAAATGATATGCGGAAGAAAAATAATAAATATTCCCATATAAAAGTCTTGCAAAGCCATTGACTCGCCGAGAGAAAAAGCAGTAAATAGGGAAGTCAACGCCAGTACAACCAATGTAATATGGAATATAATCTTTTTTTGCTTGTTTGCATTATAGAACGGTAGCAGTATAATACAAAGCACTGCAATCCCCCATAGTGCGGTATAAGGTGCATAGAGGAATGACGCACATAACACAATAAAAATTTTCAACAATTTAATATACGGCCCTTTTCGAGGGAGGCCATATAGAGTATTCATGTATCTCGTGATAATAAAAAGATCGAAAACATTCAGCGGGATATAGACAATAGAAATCAATAAGTAAGTTGAAAAATCCATCTTACTCGCACCTCCATGCCATATATTGAATATGCTTTTGCCGCACATATTCCCGATACTTTTTGCTGATCGGAAGTGTAGTTCCCGATTTTAGCAACACAACACTTTCGGATATTTTGCGGATCTGATCCATGTTTACTATGTAGGAATTGTGTATTTGTAAAAACAGGTTTCCGTCTAACTTTTTAACCACTTCAGAGATCTTGCCATAAAAATCATACTCTCCTCCAGTAGTTACGAGCCGAACTTTTCGCAAATTTCCCTCAAAATAAATAATTTCATCAAAGGCAACCTGCAACTGAGTTTTATTCTGCTTAAAAAAGAAAACTTGCTTTGTAAGATTAAAATGTTCAAATGCCTTTTTCATAACAAGGTTTAATGCTTCTCGTGTAACAGGCTTAATCAAAAAGCGGAACGGCAATACATCAAATACCTCGTAAACGTACTCCTTGTGGTCAGTGATAAAAATAATAAGTGCATTTTTATCCTTTTCCCTAACATACGCAGAAGTTTCAATACCGTTTCGCCCTGGCATCTCAATATCCATAAAGAGAATGTTGAAAGTCACATTCTCCCGTTCCATGTAATGGATAAGATCGTCACCAGAAGTAAAAATCTCGTACTCTATATTTTCCGCGTCCATAGAAGCTATATAATCTTCCATAAACGCAGCAACTATATTATTATCTTCGCAAACTGCAATTCGCATATTACCACCTCATACAATTCAATTATAGCTTGTTACCGCTGTCTGAACAATCCTCTTCTTCATTCTACATGAAATTAAACAGTCAGTAGAATGAAATACACAATCGTTCAAATAATAACACCTGAAATGTAAAATTACATTAGGTGATATTATGAAGATTGAGAGAGATGAACGACGATTTGATTTTCACGATATAGGGCTCGCCATCAAGCGGGCGCGGGAGGCCAGCGGGATGACGCAGGAGCAACTGGCCTATATTGTTGACCGGGCTCCGCGCACCATCATGTATAACGAGAATGACGGCCAGCACCCCAGCCTCAACACCTTTTATCAGATGGTGACAATGTTCGATATATCGGTAGATCAATATTTCTATCCGTCCAAGAACAAAGGGAGCGAGTGCAGAAAGCGGATTGACGCCATGCTCAACGCCCTGGACGAAAAAGAACTAAAAATTGTAGAAGCCACGATCCAAGCGATGAAAGCGGCCAAAGAAACGGAGGATGCGTAAGAAAAGCGTGTACCTCCGTTTTTTCACGCCATTTTCGGGGTTTGCACAAAACGGCAAGCAATTCGGGTGTGGTCACACTCCGAAATTTTCACAGGCCACAGGCCCGTGAAAATGCTTGTTGGGGGAGCTCCCCAAACCCGCTAAACTTCTGGACACTTTGTCCAGAAGTCCAGGCGCAAGCGCCTGTTGTCTGCGTCCCGGAGCTATCGCTCCTGGGCCTTATTTTCCCGCCCGTCCGTATGGCCGAGCAGATGGTCAATGTTCGCCTTGACCGCAACAGCCTGCCGCATATCCGCCTGGGCCTTGCGGTATTCAGCATAGAGAGCCTTTTTCTTTTCGGAGAGCGCCCGCCGCTCCTTTTTCAGCGTGTCCATTTTCGGGAGCTTCGCGCCGCCCAGGAGATCGCTCATAGTAGCTTTGGCCGCCCGGTAGTCTGCCAGCTCTGCCTCGTGCTGGGCCAGATATTTTTTTGAATACCGGGCCGCCTTGTAACCGTCAAACACAGGCCGCGTCTTTGCGTACTGCACCACCGCGCCCATGAGCTCGGAGGTTTTGGCAAGGGCGGCCTCCGTGTCCCGCAGCTCCCCGGCCAGCTTGTGAGCCCGATCTACCGCCGCCTCGGTGCTTGTCGCAAGAGCCTCGTAATCGGAAAGCCCATGCTCCCGGAGATACAGGAGCGCGGCGGCCATCTGTTTAAGGTTGTAAACTTTGGCCCACCGTTCATAGGCCGGGCCTTTGCCCTGGGCCATGCGCTCTTGAATGTCGATGATCAGATTGACGCGCCGGGGCGGAGCTGGGCCGTCCTTCGGGAGCTCCGGGATCGGACGCTCCCCGGCAATCACTGCCCGGATGTCATCGGGATCAAAGCCGGGGCCCAGGACAGAAGCCCGCAGGCGGGTGTACTTATCCTGCCCAGGAGCCAGGAACGAGATCACGCCACCCCGCCCATGCTTCACCGCAAAGCCGGACTCCTCCATGAGCCGCAGGAACGCCAGGAAGTCGACGGGCTTTTTCCCCAGGGCCTCCACGATGGCCAGCCGCACCCGCTGTTGTGCGGTGGGCGGCTTTTCTCCAATCCACTGGCCATAATGGAGAAAGCGGCCCTTGCTGTGCTGTTTCGGATTTTGGATAACAGACAGCTCGTGCTCAATGCACACCCGGTCAGAGAGCCGCCGCACCGCAAAGCTGGAGCCGATGAAGTTATGAAATTTCCGGGAGCGGTCAAAGGCCGTGGAGTTGTAATAAATGTGATTATGAATGTGGCCCTTGTCAATGTGGGTACAAATGAAAAACTGGTACTTGCCTTTTGTCCAGCGCATGGCCGTTTCATAGCCGATTTTGTTTGCCTCCTCCGGCGTGACCTCGCCAGGAAGAAACGCCTGCCGGATCTGAAAGAACAAGGCTCCGCGCTCCACGGCCCGGCCCGTTTCCGCCTGGTACTGGCTTTTTGTCAGGAGAAACTCAGCGGGGGCCGATGCCGGATCGCAGAGGTAGGCAGACACGGCCCCCAGCTTTTTCGGATTGAGCCCGTAGGCAAACCGATCCTCCATCGTCTGGACAGCCGTTTTCCCCGCCGCTACCTTGTAGGGCCGGATGTAAGTTGTAGCGATAGCCGCACCTCCTTTCCCAGCAGAAAAAGCGGGCGGCGGTCTGTTTCACCCGCCGCCCGGCACCTCTGGACACTTTGTCCATAAGTATCAGCTCGCCATAAAGTCCATCGCCGCATACTTCACACCATGCAGACGCTCCACCAGCCAGCCGCCCAGGGCCGGGAGCCCAAAGGGGGAAACCAGGAACGCCAGCACAAACATGGCGATGCAGCCTACTGTCTGCCCGGCCAGCAGGCAGAGGATCGCCAGCAGGGACAGGCCCACACAAGCCACAATGCACACCGCCCCCGCCACGCAGGACAGGAACGTGAGCACCGCCACAATGAGGATCAGGGCCAGGACAAAGGGAGCCGCTATGATTTTTAAGATTGTCCGCATCGTTCATACCTCCTACAAAAGTTTGATATTTGCCTCTATATGTATATTATAACTCCGTAAGAGGGGCCCAACAAGGATGACTCCGGCCCGGTAGAACACCCGCTTATATTCTGATTTCCCGCACCTCCCGTCCTATGGAGTGAGCATACCGCATGGTGAACAATGTCCCGCCGCGCTCCCGTCCATCATAGACGGCAATCACCCGTTGGGACTCCCCGGCCATGTAGCGGTTTCGCTCTAAAAAGCAAGAGGGAGCATATTCCTGGCATACTATTTTGATCCCGTCACAGGCCCGCAGCAGTTCATGGAACTGCTTATTTTTTGTTTTCAAGCGGCCCGCATAGGGGATGGCAGCCTCCAAAAACAGATCGGGGTTGTGTTCCTTTTGTTCCGCCACAATAGCCGCAAACATGAGATCGGCCCCCTCCGCAAAACCGGAAATAAACCGGGTATATCCGTCCTGGATTGCCGCCAGCACCTCCCGCTGGAGCTCCTGCTCCACATAGGCGATCCGATCCTCTGGAATATCCCGGTGCCCTGTAACACAACAAGTTTTTTCAGCCATAAAAAGCCTCTCCTTTCCGCAATATTAAAGCCTGTGTGTATTCCAAAGATAAAGGATTTAATATCGTATGTCAAGGAACACACAGGATAATATATCGTATTTTGGTGATATATACGATATACAATAATGCGAGAAGGGAGGGTTGTTCCCGTGTACGAGGAATTTACACAAAACCGCATCGCACAGTTACGGATGCAGAAGAATGTTTCGGCCCGTGATATGTCATTGTCGCTGGGCCAAAACAACAGCTATATCAATCAGATCGAGAACAAGAAAGCCCTGCCGTCTTTACAAGGTCTGTTCTATATCTGTGAATACTTCGGTATCACGCCACAGCAATTTTTTGACGATGGCAGCGCCTATCCCGCCCAGCTTGCCGATCTGGTTGAGGATATGAAAATGCTGGACGCCGCTTCGCTGGAGCATATCGCGGCGATTGTGAAAGAAATGGTAGGCAATAAATAATCTCATGTGCGATGCAAGAAAACAGGGACAAAACGGAGAGCAGCCGCTCTCCGTCTTGTCCCTATTTTTTGTGCCCACCTCTGGACAAAGTGTCCAGAAGTCAAGATAGCCGGGGAACGGCGCAGGGCCGCTCCCCGGCAGGTCAGAGCCGCACAATGGCGGAGAGCTTTTCCAGAAGATCGGACAGGGGCCGCCACAGCTTTTCATAGTCCCGCTGCAACGCCTTGATCTCCTCCGGGTAAATACCGCCGTAGGTGTTCGCCTGGATCGCCACCTGGTTTAAGTTGTTGGAGCACCGCCGCTGGAGCGACACCAGTTCCTGGACGGGTGACAGGTCAACATGGAGGACATAGCCATTAAGGGCCATTTTCCGCATATAGGCCCCCATGTTGCGGATGCCCGCCTCGGCCATGCGCTCCTGGATCAGCGCCAGCTCCTCCTCGGACACCATCACATGAAGATGGATGGGGCGGCGGCGTTTCTTTGTCACCGCTCCTCCCGTTCCAGGCTCCGGCTGGTACGGGGCGGCTCCTTTACCTTGTCCAGCGCCTTGTCACGCTCCGGGGGCAGCGCGGGGATCGGCGTACCAAACACCCCGCAAAGCCGCTTCACTTCCAGATCGGCAAAATCCTGTTCATGCTTCTTGTCCATAGTCATCCTCCTATCTGTCGCCCCGGTCAGGGGCTTTCTTTTTGGGGGCGTCCGGGGCCCGCTGCTCCTGGGCCTCCCGTTGGGCCGCTTTCAGTTGTTCAGCAATCGGGCGGGGCCTGCCGCCGCTTTCCCGGCGCAGCTCGGAAATAACCGGGGCGGGACGGAGCTCATAGTCCGCCGCTTGCTTTTCAGTCAACGGTTTGGTGTAGGTCAGATGGCCCCAGGCCAGGAACGCGCCGCCCTCAACCGGGACGCGCTGATCGTAGTTGACGATTTCATCCGGGGCATTGTGGGGCGGTTTAGGGAATGTTCCGATGTCCACCGGGCGCTGGGTGGAATAATACTTGTAAAGGCCGGGAGCCTCGACCTGTACGACCTTGACCTTGAAAAGCCGCTGGTAGTCCTGCACCCGGTCTGCAAAGTCCTTTTCCATAGCGTTCAGATCGTTGCCATAGTGCCCCCATTCATATTGCCGCTGGCCCTTTTCGTCATCGTAGCAGGCCCACGTTACATAGGGGGATGGGGCCGTGGGATGATGCCCCAGGGCAAAGCCCCGGCCATTTTCCAGCATAACAGCTTTCAGAATGGAATAGCCTTGATTTTTGTCCATTGTACCTCCTTTCCGGGATCGGGCAACTTCTGGACAAAGCGTCCAGAAGTCCCGCGCTAAAATGTTGACAGCATCCGAGCCAAACAGGGGCAGGCCGTAGAAACACACAGCCTGCCCCAAAAGCGGCCCCGAAAAGCCTTGTAATCAGCGGGTTTGGGGGGTCTAATTGTCAACGCCCCAGCCCCGCTTTTTCCGCATATATTCCCGCTGTTGTCGGCGGTGGGCTTTCTTTGCACAGGCCGCCGAGCAGTAAGCCTGCCGCCGATCCGGGGCAACGGGCCCGCCGCAGATAGGGCAAATCTTAAAATCCGGCCTGGGCCCCTCGGTCAAGAGGGCGGCCTCCAGCGCCGGATCAAGGGGCAGCACCGCCTCCCGAAAGTAGCGGCACAGCGCCCCCGTCCAGCATTTCCCCAGCATATAGCACTCACAGTCCAGGGGCAGGCAGCCGCACTCCCGGTCATAGTTGGCACACCATTTTGTCACCAGGGCGCGGATCGCCCGTTTTTCCTCGCGTGTCAGTTCACGGGCCAAGCCGTCACCTCCCGCCAGCCGGGGCCCGCATAAGCTCCCGGTAGCAGGACACGCAGCCGATCCCGCGCCAGTAGGGACACCCGGAGCACCGGGAGCCCCTGGGCGGTTTCGCCGGGGCAGGAGCCTGGGGACGGGGCTTCTGCTTCATCATTTTTTCAAAGGGGCTGTCGGTAAACCTCATTTGTCAGCCTCCTCTCCGTCATCATCCTCCTCGTCCCAGGGCGGGCCGTCATCGTCCTCGTCCCCGTAGCCGTCCGGCCCGTCATAGTCATCCAGCTCCCCGCCATAGTCCTCCTGGGGCTCAGCGGCTTTCTGCTGTTTGGAGCGCAGTACCTTGAAATAGAACGCCGCGCCGCCGCCCACTAAGGCCACGGCCAGCACCGCCAGGAGCATCCCCATGTTGCCGCCTGTTTCCGGCTCGACCTCCTCCGGGGCGGGTTCCTCGGTTTCCGTGGGTTCCGGCTCAGGCTCAACGCCCGCGCACTTGTTCATATTGACTGAGCAGACGGCGCACTCCGTATTCACGGCACCCGCCACGCATTTTTCAGAGCAGGAGCAGACCGCCTGCTCCACCCCGGCGGCCTCGGCTGCGGCCAGCAGATCGGCCTCGTCTACCACGCTGAAGAAGTAGGTTTCATACTGCTCGCCCTCCTCGTCCACGGGCTTGTCATAGTCAATGACGATGTAAAAGGTATTCCCGCCCGCCGTCTGCACCGTAATAAACTGCTTGTTGGTGTGCTCGTCATAGAGCAGATCGCGGGTTACAAGGTTTCCCTCCTCCGAAAAGCCCTCGCCCGGTTCGATGGTGGGCTCCGGCTCCGGGGCCTGGGTTTCCTCGGTCATGGTGGGATCACCATAGTCCGCGCCCTCGCTGCCGTCCGCATAGGCATAGGCCGGGACGCTAAATCCGCATAAAAGAACGGCGGCACACAGCGCCGCCGCCATCACCCGAAAGCGTTTCATCTTCAATTTTCCTCCTTTCCGCCATCCTCGGACTTCTGGACACTTTGTCCAGAAGTGCCGTCCCGGAGCCGCTGGAGCACCAGGGGGAGCTCCTCCAGGGAAATGCTCATGCCCCGCACGATGTCCACGATCTCGCTGTTTTCGGCCTCCTGCTTGTTCTTTTCCAGCTCCTTGAGCCGGGCTTGCTGTTCGCTGATTTTGGCCTTGACCTTATCAATCTCGGCCTGGATTTTCTGGCTTTTGCTTACCGCCATAGATACCTCCTTGTCAGGGTAAACGCCCGTAGGCGTAGAAATGAGATTGCCAGTAACTTGTATTTAAGTTTGCATATTGGATGGGATCGCCACAGTGGATCATCATCCCGTCCCCCACATAGATGCCACAGTGGGACACACCCGCCGTGTCATAGGTGCCGACAAAGAACACCAGATCGCCGGGGCGGGGTGCGCTGGTGGGGGTGCAGATGTTATAGAGCCCCTGGGCTCCCAGGCGGCCCACATTCCAGCCGGAGTGATTGATCACCCAGGACACAAAGCCGGAGCAGTCAAAGGACGTGGCCGGAGAGCTGCCGCCCCACACATAGGGATAGCCCAGGTATTTCTCCGCCTCGCCCAAAATGGCCGCAAAAGTTTCATCGTCCAGATATTCCTCCGGCACGTCATAGTCAGCGGGCGGGTTCGTGATGTATTTCCCCACATAGGCTGACTCCGGGAACAGATCGGGCCTGTTCCCCAGGGTGGACATATAGAGGGAATAGCGGGCCATCTGTTCCTCGCCCATCATTTCCAGGGGCAGATGGGAAAGGTTTTTGTTTTCCAGCGTGACATAACAGATGTACCAGGAGTAGGGATCGCCGTCGCTGTCATACCGGGTTTCCCGCACCACGCGCTCCGTCAGGATATACTGGCGGTCAAAGAGGTTTTCCAGGGTGCCCTGCACCTCGTCCGCCGTCCATTCCCCCTCATGGAGCACACAGAGGATAGAGATCAGCACATAGGGATCGTGCTCGATCTCGTCCAGGTCAAAATGGTATTCGTCATAGCTGTGGGTGGCGGTATAGGTGTCCAGGTAGTTTTGCAGCTCGGCCTCCATGCCGGAATAGGCCGCCTCCGCCGCCAGGATCTCCCCGTCCTCCGATGGGTAGGTGGTAGCGCCCACGGCCCCCGCGCCGGAATTTCCCAGCATCACCAGGGAAGAAGAACAGGACTGCATCATAAAGAGCAGGAGCACACAGGCCAGGGCCAGCAGCACCCCCACGGGATGCCGCTTCACAAAGCCCGCGATCTTCGCCCCGGCCTTTTCCGTGGCGGCGGCGGTCTTTTTGGCCGCGCTTGCCGCGCCCGTCTTTGCCGCCTCCCGCGCCCGCTTTTGATACTGCTTTTTCAAGCGGTGCTTGCGCCACATCTGGGAAACAGGGTTGCCGGACATTTCCGGGTGCTCCTGGGCGGCCATGCGGAAATGATAGTCCG
>OGXL01003015.1_pt1 | contig 11864 bp, 7 predicted proteins | sample 1576311 | NCBI WGS metagenome assembly OGXL01 (sample SAMEA3541564, study PRJEB24748) | human gut metagenome | biome: human gut; feature: human-associated habitat; material: faeces | place: China | collected 2012 | reverse complement strand
GGTAAGTCAACACTTTTTAATTGTCTGTCCAATGCGAAAGCACAGGCGGCAAATTTCCCTTTCTGTACAATCGAACCGAACGTAGGCGTAATTACCGTGCCCGACGAACGTTTAAATAAACTGGCTGAGCTGGTACACCCCAACCGCATCGTCCCCACAACAGTAGAAATCGTAGATATCGCCGGACTTGTGAAAGGTGCCAGCAAAGGTGAAGGACTGGGAAACAAGTTCCTGGCCAATATTCGGGAAACCGATGCCATCATTCACGTACTCCGTTGCTTCGACGATGACAATGTAACCCATGTGGACGGAAGTGTAAATCCGGTTCGTGACAAGGAAATCATCGATTACGAATTACAGTTAAAAGACCTGGAAACCATCGAGAGCCGTATCCAGAAAGTACAAAAACAAGCTCAGACCGGAGGAGATAAAGCCGCCAAACAAGCTTATGATGTACTTGTTCAATTCAAGGATGCGTTGGAACAGGGCAAATCGGCGCGTACGGTAACGTTCGAAACAAAAGACGAACAGAAAATAGCGAAAGAATTGTTCTTACTCACCAGTAAACCCGTAATGTATGTTTGCAATGTGGACGAAGCAAGTGCGGTAAATGGAAACAAATACGTAGACATGGTACGTGAGGCAGTAAAGGACGAAGACGCCGAAATCCTGGTAGTAGCCGGAAAAACAGAAGCTGACATCGCCGAACTGGAAACCTACGAAGACCGTCAGATGTTTCTTGCCGAAATCGGCCTGGAAGAATCGGGTGTGGCACGTCTCATTAAATCGGCCTACAAACTGTTGAACCTGGAGACTTATTTCACTGCCGGTGTACAGGAAGTACGTGCCTGGCTACCCAGACTATACCGGCAGCATCCTCTTCAACGGCCAGCAGCTGCGGGACATCGACCGTCAGAGCCTCTACCAGCGAGTAGGTTACATTGCCCAGACGACCTATCTCTTCAATGACACCCTCCGCAGCAACATCTGCCTCGGCGCGGACTTCCCCGAGGCTCAGCTTTCCCACGCCATCGGGATGGCGGGCCTCACCGACTGGGTGAGCACCCTGCCCGACGGCCTCGACACCCTCATCAGCGAGAACGGCAAGAATCTCTCGGGCGGGCAGCGCCAGCGCATCGGCATCGCACGGCTGGCGCTTCGCCGGTACGACCTCATCATCGCCGACGAGGTCACCGCCAGCCTCGACCCCGACACCAGCGGACAGATCATGGAAAATCTGCTCGCTCTCCCCTGCATGGTGGTGGCCATCACCCACGACGTCTCGGGGGCGTTCATGAAGCAGTTTGACAAGGTCTACCGGGTGGAACACGGAAGCGTCACACAAGCATAAAAGGAGAGCCTGTGCCGGGTTTCGGCACAGGCCCTCCTCTTGTTTTTACCGGCTATTTTGCCGCGTCGAACTCGGCCAGAATATCTTCCGTGGGAGCCGGGGTCACGAGGCTGACCACCACGCAGACGGCCAGCGAGACCAGAAAGGCGGGCAGCAGCTCATAGATGCCGAAGACGCCGCCCAGCGGGCTGACGAGGTACTTCCAGACGAAGACCATCAAGCCGCCGGAGAGCATACCGGCCAGCGCACCCTGCCAGTTGCAGCGCTTCCAGAACAGGGCGCAGAGGACGACAGCGCCAAAAGCGCCGCCGAAACCGGCCCACGCAAAGCTGACGATGCCGAAGACGCTGGAATCCGGGTCGCGGGCCAGCACCACGCCCACCACGCTGACGCAGATGATGGTCAGGCGGGCTGCGAAGAGGCTCTGCTTCTCGCTCAGTTTGAGGTGGCCGAACTCCTGCAAAATGTTCTGGGACACGCTGGACGCAGCGGCCAGCATCTGGCTGTCCGCCGTGGACATCGTGGCCGCCAGGATGCCTGCAAGGATGAGTCCGGCCAGCACTGCCGCCAGTACGCCGTGCTGGCTGATGAGACTGGCGATGCGGACGATGAGGGTCTCACTGGACGAGCCGCTGAGGAATTCTAGCGCACCGGCCCTGGTCATGCCGAGGCCCACCATGCCGATGACGATGGACGCCGCCATGGCGATGACCACCCAGACGGTGGCAATGCGGCGGCTGAGCACCAGCTTCTTCTCGTCCTCGATGGCCATGAAGCGGAGCAGGATGTGGGGCATACCGAAGTAGCCGAGACCCCACGCCATGGTGGAGACGATGTCCAGCAGGCTGTAGGATGTGGCCCCGCCGGTCACAGCGTCGTGGCTGGCCGTCATGGTCAGGTAGCCGGAAAGGCTCTGGGCGTTCTCGACAACAGCGCCCCAGCCGCCTGCCACGACGATGCCGTAGCCCAGCACCGCGATGAGGGCCAGCGACATGACCACCGACTGGATGAGGTCGGTGGTGGTGACGGCGCGGAAGCCGCCCAGGATGGTATAGCCCACGATGACGAGGGCTGACACCAGCATTGCCGCCATGTAATCTACGCCGAAGAGGCTGTGGAACAGCTTGCCGCAGGCCGCAAAACCCGAGGCCGTATACGGCACGAAGAAGACGATGATGATGACCGCGCCCAGAGCGTTCAGCAGGTTGCGCTGGTCATGGAAGCGAAGCGACAAGAACTGCGGTACCGTGATGGCGTCGAGGTTGGCCGAATAGCGGCGGAGCCGCCGGGCCACGATGAGCCAGTTGAGCCAGGTACCCAGCGCAAGGCCGATGGCCGTCCAGCCCGGCGAGGCAATGCCTGTCAGATAGGCCAGACCCGGCATACCCATCAGCAGCCAGCTGGACATATCGCTGGCCTCGGCGCTCATAGCCGTGACCAGCGGCCCCATCTTCCGGCCGCCGAGGTAGAAGTCGGCGCTGTCGTTGTTGGTCTTGCTATAGGCGAAACCCACCAGCAGCATGGCCGCAAGATAGACGACGATGGTGACGATGATACAGATCTCACTCATACACGTTCCCCCTTTGGTGCTTTTTCCTCTATGATAAAAGCATGGCATGATTTTACCACAGTAAAGCATCAAAGTGCAAGACCCCTGGGCAGATTCTTCCCCTATGACCGAAATTTCGTCCTTTGCAGCGTCCAAAACCACTCAATATGCCAACAGGCCGTCCTCCAGAGGAGGACGGCCTGCCGGTTCGGATGAAGAAAATGATGAAAATAAAGAAGATGACAGATTATTTTGCGGCTTCGCCTTCGGGGAAGATGATCTTGTTCACGAAGAAGAAGATGACCATCGAGATGCCGCCGTTGAGCACCGTGGTGCCGATGTTGTAGATGAAATCAGGCACCAGCAGACCGGCCACAGCCACCCAGATGCAGTTGATGGAGTTGACGATGCAGGTGATGAGGCAGAAGGCCAGCAGATACCAGCCGATCTGCTTGGCGAGGTTGCCCTTGCTGCGGAAGACGAGGCTGCGCTGGATGGGGAAATTGATGCACTCGCCGATGACCATGGCCACCATGTAGGCGCAGAAGTAGGGCAAGCCGCCGTGGGCGGCGTCGTAGCCGAGGATATTCCACTTGAAGGTCTCGCCGAACAGGGTGATGTCGATGCCCGGCCAGCCGAAGTCCACCACCGGCAGGCTTGCAAATGCCTTGGGCAGGAACTGCAGAAGCAGATATTTGAACACGGTGATGAGGTTGGACACGATGACGAACAGTCCACCCTCCCGCACCCATTTGGCCGCGGCCGGATGCTTTGCGGCAAAGTTATTCCAGAAATTCATGGCCTTATTCCTTTCAGCTGTTTTTGAGCCGGTTTTCCATCTGGCTGTTCAGGATGAGATTCTTGACGAACTCATAGATGACCCGAAGGATGCCCACGAGCCAGAAGCCTTTCAGCTCCCAGACGAGGCCGTCCACCATGCCCATGCTCACCATGCCGTTGGTCATCTTGGCCAGCGCGCGCAGCGGCATATTATACTGGAACACGGTGTTCAGGTCGGGGGTGCCTTTTGCAAAGCTGCTGTCCAGACGGCAGCGCAGCACCTTCTGTGCCACCCAGCCCAGCGGACTGCGGCCATGGTCCATCTCGCCCAGCGTCATGTTCCGGTCGATGCGGACGACATCCTCCGGGATCGGATGGCCCAGCAGAGCCTCGAACTCGGCGTCGGTCACATAGCTGATCTGGCCGGAGACGTAGTGGAGCAGGTCGAGACCCTCGTAGGGGTCGGGAGCGTTGGTCCCCTTGACGGAGACTTCCGCCGTCAGGCGGATGTCCTCGCTGGATGCACCCACGCGGAGCTGATAGCTTCCGCCTTCGACTTCCCAGCGGTCAGTCTTGACGTTCCAGTAGCGGAACGCCTTGTCGTCCAGAGCGATGCTCACCGTCCTGCTCTCGCCGGGGGCGAGGAAGACCTTTGCAAAGCCCTTCAGCTCCTGCACCGGACGGAAGACTTTGGCGTCCTGCTTTGCGACGTAGAGCTGGACGATCTCGGCACCGGCACAGCTGCCGGTGTTGGTGACGGTGAGGGTCACGCCCTTCTCATCTGCCTTCAGATCACTGTACTCGAAGGTGGTGTAGCTCAGGCCGTAGCCGAAGGGGAACGCCACCGGCACACCGGCGGTCTGATAGTACCGGTAGCCCACATACAGGCCCTCGCGGTACTCCACGTTCCGGCCCTCGCCGCCGAAGTTCGCCTTGGCGGGGGTATCGTCGTGAGCCTGCGCCCAGGTCTGGGACAGCTTGCCGCAGGGGCAGAGCTTGCCGGTGAGGATGTCTGCGGCTGCGCCGGCGCCTGCCTGTCCGCCCAGTGCGCCGTAGACCAGCGCCCTGCACTGGCCGGCCCACGGCGTCTCCACCGGCGCACCGGCGCTCAGCAGAACGACGACGTTCGGGTTGACGGCAGCCACAGCAGCCAGAAGCTGCTGCTGGTTCTCGGCCAGCTTCATGTCAGAGCGGTCAAGGCCTTCGCTCTCCCGCAGCTCATCGAGGCCGAGGCAGAGCAGAACGGTGTCAGCCTTCTTTGCGAGGGCCACAGCCTCTTCCAGCTTCTCGGCGTCCGCTGCACCCTGACGCTCGAAACCGGAGGCATAGCCCACGAGGGTGATGCCGCTGTCGTCAGCCTTGATGCTGTCCAGCAGGGTGTCCACCTGCAGGGCATTGACGGCGCTGGAGCCTGCGCCCTGATAGCGGGGCGTCTCGGCAAAGTCGCCGATGACGGCCAGCTTCTCATTGGGCTTGAGCGGCAGGATGCCGCCCTCGTTCCTGAGCAGGACGATGCTCTCTGCGGCCGCGCGGCGGGCAAGCTTATGGTGCGCGGCAGCGTCGAAGGTGCGGGGCGCTTTTTCCACCGCAGCGTGGGTGGAGAGCACCAGTTCCAGCATCTCGTCGAGACGGGCGTCCACGTCGGCCTCAGAAATTCTGCCGTCCTGTACGGCCTTCATCAGCTCCCGGATGGAGTCGCCGCCGGGGCAGGGCATTTCGAGGGTGGAGCCGTTCTTCACGCCGAGGGCGTGGTCATTGGAGCCGCCCCAGTCGGTGACGACGGCCCCGTCGAAGCCCCAGTCCTTCCGCAGAATGTCCTGCAGCAGGTGGGCATTCTCGTTGGCGTAGGTGCCGTTGATGAGGTTGTAGGAGGTCATGATGGTCTTGGGCTTTGCCTCTTTCACCACGATCTCGAAGCCGGTCAGATACAGCTCCCGCAGGGTGCGCTCATCGAGCACCGAGTCGCTGGCCATGCGGCGCAGCTCCTGACTGTTGACCGCAAAGTGTTTGGGGCAGGCAGAGATGCCGTTTTTCTGGATGCCGCGCACATAGGCGGCGGCCATCCTGCCCGCGAGGATGGGGTCTTCCGAGAAATACTCGAAGTCGCGGCCGCAAAGGGGGCTGCGCTGGACGTTCAGGCCAGGGCCGAGCAGGACAGCCACTTCCTGTGCAGCGGCTTCCTCGCCCAGTGCCTCGCCCACGGCTTCGCCCAGCTTCTCATCCCAGCTGCACGCAGTGGCGGAAGAGGTCGGGAAACAGGTTGCCGGAACGCTGGGGTTGAGGCCCAGATGGTCGGCGGCACCGGCCTGCTTGCGGACACCGTTGGGGCCGTCCGAAAGGGTGATGGCCGGGATGCCCTTGCCCGGCAGAGCGCGGGTGGTAAAGACAGTCTCGCCCGAGAGCAGAGCGCATTTTTGCTCTAAGTTCAGTTTCTGGATGATGTCGGTATGCTTCATCGCATTTTCCTCATTTTATCCTGAGCAGGGCAAAGGCCCGCTGTCTGGTGCAGCGGGCCTTTGCCGTTGGTTCAGTTCAGGTGCTGCATGGAGAGAGGGTCCGGTTTAGACTTCTTCCTCTTCTTCCTTGCGCTTCTTGTAGTTCTTGATGGCGGTGTACTCCAGGCCAACGATGAGCAGCGCGGCCACGACGTCAGCGCCGATCAGGACGATCTTCCACTTTGCCATGCCGGGGTTCAGGTTCTCAGCCTCATAAGCGCGGCTGTTGACCACAGTGTAGAGGATGTTCTTGGCAGAGGTGCGCATTGCCTGCTTGCTACTGTTGGTCAGAACGGTCACATTGTTGTAATCGTTGCCGGTGGTGCAGAGCATCAGGTCGCCGCCGTTGCGGACAGCCTGATCGGCGGTCATGTAGCCGTAGACACCGAAGTAGTCGGTCTCGACGAAGCCGAGGAAGCCCCACTCGCCGCGCAGGACGTTCTGCAGCAGCTCAGAGCAGCCGCCAGCCCAGCGATTGCCGATGTAGTTGAAGGAAGACATGACAGCGTGGCAGTCAGCATCCTTGACAGACATCTCGAAGGGCTTGAGGTAGATCTCGCGGATAGCCTGCTCGTTGGACCAGGTAGCCGCCATGCAGTTACGGTTGCCTTCCTGATCGTTCAGGGCGAAGTGCTTCATGTAAGCGTAGACGCCGTGCTCCTGTGCGCCTGCGATGGCGTTTGCGGCCATAGCACCGGACAGGACACCGTCCTCAGAGTAGTACTCGAAGTTACGGCCGGAGAATGCGGTGCGGTGGATGTTCATAGCCGGGCCATACCAGCCGGAAGTGTTCATCTCATTGGCCATCTTGCCGATGCTGTCGCCGAAATCGTGGGCCAGATCCTTGCTCCAGGTCATACCGATGAGGGTAGCAGCCGGGAAACCGACAGAACCGACGCCGGTGAAGTTGTTGTTGATGGACGCAGGGCCGTCACAGTCGTTGGTGCGCACCTTGCCGATGCTGTCCACGGCTGCGGTCTGGTAGCCGCCGAAGCCGATGGTCTGCTGCAGGTCGTCGATGCTCATCTCATCCAGCAGGTCATCCCACTTGGAGTCGTTGTAGTCCACGCCGCGCAGGTCAGCCAGCTTGAGACCGTTCTTTGCGCCGGTGGTGATGTCCTCTGCGTTGGGGTCCTCGTCCTTCTCGTAGCCGGACTCGGTGTAGGTGAAGCAGTTCTCGAAGCCAGCCTTGGCCTCATCGCTCATCTCATAGGTAGCAGGAGCGGCAATGGCCTCGTCGTAGTTTGCAAAGCCGTCTGCACGGGACAGATAGGTGATCTCGCCTTCGGCGAAATCGAACTGGTTGATCGCCACGACCTCGTCGCTCTCGCGCTTGTTGGACTCGTTGTAAACGATGTCGGAAGCGACAGTGTAGGTCTTGGAATCCAGAACATTGTGGGCGTCAGAGTTGGTGCTGATGATGTAATCGCCAGCCTCCAGCACATAGCAGCCGTTGTTCTTGTAATCGTAGGAAGCCAGATCCTCGACCGGGATGGTGAAGTCGATGGTCTCGCTCTCACCGGGGGCAAGCTCGCTGGTCTTGGCGAAGTCCAGCAGGTTTGCGGAAGCCTTCTCAATGCCGCCGTTGGTGTACGGAGGATCATTATAGATCTCCACGACATCCTTGCCGGCAGCAGAGCCGGTATTGGTGACGGTGACAGAGAACTTCAGGCTGCTGCCGTCGCTGGTGATGTCGCTCATCTTCTGGGTGAAGGTGGTGTAGCTCAGGCCGTAGCCAAAGGGATAGACAACTTCCTTGTCGTAGTCGATGAGGCCCTCATCGGCGGCAGTCTCATAGAACTTGTAGCCGACATAGATGCCCTCAACGTAGTTGACGAAGGAGGGAGTGGTACCTTCGGGGTCAAAGCCACTGGCGTTGGAATTGAACTCGGAAGCGTTGGTGTACTTGAAGTCGCCGAAGTTGTTCCACCACGGAGAAGCGGTCAGGTCAGCAACATAGGTGTCAGCGGTACGGCCGGAAGGGTTGACCTCACCGGCGACCACGCGGCCAAAGCCCTCAAAGCCGGACTGGCCGGTGCCGGGGCAGAGCAGGACGCCCTTGATCTGGGGGTAATCCTTGACCCAGTCCATCTCGAAAGCGTTTGCGCCGTTGTAAACGACGACGACCTTGTCGAAGTTGGAAGTGACGAGGTCGATGAGCTCTTCCTCGCGGTTGGACAGCTGCAGGAAGTGGTCGCCCTTATCCCAGTCATTGCCCTCGTTCAGGCTGTCATCGTAAGTGCCGTTGTAGTAGCCGGCACCCTTTTCACTGCCGCGATACTCAGCCACACGGCGGATCCAGCTGCCGTCCACGACAGCAGACATATCGGTGGGAAGGTCTGCGCCCTCACCGCCGACGCGGGTGATGACGACCATGGCGGTGTCAGAGTATGCCTTGGCGTTTTCCATCATCTCGTCGGTGTACAGGCTGACATTCGGCTCGGGCAGAGTCCAGTCCTGCTTGGACATACCAACGGTGGGGCGGGTGGAGCAGTAATCGGTGTAGAACTTGCTCAGCTCGTCGTTGGTCTCGATGCCTGCATCATGCAGACCGGTGAGCAGGTCGGTGACAGGGTAAGCGTCGTTCAGAGCGCCGGAACCGGTGCCGCCGTAGCAGGGACTGGTGGAAGCCCAGCCGAAGACGTTCAGCTTGGAGCCGGAAGCCACAGGCAGGATGTTGTCGTCGTTCTGAGCCAGAACGATGCCTTCCTGGGTGATCTCATTGACCAGCTCGGTGGCCTCTGCGGAAGTCTCCTCACTGATGGAACCTTCGCCGGAGACCAGATCCAGCATGGTGGACATGGGGCCGGTGCAGATGAGGTTGACGACAATCGCCAGCGCCAGCAGAATGGCGAGGCCGGACTGCGCACGAATCATCTTCTTTTTCGCTTTGGGCATCTTCCGCACCGCGAACATCACGAGGAGCGCGAGTACGAGGACGACACCGAATGCAATCAGATAGTTCTGAATGTTCGAAACTACCTGCATTACATCATCCATATTGATGGACAACATAATTTTCTTCCTCCTTATTCTGAATCCATATTTTCCGGGTACAGCTCCCGGAGCATTGTCACTATTATAAATGGATTCAAAGAAAATTCACAAACATCTTCACAATCTGTCATTTTGGAGGCATATTTTGCAGAAGTTTCAATTTGGTTTCAAATTTTATTGTGCTAATCCACAATTTCGAGAACGGTTTTATTGTGCAGAATAACAAAACGTCTCTGTCATCGCTGTGCGATGACAGAGACGTTTCTCACGATGGGACCGGCAGCAGGATCCGCAGGGTGAACCAGCCGTCGGCCCAATGAAGAGTCATGGTGCCGTCGTGGTGCTGGGCGGCCGCCTGCACACCCTGCAGGTCGTAGCCGCCGTGGGCGTTGTGGACGGGCAGACCGTCCGCGCCCATCTCCACGGGCTGGGCGCAGTAGTTCTCGAAGCGGAGCATCACGCAGCCGCTCTGGTTATAGATGGCCACCCGCAGCAGACGCTTTTCGGGGTCGGGCTCGGCCAGCACGCTCTCGATGGCGTTGTCCAGCGGCGCACCTACGAGGGTACACAGCTCCCGCGTGCTCAGAAAGCCCAGCTGGCTGCCGTCGGCCACACTGGTCATGTTGATGCCGCGCTGCTGGCAGTCCATGCTTTTGGCGGTCAATAGGGTATCCAATACCGGGTTGCCAGTCTTGTTCTCTGCTTCATACTGCCGGATGCCGCTCTCCATCCGGGCCAGAGCCGCGTCCTGCTTGGCCCGGTCGCGCTCGGCGCGGATGTCCGCGATCTGGATCTTCAGCTCGTGACAGCGGCTGTTGATGAGCCGGATGCCCTCCTTGCTCCGCTTGTACTGCTCATACTGGCGGTGGAGCACCTCGTCCATGGCGGCAAGCTCGCTGTGGAGCGCCGCCTCCCGCAGTTGCTCGTGCTGGACCGTCAGGATGAGCACGCCGCAGAAATCCACCAGCGTACGGATGCAATAGACGCTCATGTCCACCTCGCGGTCACCGAGAAAGAGCAGATTGCTCACCGCAAAGACCATCACCGCCATGACGACGGCCACGAGGCCCGCTTTTCCGCTGATGACGATATGGCCCTTGGGACTTTTGTGCTTATGCTCCAGCACCCAGATGCAGCCGAAAACGCTGCCGTAGACCGCCACCAGAAGCAGCAGTGACAGGCCGTCGGCCCCGCTGCGCTGAGGCCAGAGGAAGCAGTGCAGCTGCCACTCGGCGCTGGCCGCCAGCTCTGCCAGAACGAAGGCCCGGGCGCAGACATAGCCCGCTTCCAGCAGGGAGATGGTGCGGGTGACCCAGAGGTATAAATACTGTATCCCCACAGCTGCCGCCATGCAGGGGATCCACCACGCCAGCGGGACGCTGCCCGTGGCCTGCAAAAAAGCACTCAGGGCCAGCGCCCATGCCGCACTGGCAGCGATAGTGGCCGTTTTGCCGAAGCGGATGCCCAGCGGCAGGGCGTAGATGCCCACGGCCAGACACTCGGCCAGCGCCGTATACAGGCGCGGGATGCTGGGCAGTGCCGTCATGCACCCTCACCCCCGATGTGGTCGGCCAGCGCCGCGAGGAAGGCTTTCCGCCGGGGGCGGCTGACCTGCAATTCGTAGGGTCCCACCTGCACCATCCCCTGCTGCACGCTCTTCACCTGCGCCAGATTGACAAGGTAGCCGCTGTTGCAGCGGGCAAAGGGCCGCTCGGCCAGCTTTTCCTCAAAGGCTTTCAGGGTGCCTGCCGCCACGAAATCGCCCTCTTCGGTATAAAAGTGGACGCGGTGTCCCTCGCTTTCCAGATAATAGATGAGGGACGAATCCAGCCGCCGCATCCCGCCCTCCACCGGCAGGGCCAGATAATGCCGTGCGCGGCGGCGCAGCTGTTCTTCGGCCTTGCGCAGCTGCTGCGAAAACGCAAAATAAGGCACCGGCTTGAGCACATAGTCCAGCGCGCCCACCGCGTACCCGCCGATGGCATACTGTGCCATATTCGTGATAAAAACGATGATGACGTCCTTGTCCAGCTCCCGCACCCGCCGGGCCGTCTCCATGCCGTCCAGATGCTTCATCTCCACGTCCAGAAACAGGATGTCGTACACCGGGCGGTAATCATCCAGCAGTTCCATGCCGTCGGCGAACTCCGTCACCGCGAACTCGGTGCCGTACTGCCGGGTGTGCCGCTGCACATAGCCCTGCAGCTGCGCCCGCACCTCTGCCTCGTCCTCGACCAGAGCGATGCGTATCATTGCCGCACCTCCTTTTTTCCGCTATTTCTCCGGTTTTTATTGTAACACGAAACCGGGCCGGTGGCAAATGGGAAGGCCCTTTTTCTGCCGCGTCCCGGACGTGTTTCATACAGCGCAGCCCTCATCCGTCTTGTCCCCCAGTCCAACGGCTAAGTGCAAAAAACAGCAGCCTCACTCTGTGTTCGGTGAGGCTGCTGTTCTGTTATTGGAAAATTTCAGGCTCAGTTCGTCTTGACGGCCACGAGGATACGGATCTTCTTTCCGCCTGCGCAGCCGAAGTTGTCGTACCAGCCGATGAGCTTATAATCCTCGGTGTTGATCTTGGGCAGCGAGGTGGCGAAATACTGGCCATTCGACCACAGATACACCTGCATATCGTCGGCAGTCTCATAGCGCTTATCGCCGCTCATGACCGAAGCTGCGCCCAGCTTATCGATGA
>OGXL01003007.1_pt1 | contig 11908 bp, 10 predicted proteins | sample 1576311 | NCBI WGS metagenome assembly OGXL01 (sample SAMEA3541564, study PRJEB24748) | human gut metagenome | biome: human gut; feature: human-associated habitat; material: faeces | place: China | collected 2012 | reverse complement strand
AGCATACAACCCGGGGCTTCCGCAATTCTCGGCGGAGGATTGCCCAAACGCTCTTTCAGGGTAATACCCTTACTTGAAATTCCACCTAATGTGGAAAGCGGATAAAACTCATTATATTCTCTTCCAAAACCAAAAGTACCTGATGCTGCAATCAATGGATTGGAAAAATCGACGCCTGCAACTGCTACATGTAAATCAGCCATACTTGAAACCACCTTTTCTGTTTCTTGTTTTGTTAAAATACAATCTTTTTATAATCAAAAACCGGTCCGTCTTTACATACATGGCTGTATGTTTCATCTTGTTTTTCTTCTCTTTTGGTCTTGCAAGCACAACCAAGACAAGCGCCTACGCCGCATGCCATTCTTTCTTCCAAAGATACTTGGAACGGTACATGACGCTCATCGGCAACATGTGCCAGCGCTTTGAGCATCGGCATTGGACCGCAAGCAAACATTTCATCAAATACAACATCAGCGATACAGTCCGTTACCAAACCATGATGTCCATACGTACCGTCATCTGTTACTACAATTACGTTACAGCCGGCCTTGATAAAATCCTGTTCCAAAATTACGAATTCTTTGCTGCGAAAGCCTATTACAACCGTTGCATTTTCTCCATATTGTTTTGCTAAGTACAACAACGGAGGCACGCCAATACCACCGCCTACCAACAATACTTTTTTCTTTGTATCTCCGATTTCATAACCATGACCCAAAGGCGCCAATAGATTCATGGTGTCATCTGTTTTCAATTGAGAAAGAATTTCCGTACCTTCTCCACGAATTTGAAATACAATGCGCAAGGTATTATTTTCTTTATTGACATCACAAATGGAAATAGGTCTGCGTAGTGTTTTTCCCGGTACCTGAATATGTACAAATTGACCCGGCTGTGCAATTTGTGCCAGCTCACCTGCAAACAAAGTAAAATCATACGTGTCTGTTGCTATTTTTTGTTTGCTTATAATTCTGCATGTTTTTACATCAAATTTCATAACATCCTCCATTTTTCTGTGAACAGGAATCAACCAATTTTTCCAATGCGGGCAATCAACTCGTCACGCATACGTATTGCTTCTTCCGCTGCTGCTTTGGCATAATCTGTTTCCGCAACTTGATTCTTTTGCCATGCGCACATAATGCCGCGTGAAGAGTTAATCAAGGCTCCAAGCCCTTTTGGGTCAAAACCGGGAGCTACATCATCAGCACCGCCGCCTTGCGCACCATATCCCGGTACCAAGAAAAATGTATGCGGCAATTTTTCGCGCAGTTCTTTCAGCTGTTCCGGATAAGTTGCACCAACCACTGCACCAACCGCACTGTAACCGTACTTACCCATATGCTCTGCTCCCCATGCTTCACACATGTGTCCCATAGTTTCGTAAATACTCTCATTGGAATCCAGCTTTAAATCCTGCAATTCTCCTGAAGACGGGTTAGAGGTTTTCACTAATACAAAAATGCCTTTATCTTGTTTATCGCAAATATCCAGTAATGGCAAAATACCGTCAGAACCCAAATATCCGTTAACTGTAAGGAAATCTCCTGCAAACGGCGCAATTTTTTCCCCCTGCACATCTACTTGTCCTAAATGTGCAACCGCATATGCTTCCATGGTTGTGCCAATATCATTTCGTTTTCCGTCTGTCACTACAAACATACCCTTTTCTTTTGCATAGGCTATGGTATCATGCAAAGCTTTCATTCCTTGCCAACCATACATTTCATAATAAGCGCACTGTGGCTTTACAGCAGGCACAATGGTATGCAAAGCATCAATTAATCCTTTGTTAAACTCAAATAAAGCGGCAGCCGCCCCTTCTAAGGTATGACCATATTTTTCAAAGCAAGATTCTTTAATATAGGTTGGAATATAACTAAGCTTTGGGTCAAGTCCCGCTACGGTTGGATTTTGTTTTTCGATGATATTTTCGATTAAACGGTCTAAAGACATGTTGTTTCCTCCGAACAATTTATAATATGCAATATACCAATTTCATTTCATGCGATAAAAGTTATATAAAATTATTATAACAAAATTCGCAATATTTGCAAAGACCTTACGAACAATAACATACAGGATTTTAAAGCAATTTGGTTGGAGAATAAACGGTAATTTTTCCTTACATAAAAATAGTATTTGAAAGCATGAAACAGATTTCATACCATCAAATACTATATCAATTAATCCAATTCGTTAAATACAATTTTTCCGCCGCATACCGTAAATTTTACTTTTCCTGTCAGCTTTCTATTCTTAAAGACGCAGTTTTTGCTTTTACCATGTAATTTATCTACATCAACCGTCCATTCTTCATCTTTATCAATCAGAATCACGTCCGCAGGGCTTCCTTTCTTTAAGGTACCTGCCGGAATACCCAATAGTTGTGCCGGTTTTGTTGACATCTTTTCAATCAGTTGCAACATAGTGCAATGTCCTTGTTTGACCAAAGCGGTAATTCCTGCTGACAAAGAGGTTTCCATACCAATAGCCCCATTTGGTGCTTTTTCAAAATCAGCTTTTTCTTCCGGTGTATGTGGTGCATGGTCCGTAGCAATTGCATCCAATGTTCCGTCTTTTAATGCTTCGATTACTGCCAGTCGATCTGCTTCCGTTCTTAGAGGAGGATTCATTCTGTAATCGGCGTCACGTTTGAGCAGCTCTTCTTCTGTCAAGGTAAAGTAGTGGGGAGCCGTTTCTGCCGTTACTGCCACACCTCTTGCTTTTGCGTCGCGTATTAAGGCAATGGAAGTTGCAGTACTTACATGACAAATATGAATCGGAACATTGTAAGCTGCGGCCAACGCGATTTCTCTGGCTGTTCCACAGTCTTCCGCAGCGGCAGGAATTCCTTTTACGCCCAATTTCTCTGCTACTTTTCCGCCATGAATGATACCGCCTTTTGCCAAATACAAATCTTCACAGTGAGATACAACCGTCATACCAAGCTTTGGCGCGGCCTGCATAGCTTCTGCCATAAATTCTGTATTAATCACAGGTCTTCCGTCATCGCTTAAAGCAATCGTTCCCGCCTCTTTTAAAGCTGCTAAGTTGCAAAGCACATCACTTTGCAATCCTTTTGTAATAGCAGCCGATACATATACGTGTGCATCTGCATCTTTTGCTTTCTCCAAAATATACTGCACTGTTTCTACATTATCTACTGTTGGATTTGTGTTTGGCATTGCCAGTACACTGGTAACACCGCCTGCAGCAGCTGCCTTACAACCACTGATAATATCTTCCTTTTCAGTCTGACCCGGGTCGCGTAAATGTACATGCATATCTACCAAACCGGGAGCAGCAATTAACCCACTGGCGTCTATGGTAACTTCTGTTTCGTATTCCAGATTAGTACCAATGTCAGCTATCACACCGTCTACTAAAAAAATGTCTCCCTCGCAATCCATATTTGTTGCAGGGTCACATATATGAGCATTCTTAATTAAAATTTTTACCATATTTTATACGCTCCCTCTCTGCACTGTTTTTTTATATTATAGCATTAAAAAAATTGCTTTGCAATTTTTTACTGACAAATGCTAAAACGTTCTTGCCAACAGCCAAAACTTTAGTTTTGCTGCTGTTGCAAGGTTGTTATAGCATAAAAAAAAATTGCTATGCAATTTTCAACTGATAAACGCTAAAACGTTCTTGCCAATAAACAAAAACAAACATTGAAAGGACTATCTTTCAATGTTTGTTTTGTTGTTATTACCAGATTATTAAATGAAAAAATTATAAAGTAGTTTTCAATCGGTAAAAGCTAAAACAACTTTTCCTCTGTGTTTTGCAATTTCTGCAAAACTTCTGCATGCTTTATCTGTTTTCCAACTTAGATTTTTTTGATTTTAGATGTTTCATAATTAGAATAATTGCGATTACAATCAAGATTAAAACAAAAACACCAACTGCAATATAAATATAAATGAGATAGGTGTCGTTGACCAGTTCACCTTCAGCATTTTCGGTTGCCTTATACTTCAAGTCATACCTTCCATCGCCATTTTCGTCTACATTCAATATAGTTGAATCTGAATTGGTCGCCACAGTATCAATTACAGTCTGTTCCGTAATTTTTATATTACTGAATGTGCGCAAATCGGTATACTCTCCGGTATCATCCATAAATCTAATGGTATAGTCCATATACCCGTTGCCGTTACCCTCAATTTGGATATTATAATCTGTACCTTCTTTTAATCGCAGTATCTTCACTCGATTATCGCTGTTATTGGTTCCTTTTTCATTATCCTCAAATGTTAAAGAGCCAAAAGCAGTGCGGGTATTCAGGTTTTCTTCTATAGAGCATAATGTTTCACCATCGTACGTTACCGTCACATCAACAGGACATGCTATGCGAACATATATGTACTTTTGTCCATTGATTTGATCCGCAATATCGCCAAAGAAAAATATTAAATTATCTGCGTTTTCAACCTCAAAGTGACACCCTTCACTTGCAATGTTTTCTAACAGTGCCTGTGGTGAGGTTTTATCGTGTGAATTACTAAAAAAGCCTAATGTATAGATATATATGCCTTCATTTTTGATTGTTTCAGCAAACTCTATGAGTTCATCGCCTGTTTTGCCCTCGTTGGGTTCACCGTCACTCATAAGTACGATTATTTTCTTTTTTGCATTGCTGCTCTGTAACATGGAATATGCCTGTGATAACCCCGCTTCCATATTGGTTCCGCCACCAGAATTGAGATTCTGTATTACATTCGTCAAATACCTTTCAGTCATACAGAAGTCAGCAATACACATACTGGTATTATCATAAGTAACAACACCGATACTGGAATCTTCCTTTAAAACCGTATTGATAAACCTTTCTGATGCATTTTTGGTTTCATTCATTGGAGTACCCCTCATACTACCTGAAACATCAAGAACCAAGGCTATGTCTCGCTCATCTGAGCCGGACATCAAAGGCCATTCCGTTTTTCCGTTACCCTTTTCAATCTCATCAATTTTTGCTTGGACACAATCGGCATAAGCCTGGGCACCCTTCTCATTGGGATGCATGGAATATGCTGATGGTACTATAAGACTTGATTCTAAATCTTGAGATTTGCTACCAATATATACCTCATTCAAAAAAGCGTCATTGGAATAGGCGCCGTGTCCATCAAAAGCCTCCTCAACAGACACAAAACAGATTTTCATTCCGTCCACTTTGCACGATTTCACAATGGATTCGATTTCGTCATTGAATCTGCTTACCGAATCATTAATGAGAGCAGCATCTCTCTCATTAAACAAGAATCTGCTTCCGTTAGGGTCCAGTAATTTGGGGTATCCGGCAACAATAATTTTAGCTTGTGCACCTGCAGCATCTTGAATATCGCAATAAGCTTGATAAAGTCTATCTCTTATGCTTTCACCGCCGTCAATACCATAATAAAATTCTTCCCAAACGGAATCTAATTTGTCGGTTAATAGTCCGGGATTAAATGAAAATGATAGAGCTGCCTTGGTTATAACATCCGTAAACTGCGCATCATTTCCTCCAATGGAAACAGTAACATATTCCGCTTTTTTATCACCTAATTCTTTAAAAACATCAAGCTGTTTATCAATATAACGACTGCCTTTCTTCCCGTCAATGTCATAGTCCTTACGTTGGGTGTGAGTCAAATTATCGGTTGTTGCTCCGGATGTAGCCACAAAAAACCAATTATCATTACGATTTTGAGACATAGAACCATTTACTCCCTCCAGAGTAAGTCTTCCGGGCCAACTTTTTTCAGACCTATGTGCAAGCCAATCCTGATTTTTCACTTTATCGGCTGTTGATTCATTTTGACCATAAAACGGCTCAATACCTTCTCCTGATGAATAGGAATCACCGAGAGAAACCATGACTCTGCTTCCTTCTGTAGCAGTTTCTGCGTGAACATTTACTGTTATCATAGGGAAAAAAGCAAAAGATACGATTACACCACAAAGAAGTAATATTACAATTTTTTTAACCGTCATGATTGATTGAACTCCTCGCTAGTAAGTTTTTCTATCGTTTCAGCATCAATTTTGGAGACTGTCTTTATAACGGTTTGAGATGCATTGGGAATGTTCACATAGAATTTATTGGTGGAACTATCATAGCTTGTAATCGTATCCGTTTCTGAAACTATTACGGGAACATTTTGTGTGTTTGAAAAATTGTATGTGATTGGCGTTGCAAAAAACGAACCGTTAATTTCAAGAATCATCCATATATCCCCTGATGTTGTAGCGTAATATGTCTGATACATTGGATGTTTTGATGACGAAGATCGGGAAATTTCATTCTCTCCTAAATAAGTACCATCCATAGTATATTCATACATCACTTGACTACCGTCAAAGCCCCTTTCAACAAAACTATCATAAGCTTCAGATTCGGTATGAATAGATTGCGAAGAAGCTACATCAAAAGTAGATTTTAAGGTAGTATTTTCTCTGAAATATGCTTCTGCATCAAATTCGGGAACTTCATAATTACTGCCCAAGTCAACTTCTTCATTTTCTTCATTGGGAGTTGTTGTCTCTGTACCGGCAGTACTTTGCGTCTCTTGAATTTCGCCATTGTTAGGAACATTTGCGTTTTTTTCGTTATGTACCATGAAAACACCTATACCTACGCCTATACCTATCAGTAATACAACAATAACAATTGTGATTACTACTATTGTTTTCTTTTTGCTTTCTTTTTTGACTTCTTGTTCTCCGTTTGTTTTTTTAATATTTTGGTCCTCTTTTGGATTCCCATTGATACTGATATTACTATCGGAGCTTGCAGTATCCATTTTTGTTTTCTCATCACAATTAGGACATTTTCCGGTTTGTTCATTGAGTTTCATTCCACATTTGCTGCAAAACTTTGCCATAACTCACCCTCCTCATTAAAATTAAAACCTAATCTTGTTTTTGCATAGCAGTAATCTTCTGTCATTTTGTTCCATATTCAATGTATTGATGTTACGAGACAAATCTTTGTGGTTATTTCAGCAGAACCGCATCACAAGCATTACAAAATTCTGTATTGCTTGAAACGTCCACTCCCCATCTTCCGTAACACACAACACTTTTTATACTCTACAACTGCTGTTTATCCTCTTTTATTTTGGTGTACAGTACACGAACGGATGTAATTTATCCCCACAAAATTTCTTTCAAAATTTTTTGGTACATTGCAACATATCGTTTTCCGATTGGATAGTAATTGTGATTCACTTTTTTCATCAGAAACCAAACTGTTTATTCCGGAAATATCTGTCATTTTCTTAGTTTTTTGAACAGCAGATTGTTCTTTGATAATGTCTTTTCCAAATTATCAAAGAATGCCATAAACCCCCTCCGTTTTCTACAACATAATCTGCTTTTTCTTGGTACAGTATAGCATAATATAATTCAAAAAGTAAGTATTTTCGAGCCAATTTAAGCCAATAAAAAAAATCACAATGTCCCCTGTTGTTCCGGTTTATACACTATTCTATCAAAGCCCTAAAAATGGAAAAATTTCACGTTTTCTATTGATTTTTGTTTCCTCGCCATTATCATGAAAAACGCAAACAGCAATAAGCCTCCATGAAAACAGAACTATCTTGAAACAACGCTCAGATTTATTCCAAAGTATTTGTATTTATTTCGGATATCGACAGCGTATGAATCATCATTTATAATATCACTATAAAATACAGGAGGAAAATGCCAATCATGAATGGATTTCAAATTTGGGACAGTCATGTTCATATATTTCCCCCGGAAATATATGAACATTGGGAAACCTATGCCGCACGTGACCCATACTTTGGTATGTTGACCAAAAAATCGGAAAATGGTACGGGTACGGAAGAAGCATGGGCAAATGCAGAAGAAGCTTTGCATTGTGCTGAGCTGGCAGGTGTATACGGTTTGGTCATGCAAGGATGGTATTGGAATGATATTGAACTGATGTATCTGCACAATGATTACATGGCACAAGCAATCAAAAATCATCCACAGCGCTTAAAGGCATTTGCTTCTATTAACCCTATGTTCGGAAAAGAAGCCATTTCTGAAATAGAACGCTGCGTCTCTCTTGGCTTTTGCGGAATTGGAGAATTAGGCCCTGGAGCAAACGGATTTGACTTTCAGTCACCGCAGTTTCTGGATGTCTTAGAGTGCGCAGTACATTATCATTTGCCTGTGTGCATTCATTGCGGAGAACCAATTGGACATACCTATCCCGGAAAAGATACGACATCATTGGCGCCGATTCCTCAATTATTAAAAAGATATCCCAACTTAAAACTAATATTGGCGCATATGGGAGGCGGTCTTCCTTTTTATGAGATGAACCCCCGCTACAAAGAATTATTTCAAAATGTACGCTATGACACTGCGGCAAATCCCTTGCTGTACGACATCAAAAGTATCAAAACAGTTATTTCAATGGTCGGTCCGAATCGGTTGCTCTATGGCAGTGATTTTCCTTTGTTATTGTATCCTTCTGTAAAACGGGAAATGGATTTTTCTTTATTTATTCATGATATCACTCAAAATGCAAACCTCACAGAACAGGAATGGACTCAATTTATGGGCAAAAATTTGCTGGAATTTATCACTTAATATCAACAAGGAGAGATAAGGCATGAAAAAAGTAAAAATAACAGTATTGAAAACCACATTAGACAAAGAACTGGCAAAAGAATACGGAGCAGACGGTTTGACTGCGTGCCCCATGTTAAAAGAAGGGCAGGTATTTTATGCTGACTATGCAAAACCGGAAGGATTTTGCGATGAAGCATGGAAAGCAATATATCAGTATGCATTTGCATTATCTCACGGAGCTGAAAAAGAATTATTTTACTATGGAGACTGGATTAGAAAACCCGGCGTTGCTATTTGCAGCTGCAATGATGGATTAAGACCTGTTATTTTTAAGTTGGAAGCCACAGAGCAAACATCTGAAATCAATTATACGCCGGTTCGCTAATATACCGTTTTCTATATAAATAAAAGAGGCATCAATTGATGCCTCTTTTATTTATATAATATGACGGAACAAATTTGTTTTATCCGATTCATTGATTTACCAGCCTCTGTTTGCGTACAGACTGTCCTGAGGAATTTCAGAAATCTCCAATCCCTTCATAGCCTCTCCCAGTCCTTCACTTACTTCTGCCAAAATTTCAGGATTATTATAGTTTGCTGTAGCAGTGACAATTGCCTTTGCCCTTAATTCAGGATTTGCAGATTTAAAAATACCGGAACCAACGAATACACCTTCGCTGCCAAGCTGCATCATCAAAGCAGCATCGGCAGGAGTTGCAATACCGCCTGCCGCAAAGTTTACAACAGGAAGTTTTCCGTTTTGCGCTACATATACTACCAAATCGTATGGTGCGTCATTTTCTTTTGCAAATGTCATCAGCTCTTCAGAAGGCATATTTTGCAAACGGCGAATCGCCGCCATCATGGTTCTCATATGTCTGACAGCCTCTACCACATTTCCTGTACCTGCTTCTCCCTTGGTACGAATCATGCAAGCGCCTTCTCCAATCCTTCTTAATGCTTCGCCAATGTTACGTGCTCCGCATACAAATGGAGTTTTAAATTCAAATTTATTTAAGTGGTACATGTCATCTGCAGGTGTAAGCACTTCACTTTCATCAATATAATCAATGTGCAGTGCTTCTAAAATCTGAGCTTCGGCAATATGTCCGATTCTGGCTTTGGCCATAACGGGAATGGATACTGCGCTTTGAATCTCTTTAATCATTTTCGGGTCGCTCATACGTGCCACTCCGCCTTGTTTTCTAATATCGGAAGGTACGCGTTCCAGTGCCATAACAGCAACTGCTCCCGCTTTTTGTGCAATTTCGGCCTCTTTTGCATTGGTAACGTCCATAATAACGCCGCCTTTAAAAGACTCCGTTAGCTTTCTGTTTTGTTCCAATTGTTGATTCATGATTATCTTACTCCTCCACTTTTATATTTGTCTTGCAAATATCATTGTATTTGAGTATGATTATAAAAGAAAACTGATTCCTATTAAATAGTCAGTTTAAGTATTTTTAATAGTATCAGATTGGAGGTCTGCAATGAACGTTCATACAAAAGGAAAAGAACCTTTATACTACCAACTTTACCTTTCCATGGTAAAAGATATCCAACAAGGTATTTATAAGGAAAATGAGAAGCTGCCTTCCAAACGAGCGTTTTCAGACTATCTGGGAGTGAGTCAGAATACAATTGATGCCGCATATCAAATGTTGGTTACAGAAGGTTATATCCGCGCTCTTCCCCGCAGTGGATTTTATGTAAATCCGTTAGAGGCTTCTTTAACCGTTCGGCAGGAGCCTGTAACTTCCGTTTCCATTTCTGAAACCGGCGATATTCAAAACGAGTACCAGTTCCACCTTTCTACCAATTTTGTAGATGTGGAAACATTTCCGTATGCTACCTGGGCAAAGCTTTCGAAAGAAATTATGTATTCTCAACCGGATTTAATCTACCCCGGCAACCAGAAAGGTGATTTTTGTCTGCGTCAGGCCATTGCCGACTATTTACACAAGTATCGCTCGGTTCATTGCACAGCTGCACAAATTATTGTGGGCGCAGGTATAGAATATTTACTTATGATATTAAATGTATTGTTTGATTCTGACAGCCTGTTTGCAATGGAGAATCCCGGATATCCCAAGGTATATCAAACCATTACCAATTGCGGCAGAACAGTGGAAGCTATTGACGTAACAGAAACCGGAATTGATATTGCAGCCCTTGGACAAAGCAAAGCTGATATTGTATATGTGACGCCTTCCCATCAATTTCCAACCGGAGTAGTGATGCCGATAGGCAAACGTTTGGAATTGCTGCGCTGGGCCGATGAAAAACCAAATCGCTTTGTCATTGAAGATGACTATGACAGTGAACTGAAATTTACAGGAAAACCGATACCGTCATTGCAAGGAATTGACACAGCGGGAAAAGTGGCTTATATAGGTACATTTTCACGCAGCATTGCTCCCTCGGTCCGTATTGCATATTTGGTGTTGCCTCCAGCATTACTTCAAAGATATCAAACACTTTGCTCTTACTATTCCCCTACTGTATCCCGCTTTGAACAACATACATTGTTTCAATTTATGAAAGGCGGTCATTTTGAACGAAATATCAATCGCAATCGAAACACCTATCGCAAAAGAAGAGACGCTTTTGTTTCCGCCTTAAAAGCCTCTCCTATTGCAAACCAAATCACAATTATGGGAGCCAATGCAGGTTTGCATTTTTTACTTCAGGTGCAAAACGGAATGTCTGAAGCAGAATTAATTGCAAGCGCAAAAGCAAACGGAATTTGCTTGCAAGGTATCTCTCCCTACTATTTAAAGAATCGTACTCCCATGGCGCATACCATTCTGTTAGGATTTGCACATCACACACCCGAAGAATTACAGCAAGCTGCCAATTTACTGGCCTCTATATGGAAAATTTAGTGGTTGCATCTGTTTTTTCTTTTCATAAGCTGCAATATACACCTTTTTCTGCCTGCAAATATGATATTTGTTTTTAGTTAGACGGCATCCATACAAATTGAAATTTCTCATACGTCAACATATGGTACCATGATTGCCTAGCCCGAATCAGGTATACGTTCCAATTTCGTCCCAAAGGATTATCGGAGCCAAATTTTCTTCTTTTCCAATCACAAGCTGTTTACTTTGACTTACATACATACGTTCCATCATACCTGTACTGGTAAGGCCAAAGTATCCTATGATTACAAACGAAGCAACAAAACCTATTGCACACACCATAACCACAATTGCCCTTTTTTTCATCAAGCGTGACCTCCTATCTACATTCAATATGGAATACTGTCAAAAAATTACATTCCATTATTTACCAATATCTTACAGGAAGTCATGCT
>OGXL01003003.1_pt1 | contig 11918 bp, 10 predicted proteins | sample 1576311 | NCBI WGS metagenome assembly OGXL01 (sample SAMEA3541564, study PRJEB24748) | human gut metagenome | biome: human gut; feature: human-associated habitat; material: faeces | place: China | collected 2012 | reverse complement strand
CCAGCTGGCTGAGGAGGGTGCCTACACTTAACCGGTGGATGTCGATTCCAGGGAGGTATTGAGGATCGCGGGATTTTTCTTCTCCGCCGGCACCAGCCTCATAAATCAGTCGCATATCCTGCAACTCATACAGAATACTTTTTGTTAGACGGATTGGAATCTTGTGTTCTTTGCTCAGTGCTTCTGCCGTATAAGGCCGGCCGCCAGTGGCGAACCGTTTGCAGATAGAGCTCAGAATGATGGTACAGAAAAAGTCGTGGAAGCGTCGGCTGATATTGGCTGTTTCCTTTCCGAAGTTGAAGGTGGATATGTTCTGGCTGATGTAGCTCATTTCAGCTCCGAACAGACAGATACTCCAGGATATTTGTGTCCACAAAAGGAACAGAGGAATGGCCGCAAAGCTTCCGTAAATGGCATTGTAGTTAGAAACCCATATCTGGCTGTTGATGTAGAAATACTGGAAGGCCTGAAAAGCGCTTCCGGCTAGAATACCCGGTAGCCAGGCATGTGCTAACTTGACTTTCGTGTTGGGCATGAAGGTGTAAAGTCCGATAAACATTCCCCAGATAAGGGCGTATGGGATAAGGCGGACGAAAAATTTCAGTACCGGAGCCAATACCATGAAGTTCTGCAATTCCTTGACGTAGGTGCTCATGAAGATGGACAGACCGCTGGAGATTACGAGTAGTACCGGCAGTAGTAGAATCAAAGAAGAATAGTCAGTAATCTGTCGGAACAGACTTCGGGGTTTTTTTACTTGCCAGATGGCATTAAAGCTGCGTTCGATGTTGTCAATCAGCAGCAGGACAGTACCCAACAGCATGATGAGGCCTACACCGATAAAGATGCCGCTTTGTGCATGTTCCAGATAGGAATTAATCCAGCTGATGACAAGTTCAGCCTGTGCGCCTGTTACCCCACTGCGGAACTGTGATTCAATCAGGGTATCAAAACCGAATCCTCTGGCAATAGCAAAAAGAAGAGCTAAGATGGGGATGATGGAAAGCAGGGTGCTGTAGGTCAGTGCTGATGCACGCACCACAATACGGTCATTGATAAACTGGTTGATGGATAAGTAAATAATCTTGAGACAGGTGTATCCTTTCCATTGGAGGTGAGAAACTTCCTCTTCCCGGATGCGCCAGATACCGTCGTCCAGAAAGTGAATCAGTGATTTGAGTCGTGCGTTCATGGTGGATTGGTTTTAATGAAAAAGAAAGCAGCCGGTCTATAAGCCGGGTTCTGTCACCCTGCAAGCAGGGGAGTCTGTCATTTATCTACTCCTGCCGTCACCGGCAGGCTCTAGCGGTCCACCCTCCGACGTGGGGCGAGCAACCCTCGTTAATGCCGGTTTACATGACCTTACAACTCCTAAGATGCACAGCCCGCATATCGCTATACGGCTGGTAGGCTCTTACCCTACCTTCTCACCCTTACCTCCGGGTGGAGGCGGTTATTTTCTTCTGCATTACTCTACCCTTACGGACAGCTTTCTGTTAGGAAGTAGGATGCTCTGCGTTGCCCGGACTTTCCTCTTTTACTATATAATAATGTACCAGCGACAGACCGACCGACTGCTTTCTTCATGCAAAGGTACGCAAATAAACGGAATTTGTGCTATAATTGTCAGGATTCTTTTGATTCGGGTGTTTCGGGGAGCTGTCAGAACGGGCCGGACGAATTGTCAGCGTTGTCACTATTTCACTGGTAATGAATGTAAATTTGTCAGATATGCCAGTTAACTGCGGTTAATGCCCTTGTTTTCATTGTTAAAAGACGGAAAAAAGAATAGGGTAAGAGTACAATCGTATGGATTTTGTTCTACTTTAGCAAATGAAAAGTTAAAACAACGTCGAAATTAACATTTAAAACAATAGAAGATATGAAAACAACAACTAAGTTTGCGATTGGTTCTGTGGCAGTCGTTGCTTTGAGTGCCGGAGTGGCAGGGGTTACAGCGTATGCCATGATGGAGAAAAATCAGGATAATACTTCTTTTTATGAAAGTTTTGAAACGGCATCTCCTTTACGTACCGCAGCGTTCGATGCTTCCAGCATGCAGCCGGTAGACTTGACTAAAGCGGCAGAGAGTACGTTGAATTCCGTCGTACATATCATGTCTATCCAGCGCAGCAAGATACAGACTATTCAGGGACAACCGGATATTTTTGACTTCTTCTTCGGTGACGGTAGAGGACGTCAGCAGCAAGTACAGACTCCGGAACAGAGAGGTTTCGGTTCGGGTGTCATCATCTCAAAGGATGGTTACATCGTAACGAACAACCACGTGATTGACGGAGCGGATGAAATCAACGTGAAGTTGCACGACGGACGCGAAATGAAAGGTCGTGTTATCGGTACTGACCCGACTACTGACCTGGCACTTGTAAAGATTGAAGGAGATGACTTCCCGGCTATCGTGGTAGGTAACTCTGACAACCTGAAAGTAGGTGAGTGGGTATTGGCAGTAGGTAACCCGTTCAATTTGGGTTCTACAGTGACTGCCGGTGTGGTAAGTGCGAAGTCTCGTGGACTGGGAGCTAATCAGGTAGAATCTTTCATCCAGACCGATGCGGCTATCAATCAGGGTAACAGTGGTGGTGCATTGGTTAATGCAAAAGGTGAACTGGTAGGTATCAATGCCATGCTGTATTCTCCGACTGGTGCTTATTCAGGATACGGTTTCGCTATTCCGGTAAGTATCATGACGAAGGTAGTAACCGACTTGAAACAATATGGTACCGTACAGCGTGCTTTGCTGGGTATCGGCGGTCGTGACATGGGTGATGAAAGGTATCCGGATGAAATCAGAAAAGAGCAGAAAGAACTGGGAGCTACTGAAGGTGTACAGGTAGTCGAAGTAACCGAAGGTGGTTCTGCCGATGGATTCTTGCAGAAGAACGATGTCATCCTGAAGTTGAATGACAAGACCGTGAAGACCATGGCTGACCTTCAGGGAACATTGGCTAAGTATCGTCCGGGGGATAAAGTGAAGATCACCGTATTGCGTGACAAGAAAGAAAAGACCTTTACCATCACGTTGAAAAACTCTCAGGGAACTACTAAAGTGGTAAAACAGGCAGATATGGAACTTCTGGGAGCAGCCTTCCGTGCCGTACCTAATGAACTGAAAAAACAGTTGAACTTGGGTTATGGAGTTGAAGTGACCGGTATTGATAACGGAAGAATGAAAGACAGCGGCATCCGCAAAGGTTTCATTATTCTGAAAGCCAACGGCAAGCAGTTGCGTACCGTGCAAGATTTGGAAAATGTAATGAAAGCAGCTTCTCAGTCACCCGATCAGGTACTGTTCATGACGGGAGTATATCCTTCAGGAAGACGTGCCAACTATGCGGTAGACTTGTCGCAAGCTGAATAAAAGATATTACTGTAAGGTAAAAAGATTTGGAAAGAAAAGGCGTTCCGATTTTTCGGAAACGCCTTTTTGATGTTTTTTTCTTTTTCCGATAATATGGGTGGGAGATGAACAATTGACTTGTTTTGTCTGTTGTCATTTTAAGAATGGCGGTTGACAAAAAGAGAGCAGGTCCGTCTGTTTAAGAAAATTATAGATTCTTTCTTTGCAAATCTGCCACCTAAATAAAATTAATTTTGTACTTTTGTACCCAAATCATTTTATATAGAATGAGACAGTTAAAGATTACTAAAAGTATCACTAACCGAGAGAGTGCTTCTTTGGATAAGTATTTGCAGGAAATCGGTCGTGAAGATTTGATTACTGTAGAAGAGGAGGTAGAACTCGCTCAACGTATCCGTAAGGGTGACCGTATTGCTTTGGAGAAGCTTACGCGTGCTAATTTGCGATTTGTGGTGTCTGTGGCCAAACAGTATCAGAACCAGGGATTGAGCTTGCCTGACTTGATTAACGAAGGTAACCTGGGCTTGATTAAAGCTGCTGAGAAATTTGATGAAACTCGTGGATTCAAGTTTATCAGTTACGCCGTTTGGTGGATTCGTCAGTCTATTCTTCAGGCACTGGCTGAACAGTCGCGTATTGTACGTTTGCCGTTGAACCAGGTAGGCTCACTGAATAAAATCAGCAAGGCGTTTTCTAAGTTTGAGCAGGAAAACGAGCGTCGTCCTTCACCGGAAGAGCTGGCCGATGAGCTGGAAATCCCGGTAGACAAGATTTCGGATACGCTGAAGGTTTCCGGTCGTCACATTTCAGTGGATGCTCCTTTTGTGGAAGGAGAGGACAACAGTCTGCTGGACGTGCTGGTGAACGATGATTCTCCTATGGCCGATCGCTCCTTGGTAAATGAATCACTTTCGAGGGAAATTGACAGAGCACTTTCTACGCTAACCGAAAGAGAAAAGGATATTATCCAGATGTTTTTCGGTATTAACACGCAGGAAATGACGTTGGAAGAAATCGGCGACAAGTTTGGGCTCACACGTGAGCGTGTTCGTCAGATTAAGGAAAAGGCAATTAGAAGATTAAGACAAAATTCTCGTAGTAAGCTGCTCAAATCTTATTTGGGATAAGGTAGAGATTGATTTCCAAAAAAACAGAAGAGATGTATGAAGGTTAGCTCAGACCTTGATACATCTCTTTTTGTATGTAGAAAGGCTTTTTCTTTGTTAATTTATATGTCTTCTTTCGGTTTTTACGCATAATTGTGTACTTTTGCCCCCAATAAATTGATGAATTATGCGTTATACAAAGTTTTTTTGTTTTCTGTTAATGATGGTATTTGCTGCTTCCGCATTCAGTAAGCAGCCGAAAGATAAGAATAAATATGGAGTGTATCTGGCTGGTGTGTCTGCTTCATTTACTGACTCATTAGTGTATTTCACAGACGTGCAGTATCTGGACAGTGCTGCTGTAGATGATAAAGGAATGTTAGTGGGCCGTGCATTGTACAGCATCCAGTTGAAGGACTATCTGGAGCAGAAACAGAATGGTAAGAACCGTACTTGCTTCATGTTTTTCAGCCGTAAAAAGAAAAACGTGCAGAAGGAACTGAAGAAGCTGAAGGAAAAATATACCAAGGGTGGTTCATTGTTCCTTCAGGATGTGAATGCGGAATTTAAGTTTGAAAAGCCTGATTTTGAATAATGCAGATGAAGAAATGGCTTTACACCCTGTTGGTGATCGTACTGGCCGCCTGTTCCAATGAAATTCCGGAACAACAGCCGGCAAAGCGCTCCGGGCGTACGGTATTGGCTTATTTGATTTCAAATAGTCCTAAATCTTTGGAGGGGAATCTACAAGACAATGTGGTGGATATGTACATGGCATTGGCTGAAATAAAAGATTCCTGTACGTTACTGGTATTTTATCGTCCGCAGGAATATAGCAGTTATTTGGATGTACCCACGTTGCTATGTTTTGATACGGATGGGCGTGGCAATATCAATAACCTTCCAGCCGTGACAGGGACGGATCTGACGTTTGAGTCTGTATGCCAGGTAGCACAGAAGAAAGAATATACGATGAACAGCCAGATAGCTACTGATCCGGTTGTCATGGAAGAAGTTCTTAAGGACATGCAGAAGATTGCTCCTTCTGACAGTTATGGTCTTATTCTAGGTTCGCATGCTTCAGGTTGGATGAAGGGTAATTCTGTGCAGTCAAAAGCCTTTGGCGATGATGATGGTTACAATATAGATATTCCTGATTTGGCCAATGTGCTGAAGAAAAGTTTCTCGGAAAAATTGGATTTCGTATTGTTTGATGCCTGCATGATGGGTACGGCAGAAGTGGGTTATGAGTTGAAAGAAGCAACTTCACATTGTATTGCTTCCGTAATGGAGACCCCGGTGTATGGATTCCCTTATGATCGAATTCTTCCTTATTTGTATACTGAAAATATAGACTATTCTGCTGTTTGTCATGAGTTCATGTCTTTTAATAAGACGAATAACTTGTGGGGGACATGTGCAGTGATGGATTGTAGCCAAATGGAAAATCTGGCCAGTGCGGTAAAAGCAAAACTCTCAGAGTGGCAGGATGCGCTTTCTTCTGTGTCCATGCAGAATGTACAGCAGTATGGAGCTTATGGATGGGGGCGTGATTATCGGTACTTTTCTTATGATTTGCTTGATTTCTTCCGTGAACTAGGACGGAAGAGTGGAGTGAAGAATTTAGATTTGAATGAAGCTGTGTCAACTGTGCAGTCGGCCCTGAATCAGGCTGTGATAGCTAAAGATTGCTTGTCAGGCACTGACTATGAATTTGATGGAGTCATAGTTGATGAAGCCCGTTTTTGTGGAATCGGTATGTATATTCCAAAAGAATATAATCCTTATGTTGCTAATAAAACAGCTTGGAATGATTACTACGAGCAATCCATCTCTTGGTATCATGCGGCAGGTTGGGCCGATTTAATTTTGAACTAATTACAAATTTCTTTACTCTTTGTGTGAACATTCTATCGGCTAAGTGTGTTTTTATTTATTAAAACAGCTTTATAGGTATGTGGAATTTCATCAAAGAATTACGACGTAAGGACCACCAGCGTTATCTTGGTGGACTGGATTTCTTTAAATATATTGGTCCCGGTTTGCTTGTGACCGTTGGTTTTATAGATCCGGGAAACTGGGCTTCTAATTTTGCGGCAGGAGCAGACTTCGGGTACTCCTTGTTGTGGGTGATTACCTTGTCTACTATTATGCTCATTGTGTTGCAGCATAATGTGGCTCATTTGGGAATTGTTACCGGACTTTGCTTGAGTGAGGCTGCCACGAAATATACGCCGAAATGGGTGTCACGTCCTATCTTGGGAACAGCCGTATTGGCATCTATCTCCACTTCTCTGGCTGAGATTTTGGGAGGAGCCATTGCCTTGGAAATGTTATTCGATATTCCTATTATCTGGGGTTCCCTTCTCACGGCATTCTTTGTCACAATCATGCTGTTTACCAATTCCTACAAGCGGATTGAGCGCTCTATTATTGCATTTGTGTCGGTGATAGGACTATCATTTCTCTATGAACTTTTCCTGGTTGATATAGACTGGCCTTTGGCTGCCCGTTCGTGGGTGACGCCTTCTATTCCCGAGGGTAGTCTGTTGGTGATAATGAGTGTGCTGGGGGCCGTGGTGATGCCTCATAACTTGTTCTTGCACTCGGAAGTGGTACAGAGCCGGGAATACAACAAGAAGGACGATGCTTCTATCCGTAAATTATTAAAATATGAATTCTATGACACCCTGTTCTCTATGGGAGTAGGCTGGGCTATCAACAGTGCGATGATTTTGCTGGCTGCGGCTACCTTCTTTGCTAACCATATTGGAGTAGAAGAGTTGCAGCAGGCCAAGAGCTTGTTGGAGCCTTTGCTTGGCAATCAGGCTGCTACTATCTTTGCTCTTGCCTTGCTGATGGCAGGTATCTCTTCCACTGTGACAAGCGGGATGGCTGCCGGTTCCATTTTTGCCGGCATGTTTGGTGAATCCTACCATGTAAAGGATGTGCACTCTCGTGTAGGAATTCTACTTTCATTGGGAATTGCACTGGTTGTCATTCTGTTCATCGAGAATCCTTTCCAAGGATTGATCATCTCACAAATGATACTGAGCATTCAGCTTCCGTTTACCATTTTCTTGCAGGTAGGGTTGACCTCCTCTAAACGGGTCATGGGGCAATATGCCAACTCCCGGTGGAGCAGTTTTGTGCTTTACACCATGGCAGTGATTGTATCTGTGCTGAATCTGGCTCTTCTTTTCTCAGAAAGCTTTTAAACTGTCCGTAAATCGGTGCCTGACATCTTTTTCTTATAGTGGTATGCCAGCATCAAGGCTGCCACGGCGAAGGCCAAGGCATCGGATAACGGCATGCTGAACCATACACCTTCTACGCCATAGAAGGGTGGGAGAAAAGCCAGTCCCGGAAGAAGGAAGAGCAGCTGGCGGGAAAGAGACAGGAAGATGGAAATCCGGGCTTTTCCGATGGACTGAAAGAACTGGGTGATGACAATCTGTGCACCTACCACCGGGAAGGATAGAATGCCAATTCTCAGGGCCAGTGTCGCTTCATCAGTCAGTTCGTGGTTGTCAGTAAACATGCCGACAAATATACCGGGAAACAGCTCACCGATTATAAATCCTAAGGTAGTAATGATACATCCTGCCGTGATTCCCAGCTTCAAGGTTCTTTTTACGCGGTCGAAATGTTGTGCACCGTAGTTGTATCCCGTGATGGGCTGCATTCCCATGGTGATACCCATTACAATCATGATAAAGAGCATCTGGATACGGTTAAGGATGCCGAATGCACCGATTGCCATATCACCTCCATAGTTGAGCAGACGGTTGTTGATGAAAATCACGATGCATCAGGCACACACATTCATGACGAAGGGCGACATGCCGATGGCAAAAATATTGGCTATGATGTGTTGTTTCAGTCGCATGCTGTGACGCTGGAAGCGGATATAAGTCTTCGGACTGTAGAAGTGATACAATACCCACAGCATGCCGATGAACTGTGAGCAGATGGTCGCAAGTGCCGCTCCCCGGATTCCCCAGTTCAGTACAAAAATGAAAATCGGAGCCAGAATAATGTTGCAGCCTACGGTCAGCATGGAAGAAAGCATGGCTTTTTTCGGGTAACCGGTGGCACGCATGATGTTGTTAAGCCCGATCATGACGTAAGAAATCGGACTGCCCAATAAAATTACCTGCATAAAATCGCGGGCATACGGCAGGGTAGCTTCGCTGGCTCCGAAGAAAAAGAGAATCGGTTCCAGAAAGATAAATGCCAATCCGCCGTAGAAGATGGCATTAATGACACAAAGAATGGCTACGTTACCGAGAATATCTTCTGCTCCCTTTTTATCCTTTTGTCCCAGTCGGATGGAAGAAAGTATGGCACCTCCTACGCCCACCAGTGTACAGAAGGCTACCAGCAGGTTCATCAGCGGAAAGGTAATGGCCAGACCGGAGATGGCCAGGGCTCCCACACCATGACCGATGAAAATACTGTCTATGATGTTATACAAGGAAGTCAGTGTCATTCCGATAATGGCAGGAATGGAATATTCTACCAGTAGTTTCCCGATAGGGGCTTCTCCCAATATATGCGGATTGTTTTCTTTCATGTACGTTTGTTTATTTTAATTTCCAAAGTTAGGAATATGAAGCAATATTTTAGAACTTTGTACCGTTAAATCAAACTAAACATACCAATGGACAAAACTAAATGCGTAGCAGCACTTTTTGATTTTGACGGAGTAGTGATGGACACTGAGTCACAGTACAGCATCTTCTGGAATGAGGTGGGAAAGAAATACCATCCGGAATACGAGGAATTCGGAAAAATCATCAAGGGACAGACGCTGCGGCAGATTTACGACCGTTATTTTCAGGGAATGGAGCATGAACAGGCTGAAATTACAGAAGGCCTGAACCGTTTCGAGACAGAGATGCGCTATGAATATGTGCCGGGAGTGGCAGAGTTCATGCAGAACCTTCGTGCCCATGGAGTGAAAATAGCTATAGTGACCAGCTCGAACGAGAAGAAAATGGCCAATGTGTATGCGGCACATCCTGAATTGAAAGACATGGTGGACCGGATACTCACGGCCGAGATGTTTCAGAAATCCAAGCCGGACCCCGATTGTTTTTTGCTTGGAGCCAAAGTTTTCGAAACTCTCCCGGCCAATTGCGTCGTGTTTGAAGATTCGTTCCATGGCATTCAGGCGGGAAACGCAGCAGGCATGCCTGTAGTGGGACTGAGCACCACCAATCCTGCGGAAGCCATTCAAAATCAGTGCGCCCGGGTGATTCCAGATTTCACCTGTTTTACGTATGAAGAAATGATGAACTTGCTGTAAGGCTTGTCTGATTCGGAAAAATCGGCTATTTTTGCGGAAATTTTATTAATTCAGAAGAAAACTATGGCAGGATATCTTTCTGGTGATACTCGTAAGGTAACGACTCACCGTTTGATTGAGATGAAACAGAGAGGTGAAAAGATTTCCATGTTGACCTCTTATGATTATACAATGGCGCAGATTGTAGACGGCGCAGGTGTGGATGTGATTCTGGTAGGTGATTCAGCTTCGAATGTGATGGCGGGTAACGTGACGACCTTGCCTATTACCGTGGAGCAGATGATTTATCACGGAAAGTCAGTGATGCGCGGTGTGAAGCGTGCATTGGTAGTGGTGGATATGCCATTTGGTTCTTATCAGGCAGACCCGTTTGACGGGGTGCGCAATGCTATCCGCATCATGAAAGAAACACATGCTGATGCCCTGAAGCTGGAAGGTGGTGAAGAAGTCATCGACGTGATTCGCCGTATCATCGGTGCCGGAATGCCCGTGATGGGACACCTGGGACTGATGCCTCAGTCTATCAATAAATACGGAACTTACGGTGTACGCGCCAAAGAAGACGCAGAAGCTGAAAAGCTGATTAAGGATGCGCGTCTGCTGGAAGAAGCCGGATGCTTCGCTCTGGTACTGGAGAAAATTCCGGCAGCACTGGCAACCCGTGTGGCTCAGGAGCTGACTATTCCGGTTATCGGAATCGGAGCCGGTGGAGGAGTAGACGGACAGGTATTGGTAGTGACTGACATGCTGGGTATGACCAAAGGATTCAGCCCGCGTTTCCTTCGTCGCTATGCCGACCTGAATACCGTGATGACCGATGCCATCGGACATTATGTAGCCGACGTTAAAGCTTGTGACTTCCCTAACGAGTCAGAACAATACTAAGATTATCACTTATAAGCCGCAGATGCATGGACTGCAAAGTCCGGTTCTTCCGGACAATTTAAAAGTCGCAGTCTGTGCATTTGTGTTTTCTATTAGATGTAGAAAAAATGTGGAACAAGAATTTTAATCTTTTGCTCATCGCTAATTTTTTCCTGTATACGGCAGTGTATATGCTGTTTCCTGCACTTCATCACTGGATGGTGTCAGAAGGAGGGTATACGGGATTTCAGGCCGGAGGTGCCATAGCCATCTTTGGAGCTTCTCTTTTTCTTTTGGGAGCTTTCAATAATTACCTGGTCGATACGTTTAAGCGTAAGAATGTGTGTACGCGCAGCCTTCTGCTGCTGGCGCTTTTGGGATTGTTGTATCCATACGCCGGAGAGTATCCTTCGTTTGCCATGGCAATCATAAATGTCTGGGCAGCCAGTGCACAAGATTTGTGGACGACAACACGCATATCACTTTCGGAAACTTCACGCACAATGGGGCGGAAAAGGCCGATAGCCTTAGCCAATACAGATCTCAGGAGTCCCAGTATCCTAAAGAAGCGGGCATACAGAAACGGCATTAGCTTTCCATAATAGAGCTCTCTGTCTTTAATACGTTTTTCCTGACGTTCTTTGGGACTGTTTCGTCTCACGTTTCCTCTTTCAAAATCAAGCACGAACTTTGCCCGGATCCGGTATAAATCCTGACGCGTAACAAAAACAACAACCTCCGAAGCCGTTGAAGTTGCGGTCTGATCAAGGCAGGCTTTGGATATTTTTGCCAGCAATTCCGGCTGTATGACTTGATAAAACTCCCACAATTGCATATTTGAACTGTTAGGCGCCAATGTTGCCAGTTCCAGACAATGTTTCACTTTCTCAGGGTCCAACGGCTTCGTTTTATCAAACACCCGCACGGAACGACGATAATTTAAGACTTCTTCTAAATTCATTTCCTATAATAATCAAAATTACTTTTCGCGACTCAATTGCCGCATTACAACTTCTGCCATTTCTTTTGAACTGAACGGGTTTTGTCCCGTTATCAGGTTACAGTCCACCACTACTTTCGAGGTCATCGGAATCAATGCCTTCTCGTAGTCGGCTCCTCTCTTTTCGAGTGCAGCCTCAAGGTCGAAAGGTACTTCCTTTTTTCTCCCGGCCAAACTTTCTTCAAACCAAGAAAAGCCTGTGATCTTTTTATCTTTGATAAGATACTCTCCTCCATGCAAACTCGCTCATACCGTTTG
>OGXL01002998.1_pt1 | contig 11930 bp, 10 predicted proteins | sample 1576311 | NCBI WGS metagenome assembly OGXL01 (sample SAMEA3541564, study PRJEB24748) | human gut metagenome | biome: human gut; feature: human-associated habitat; material: faeces | place: China | collected 2012 | reverse complement strand
CCGGATTGCTGCCGATAGGAGTAGCTACAAGAGATGGTAAAAAGATAACCACTATCGAAGAAATCAACAGTAAATATGGACGTATTAATTTTTATATTTCTCCAAAGAAATTATACGAAGAAACGGGTTATATATGGGAGGGGAAAATACAATGAGTTATGTTAAATCAGAGCTATCACAAAACAATAAATACTGGATACCAAGGCATCGCTATTTCGAGCTGAAGCATTTTTGTTTACAGTATCCTGAATGGAAGAAGGAATACATAGAGTTATTAAGTACATATTCTTTACCTAGATTAAGTAATAATAAACCTAGATTAGAAAAACGGATATCTGATCATACTGGAGAAATAGCCATTAAGCGGCTTTATTATGCCGAACGGATTAAAATAGTAGAGAATATTGCAATTAAAGTTGACGAGAGTATATATGAATATTTATTAAAAGGAGTAACAGAAGATAAATCATATACATATTTAAAAACATATTGCAATATTCCATGTGGAAAAGATTATTATTACGATAGATATAGGTGTTTCTTTTGGTTGTTGGATAAAGAACGACAATAATTCGCACATTTTACAATTCCTATTATGAGAAAATATAATTTAGTTTTTATTAAAGGAGGAAATTATTATGTTAGAAACAGCTATGAAGATGGAGAAAAAGATGGACGAAATGATACATTTAGTAACTGCACAAATTAAAGTAGAGGATATACTTAGTATAGATTCTGATACATTTGCAGTTTCGAAAGCAGCATTAGAACTCATCGATATTTCAAAAAAAAATGATGGTTGAACAGGCAAAAATAATAGATGAAATGAACAGAAAACTAGATGTTATATTAGAAAAATAAGAAGATTGGACCTTCGGGTCCTTTCTTTTTTCTTTTCTAATTGCATAATGTATTTTTATATATTATACTAATGACAATATATGGGAAGGAGAAAATACTATGAAAAAGAAAATCACCATTTTAGTAACAGGTATATTTATGACTGTTGCTGCAATTTCTGGGTGTGGCTCAAAACCAACAAATAAAACAGAAGCACCGAAAGCCGAAGCAACATCAGAATCAACCACAACCGCAACTACCACCGAGAAAAAAGAAGAAGTTACCACTGAATCAAAGCCTACGACTACTGCTGAAAAAAGCGCATCGAGAGAAATCAGGCCAGAAGTTAAAAAAGCGATAGATAGTTACGAATCATTCATGAACAAGTATATCGACTTCATGAAGAATTATTCAGAGTCAGACGATGCAGTTTCTATGGTCAACGATTATGCTGAATATATGGAAAAATATCCGAAAGGATTGCAATATGTGGACCTGATGGAAAAAAATACAAATCAAATGTTACAACTGGTCAATCAGATTCTTGATTTCCGAAAGATTCAGAATGGCAAGATGCGCCTGCATGTATCATTGATCGATTTCAATGAAATGATAGCCTCCTTCCAAAAAGAATTCCGTGTACTTTCGGAGGAAAATGAAATCAGTTTCACCTTCCAGCTACCGGACGAACCGATTATGGTATGGGCAGATAAGGACAAATTGAGCATTGTTATCCGCAACGTCATATCGAATGCGTTCAAATTTACCCCTTCCGGTGGAAGTATTTATGTAACTACCGGATTGACGGATGACGGAAAATCCTGCTATGTACGAGTAGAAGACAACGGTGTCGGCATTCCGCAAAATAAGCTGAGTGAGATTTTCGAGCGTTTCTCACAAGGAGAGAATGCGAATAATCCACATTATCAGGGTACAGGCATCGGGTTGGCACTTTCCAAAGAAATAGTAAATCTGCATCACGGTATCATCCGTGCCGAAAGTCCGGAAGGGCAGGGGGCCGTGTTTATTGTAGAGCTATTATTGGGCAAGGATCATTATCGTCCGTCGGAAGTAGATTTCTATGTCAGCGATACGGAAACTGCTCCTGCCGCTACAGACAAGGAGATGGTTATCGATTCCGAAAAGGAACCGGAGGAGGAACTGGAAATTGACGCTTCATTACCGACTCTTCTGCTGGTAGAGGATAATAAAGACCTTTGCCAGTTAATAAAACTGCAATTGGAAGATAAATTCAACATCCATATAGCCAATAACGGCGTAGAAGGTCTGAAGAAAGTGCATCTGTATCACCCGGACATCGTAGTGACCGATCAGATGATGCCGGAAATGGATGGACTGGAAATGCTGCAATCTATCCGGAAGGATTTTCAGATCAGCCATATCCCTGTCATTATTCTGACAGCCAAGAACGACGAAGGTGCCAAGACCAAAGCGATCACTCTGGGGGCGAATGCATATATAACCAAGCCATTCAGCAAAGAGTATCTGTTGGCACGAATCGATCAGTTGCTTGGCGAACGGAAACTGTTCCGCGAACGTATCCGCCAGCAGATGGAGAACCAGACGACAACGGAAGAAGACAGCTACGAACAATATTTGGTAAAGAAAGATGTGCAGTTTCTTGAAAAGATACATCAGGTGATCGAGGAAAACATGGACGACAGTGATTTCAATATTGATACGATCGCATCCGGCATCGGACTGAGCCGTTCGGCATTCTTCAAAAAGCTGAAAAGCCTTACCGGACTGGCACCTGTCGATCTGGTAAAGGAGATTCGCCTGAATAAATCGATCGAACTGATTAAAAATACGGATTTGAGTGTTTCGGAAGTGGCGTTTGCTGTCGGATTCAAAGATTCAGGCTACTATAGCAAGTGTTTCCGCAAGAAATATAATCAGACTCCCCGTGAATATATGAATGAATGGCGGAAAGGATAGAAAGACCGATTACAAAATACTTTCTTAATCGTCTTTTTTAAAAACCTATTAAGATTCGGAAGAATGAACAAGATTAAGAAAGTATTATCAGTATGGATGTTGGTTGCCTGTGTACTACCTGTGGCAGCCCAATATCCGGTGATCCCCGACTCGGTAAAAGAAAGAGGAGCAAAACAAGAAGCAGAGTTCGAACAGAAATCCAATGCGGCATGGGAAAAAGCCTTGCCAACAGTTTTGGAAGAAGCAAAGTTAGGAAGACCTTACAAACCTTGGGCTTCCAAACCGGAGGATTTGATCAAAAGTAATATTCCGGCCTTCCCCGGTGCGGAAGGCGGTGGTATGTACACTCCCGGTGGTCGTGGAGGCAAAGTGATTGTGGTTACTTCCCTGGAAGATTCCGGTCCCGGCACATTCCGCGAAGCCTGTGAAACCGGTGGCGCACGTGTTATTGTATTTAATGTGTCAGGTATTATTCGCCTGAAAAGCCCGATCAGTGTACGTGCCCCTTATGTAACGATTGCGGGACAGACAGCACCGGGAGACGGTATCTGCGTGACCGGGCATTCTTTTCTGATCGATACTCATGATGTAGTGATTCGTCATATGCGTTTCCGTCGGGGGGCACAGGATGTTGCTTTCCGGGATGATGCAGTAGGAGGAAATGCAGTCGGCAATATTATAATAGACCACTGTTCGGCAAGCTGGGGACTGGATGAAAATATGTCTATCTATCGCCACGTCTACAACAGGGATGAAACCGGGCACGGACTGAAGTTGCCTACTGTGAACATTACCATTCAGAATTCGATATTCTCGGAAGCATTGGATACTTATAATCATGCGTTTGGCGCCACTATCGGAGGACATAATAGTATGTTCTGCCGTAATCTTTTCGCTTCCAATATCAGTCGTAACAGTTCGGTGGGTATGGACGGAGACTTTAACTTCGTAAACAATGTTGTTTTCAACTGGTGGAACCGTTCTATCGATGGAGGAGACAACAAGAGTTTTTATAATATAATCAATAACTATTTTAAGCCCGGTCCTATCACCCCGCTGGATAAACCTATTTCCTATCGTATATTGAAACCGGAAGCCGGACGCGATAAAAGCAAACCGATGTCCTTCGGAAAGGCTTATGTAAACGGTAACATCGTTCACGGAAATGCTAAAGTGACAAAAGATAACTGGAATGGCGGAGTTCAGCTTGCCAGTGAAGTGGATGAGGGAAAGTTCTTACCGCAAATCAGAGTGGACAAAGCATTCAAAATGTCGCCTGTAACGATTATGGATACCCAAAAAGCTTATAACTTTGTATTGGATAATGTAGGTGCTACTCTCCCGAAACGGGATGCGGTAGACGCTCGCGTCATCAAGACTGTACAAACAGGAAAAGCGATTTATGCGAAAGATGCTCCGGAATTTATCTCTCCTTACGTGAAAAGACGCTTGCCGGCAGACTCCTACAAACAAGGTATCATCACCGATATCCGTCAGGTGGGCGGACTTCCTGAATACAAAGGAGAAGCATATCTTGATTCGGATGGTGACGGTATGCCGGACGCATGGGAAATTGCCAACGGACTGAATCCGAACGATCCGACTGATGCAAAGGAGGACTGTAATGGAGACGGCTATACCAATATCGAGAAATATATCAATGGGTTGGATACAAAGAAGAAAGTAGACTGGACAGATCTGAAGAACAACTACGATACCTTGTCCAAACGGAAAAGTCTGTTTTAATCGTATGATTTGCTTATGGTCAAATGATCTTTCAGGATTGAATAATTAGAAAACAACGTTTATTGTAATGAATATACAATTAAGAACTATCCTTTTAGGATTATTGAGCATAGGGTTTGCGCAGGGATATGCGCAAACCTTTGCTTTACAGGTTAAGGATGACCGGATCACTTACTTGAATGACGAACAGGGAAACCGGATTCTTGATTTCTCGTACTGTGGCTACAAGGGCTCCGAACAGGATATTCCTTCTGTCCGCAATGCCGTGTTTGTACCTTGGACAGCAGGAGATAATACATCACGTATTCAACGCGCCATTGACTATGTCGCCTCATTAGTACCTGATGCTTCCGGTTTCAGAGGAGCCGTGTTATTGGATCAGGGAGAATTTTCTTTATCCGGAAGCCTTCGTATAAATGCCTCCGGCATCGTACTGCGCGGAGTGGATAAAGAGAAAACGATACTTCTAAAAAAAGGAGTAGACAGAGGTGCCCTTATCTACATGGAAGGGACAGACGATCTGAAGAAACAGGATACATTGCAGGTACTCTCGAAATATGTTCCGGTAAATGCGAGGACATTGGAAGTTGCTTCAGGTACTTCGTTGAGAAAGGGAGATCGGATACTGGTGAACCGTCCGTCCGGCAAAGAATGGATTGCTTCGTTAGGATGTGATATCTTTGGAGGAGGAATCAGTGCACTGGGCTGGAAAGAAGGAGATATGGATCTTACCTGGGATAGAACCGTGACAGAAGTAAACGGTAATCAGATAACGTTGGACGCTCCGCTGACAGTGGCGCTGGATGCCAAATACGGTACTTCTTCCGTGATTACTTATCAGTGGAACGGGCGCATCCGGGAGTGCGGAGTAGAAAATATGACTCTGATTTCCGACTATGACAAACGGTACCCTAAAGATGAAGATCATTGCTGGACAGGTATTTCTATCGAAGATGCGGAAGATTGCTGGGTACGCAGGGTGAGCTTTAAACACTTTGCAGGAAGTGCAATCCTTGTTCAGCGTACCGGTTCCCAAATCACGGTTGAGGACTGTATCTCACGGGAACCTGTTTCTGAAATCGGAGGAATGCGCCGCTGTACTTTCTATACCTTAGGACAACAGACACTTTTCCAGCGCTGCTATTCGGAACAGGGTATTCATGACTTTGCAGCCGGATATTGTGCTGCCGGACCGAATGCTTTCGTACAATGTGATTCGTATGAATCTTTAGGTTTCAGCGGATCTATTGATGCATGGGCATGTGGCCTATTGTTTGACGTGGTTAATATAGACGGGCATAATCTGAGTTTCAAGAATCTGGGACAGGACAAGAACGGAGCGGGATGGAATACGGCAAATAGTCTGTTCTGGCAATGTACCGCTGCCGAAATAGAGTGTTATGCTCCGGCAAAGGATGCCATGAACCGTGCGTACGGATGCTGGGCACAGTTCTCCGGTGACGGCGAATGGGCACAATCAAACAATCATGTGCAGCCCCGAAGCATTTTCTATGCTCAATTAGAAGATCGTTTGCAGAAGAAATGTGCAGAACGTGCCCGTATCCTGCCAAGAAATACAAGCGCCACCAGCAGTCCGACCGTTGAAGTTGCTATGGAACTGGCCAAAGAGGCTTACAATCCCCGCCTGACATTGGAACACTGGATTGAACAAGGAGCCTTTGCTCCTTCAATAGCTATGTCCGGAGTAAAATCAATCGATGATATTAAAGAAAAGAAGATAACTCCGAACAAGACATCGGCAAAACCGGAAGTAACTATTGCAAACGGACGTATCCAGATGAACAGTACTTTGTTGGTAGGAAGTAGCCATACCACCCCTTGGTGGAATGGAAAACTTAAAACCAACTTTCTGAAAAAAGCAAGCCCTGCCATCACCCGCTTTGTTCCCGGACGTGAAGGATTGGGACTGACAGATCGCATCGATTCCGTAATCGGCTATATGAAACAAAAGAACATATTGGTATTTGACCAAAACTACGGACTTTGGTATGATCGCCGCCGGGATGATCATGAACGAGTGCGCCGTCGTGACGGAGATGTATGGGGGCCTTTCTACGAACAACCTTTCGGACGTAGCGGTCAGGGTACTGCCTGGGAAGGACTGAGCAAATATGATCTGAATCGCCCTAATGCATGGTATTGGTCGCGATTGAAAGAGTTTGCCGAAAAAGGAAATAAAGACGGACTATTGCTATTCCATGAGAACTATTTCCAGCACAATATCCTGGAAGCAGGTGCGCACTGGGTAGATTGTCCGTGGAGAAGCACCAACAATATCAACCAGACCGGATTTCCGGAACCTGCTCCGTTTGCAGGAGACAAACGAATCTTTGTTGCAGATATGTTTTATGATATCACTCATCCGGTTCGCCGTGAGTTACACAGACAATACATCCGCCAGTGTCTGAACAACTTTGCAGATAACCCGAATGTCATTCAGCTGACAAGTGCCGAATTTACAGGTCCACTACATTTTGTACAGTTTTGGCTGGATGTGATTGCCGAATGGGAAACTGAAACCGGAAAGAAGGCCAAAGTAGCATTAAGTACCACAAAAGATGTACAGGACGCCATCCTTGCCGATCCGAAACGTGCAGCTGTGGTGGATATTATTGATATCCGCTACTGGCACTATAAAACAGATGGAGTCTTTGCACCGGAAGGAGGGAAGAATATGGCTCCCCGCCAACACATGCGTAAGATGAAAGTCGGAAAGGTTACTTTCACCGAAGCCTACAAGGCTGTCCACGAATATCGTCAGAAGTTCCCGGAGAAAGCCGTAACCTTCTACGCACAGAATTATCCGGCTATGGGATGGGCTGTATTCATGGCCGGCGGTTCATGTCCTGTAATTCCGTGCACAGATAAAGCATTCCTGAAGGATGCAGCGGCTATGGAAGTGGAAGAAACCGATACCGACAACTATAAGAAAATGGTAAAATCTGATATCGGCAGTATCATTTATTCCAAGTCCGGAACAGAAATTCCTGTTCAATTATCGCCCGGAAAGTATATCTTAAAGTACATCCATCCTGGTTCAGGGAAGATGGTCATTATGGATAAATCATTGAAAATTAATGGAGTATATAAATTAAAGGTACCGGATAAGAAAGAAGGTATTTATTGGTTCCATAAACTCTGAAACAAAAAATCCCGCTGATGACTGGTCAGCGGGATTTTTCCATTTTATAGGTAATTTCTAACAAAAGAGTGTTATAAAACATGATACTTGTTTTTTCAACCTACAAACCAGATTTTACCTGTGGTTGAGGTCAGTTCTGCTTAGCTTTGCAACATCAAATCAATCGAATTAATGCTATGATGGAACAGACTAATCATTCAACCGACACTTTGCTCGCTTCTTTTCAAGCGGGAAACATGGCAGCTTTTTCACAGCTGTATAACTTGCACATCAATGTCCTTTTTAATTACGGATTGAAGTTGACCATTGATAAAGAGTTACTGAAAGATTGCATCCACGATATTTTCGTTAAGCTCTATACTAAAAAGGAAGAATTAGGAACTATTGATAATTTGAAGTCTTATTTGTTCATCTCATTGAAGAACAAACTCTGCGATGAACTCCGCAAACGTATGTATATGTCTGATACAGCCATAGAAGATGTAAATGCAGTAGCTCCCACAGACGTAGAAGATGACTATATGGAAGAAGAGCAACGCAAAAATGAGTTCTCACTGGTGAAGCGTCTACTGGACCAGCTTTCTCCCCGGCAGCGTGAAGCACTTACATTATATTATATAGAAGAAAAGAAATACGAGGATATTTGTGAGATTATGAACATGAACTATCAGTCTGTACGCAACCTGATGCACCGTGGTTTGACAAAATTGCGCAGTCTGGCAAGTTAATTTTAGTAAAAAGGATATTTAGTTGAGTACATACACAGAGTAACAGCGTCCTATCTATGTAAACGCTTAAAAAGGATGCGATATGTGCTCTAAGGTAAAGGATTTTTTGACGGATGATGATTTCATCAATTATGCACTGGGTGTAACTCCGGAAGCAGCTTCCCAATGGGAAACTTATTTCAGAGAGCACCCGGAACAGATAGCAGATGCAGAAGAAGCTAAGGCCGTATTATTGGCTCCGGCAGATGCTACCTGCGACTTTTCACTGGTTGAGAAGCAGAATTTAAAGGATAGAATTGTTAGTAGTATAAAAGATTTTTCGAACATTTTGTAGTTAGATTAGATAGAAGTTAGGTTAGTTAAGGTTAGTAAAAAGATTGATGCAGTCTTTCACAGACACTTGAATGATCAAGTACTGTGAGAGACTGCGTTTTATATATCTACAATTTGTTTTCTTCCTGAATATCGAATGCTTTGCAGAAACTGACGATAAGTACGATACAACCTCCCAATATACCTGTAATCATGTAAGCAATACGAATATCAAATGCCTGTGTAATAGCGCCTATTAGCAAAGGAGCGATCAGCGAACCAATAAAACTGATACTCGACAGGATAGTGAGCGCAATGCTGACGGGCGTCTTTGACTTGGCCCCTACAAAGCTATATAAAGTAGGTACGATACATGAGATACCTAGTCCGACCAGCATAAAGCCTAAGGAATTGATGATCACTTTCATTCCCAGTGAGTCAAACGCATTGCCCAACAATGCGGAAATGAAGAAGCCGATACAAATAAGGCTGCCTGCCAGTTGCAGTACTTTTTTCTTTCCCCAAAGCTGGTATGCATAATTCGTCAGGAATCGTCCCGTAGCCATCATGACCATAAATACAAGGAAGCCGATTTGCAATGATTTAGGCACATGGACAACCGATTCAAAATAAACAGCACTCCAGTCGAACATAGCACTCTCTACGATGAGCGCGAATAATCCGACTAAACCTAATTGTAAAAGGAGTATTTCCGGCTTTTGAAATAACAGACGGAATCCATTCGGAGCTTTATCAGCCGCTTTGTCTGTTGTCTCAAGGCTCGGCTTCGGATGTTCGCATATAGGAAGCGTTGTTTCTTGCAGATATTTTCGTCCTGCCAATACTATGATAAGGATAATAGCGGCTATTAGCATATAATGCCAAACAGGAGAGGTGCCCGTCAGAATCATCACGAAGCCGATAAGTGCTCCGGTACAGGCTCCCAAGCTCCATCCTCCATGAAAAGTTGCCATGATTGTCTTACCATACAAACGCTCCACTTCGATCCCTTGCGTATTGAACGATATATCGCACAAGTTCCAGAACACTCCGAAACAAAAAAGCAGGAATCCCAGCAAATAGACTTCATGAGCCAATCCGACACAAAGTAAGGACATGGCATATCCCAAAATGCTGACCTGTACCATTGTGCGACTCCCTAATTTAGATACAAGATAACCCGCCAAAGGAATTGCTACAAACTTGCCGACTGGTATCATAAATAAAATCAGACCCCAATAAAATGCATAATTGGCAGCAAATACATCTTTGAAATCCGGGATACGGCTTGCCCAGCTTGCCATACAGAGTCCTTGGGCAAAGAAGAAAGTCAGGATGGCAAAACGTATTTTCTCTTTCGGATATGTAAATTGGTTGTTCATGAGTCATTCTTTTTATGGAGGCAAAGGTATTTATTTTTTGTGTTTTACCTTTCCTGCTATTACTCTTTTTTGTACTTTTGCAGCCGATTTAAAAATATCACATACATGAAGACAAGCGAATCTTTATTATCTATAGGTAAATTCATAGCCGAATATTCAGCCCATCTAATGGGAGCGGGGGTACATACCTCCCGTGTTGTACGCAATTCCAAACGTATCGGAGAAGCTTTTGGCTTAGATGTCAAACTGGGCGTATTTCATAAAAATATCATTCTTACTATCATCGATAAGGAGACAAACGAAGCCTGCAACGAGGTTATAGATATTCCTGCACATCCCATCAGTTTTGAGCATAACTCCGAACTAAGCGCTTTGAGTTGGGAAGCAGTAGACAAACAGTTATCGTTGGAAGAACTGAAAGAGAAATACAAAAAGATAGTCTCTGCTCCGATGATACATCCTCTGTTCGTTTTGATATTGGTAGGCTTTGCCAATGCGTCATTCTGCAAACTGTTTGGCGGTGACTTAATCTCAATGGGAATCGTTTTCTCCGCCACTATTACAGGATTATACCTGAAACAGCAGATGCAAAAGAAGAAAATGAATCATTATATTATATTCATTGTTTCGGCCTTCGTCGCGTCGCTCTGTGCTTCTACCGCCTTGATTTTCGACACAACTTCCGAAATCGCACTGGCAACCAGCGTTCTATATCTTGTACCCGGTGTTCCTTTGATTAATGGAGTGATTGATGTTGTCGAAGGATACGTTTTGACAGGATTTGCCCGTTTGACAGAAGCCTCTTTGCTGATTGTCAGCATTGCCATCGGCCTTTCCTTTACATTATTAATGGTAAAAAACAGTTTAATTTGATATGGTAGCACTTGATATTCTTTCTGATGGTTTCTTTGCAGCGATAGCAGGTATCGGATTTGGAGCAATTTCCGATCCTCCGTTGCGTGCATTTAAAATGATTGCAATATTGGCGGCATTGGGACATGCGTGCCGTTTCTGTCTGATGACTTACTTGGGTGTAGATATTGCTACGGCTTCTTTATTCGGTGGATTAGTAATCGGGTTCGGCAGTTTATGGCTCGGAAAGCGGGTATATTGCCCGATGACGGTGCTGTATATTCCTGCGTTGCTCCCGATGATTCCGGGAAAGTTTGCGTACAACATGGTATTCTCTCTTATTATGTGTTTTGATGTCCATCTCCAACTGACAGGACGTCGCCGATCATCAGTGGCTTCCAGGTAAAGGAACGGCTGTATCTGCCGTTCCTTTTGTTGTTTCGGTAGAAATCCCGGATCCCAGTTCTGAAGCTTTTCTTTTTATCTCCGGAACTGCCGGGATATTGGGTACATCCAGCGGATATACGCCGGTTGTTACGTATTGGTAAAATTCATTGGGTGCAAGCTTTGCCAGCTCCCATTGGTAGCGTTCGTTGTTGTAATAATCCATGTAATCGTCAATAATGGCTTTCACCTCTTCAAAAGTAGCTGCTTCCTTCAGCTTTTTCTTTATGTGGTCCTTCATACGGCCAAAGAAGCTCTCCTGCGGGGCATTATCCCAGCAGTTTCCCTTTCGGGACATGGACTGTCTAAGTTGCCTGTCATGCAGGATTTCGCTGAAAGCGTGGCTGGTATAATGGCATCCCTGGTCAGAGTGCACAAGGGTTTCGACTTTGAGCGTGTTTCCGTGATCCCTGATCAGGTTGTTGACCGTCTCCAGAACGAAATCCACTTCCAGCGAGTCGCTGACCACGTAGGCCAGGATCTGCTTGGTATAGGCATCCAGAA
>OGXL01002992.1_pt1 | contig 11937 bp, 8 predicted proteins | sample 1576311 | NCBI WGS metagenome assembly OGXL01 (sample SAMEA3541564, study PRJEB24748) | human gut metagenome | biome: human gut; feature: human-associated habitat; material: faeces | place: China | collected 2012 | reverse complement strand
CATCAGAATGACAGATGCAGAGCTGGTAACGGTAGAAGGAAAAAGAATGCAGGGAAGAGCCATTCCGGTAAAAACTCCATAGAGACTCAAAGCTTCAGATGGAGAGAGACCATACATACGGAGACGCTGGGGAATCAATACAACTTCAATGGCTGCCAGCACAGAGAGAAGAAGCCGGTTCAGAGTCAGGGGAAGTGCTATATGCCCGATCTCAGATATTTTTTGCACAGGTTTTTCTATATAATGTGAAGATACAGAACTGTTCAGACTTATACAGATAAAAGAACACAGAGCAGCGGCAAGCTCTGAGAGAAAACTTCCTGCAACTGCAATCATTGCGGTGACAGCAATATTGCGGGATAGACAGATCTGCCAGAGCAGACAGGTGGAAAAAATACGGACGGCCTGTTCCAGAATCTGTGTGGCAGCGGGAAAAGAAGCTTTTTTCAGTCCAAGATAGTAGCTATTAACACAGAGATGGACGGAAGCAAAGGGAAAACTTAGGGCGAGCAGGCGAATCAGTGATTCAGTAGCCGGTTCCTTTAAAATCTGTACAGCAAAAAAATCAGAAAAAGTAAAAATGCTCCATGCGGCCATGCCGGAGAGAAAAAGAGCAAGAAAGGTACCAATGCGGAAACAGTCCTGCGCTTCTTTTTTTTCTCCAAGTGCCGTGTGAGAGGATATCAGGCGGGAGAGTGCTGTCTGAATCCCAAAGGTGGTCATGGCAAGAACCAGATGCTGCAGAGGAACAACCAGCTGATACAGACCGATTCCTTCTGCACCAATGGTATGGGAAAGGAATATTCTATAAAAGAAGCCCATAATACGGCTGATCAGGCCAGCAGAAGTCAGAAGGAAAGTTCCTTTGAAAAATCGTTCTTTCGACATGAAAAACGTCCTGTGGCTTTTTTGACAGTATATGCAGAAAACCTCCTTGACAGAACAGAGGGTTTCTGCTAAAGTATGACTTGAAATAAATCCGACGAAAACACTAGGAATTAAAGAGGTGAGTGGATGAAACTGTCAACAAGGGCAAGATACGGTCTCAAGGCATTGATTGATCTGGGTCTGCATTGTGAAACAGAAGCCGTTTCCATTCAGAGTATTGCAAGCCGACAGAATATCTCAGACAGCTATCTGGAGCAGCTTATGGCGAAGCTTAAGAAGGCTGGTCTGGTGGATAGTACCAGAGGTGCCGGTGGTGGTTACCGGCTGGGACGACCGGCAGCAGAGATTTCCGTGGGTGATGTCCTAAGGGTTCTGGAGGGAAGTCTGGAAGCTGCACAGTGTTCCGGAATGGAAGATGAGAGCACCTGTGAGAATCACGATATCTGCGTGACGAAATATGTGTGGAAACGAATCAACGACAGTATCACACAGGCAGTAGATACTATGATGCTGGATCAGTTGATTGAAGAAAGCCGGAAAAAACAACAGGAAAAAATGTAAAAATTTATTTTTTAAGCAGGAGGAAAAAACATGAGTAAATTAATATATCTGGATAACGCAGCAACAACCAAAACTGCTCCGGAAGTTCTTGATGCAATGCTTCCGTATTTTTCTGAATATTATGGAAATCCTTCCAGTATCTATGATTTTGCACAGAAGAGCAAAGAGGCTGTAACAAAAGGAAGACAGCAGATTGCAGATGCACTGAATACCAGAAAAGAAGATATTTATTTTACAGCAGGCGGAAGTGAGGCAGATAACTGGGCACTTAAGGCTACCTTTGAAGCATACAAGTCCAAAGGTAATCACATTATTACAACCAAGATCGAGCATCATGCTATTCTGCATACATGTGAATATCTGGAAAAAGAAAGAGGAGCAAAGATCACATATCTTGATGTGGATGAGAATGGAGTTGTCCGTCTGGATGAACTGGAAAAAGCAATCACACCGGAAACCATCCTTATTTCTGTAATGTTTGCAAACAATGAGATCGGAACCATTCAGCCAATCAAAGAAATTGGACGTATTGCCAAAGAACATGGCATCCTGTTCCATACAGATGCAGTTCAGGCATTTGGCCAGGTACCGATCGATGTGGATGAATACAACATTGATATGCTGAGCTCAAGTGGACACAAGATTAATGGACCGAAAGGAATCGGCTTCCTTTATATTCGTAAAGGTGTCAAGATCAAATCCTTCGTACATGGTGGCGCACAGGAACGTAAACGTCGTGCAGGTACAGAGAATGTTCCTGGAATCGTTGGATATGGTGCAGCAGCAGAACGTGCAGTAAGAACTATGAAAGAACGTACTGCTAAGGAAATCGAACTGAGAGATTATCTGATCAATCGTCTGACTACTGAGATTCCATATTCCAGACTGAACGGTGACAGAGTAAAACGTCTCCCGAACAACGTAAACGTAAGCTTCCAGTTCATCGAAGGTGAGTCCATGCTTCTGATGCTTGACCAGAACGGCATCTGCGGTTCCAGTGGATCTGCATGTACATCCGGCTCTCTGGATCCGTCTCATGTACTTCTTGCAATCGGCGTACCGCATGAAGTTGCACATGGCTCTCTGAGACTTACTTTAAGTGATGAGACAACAAAAGAAGATCTTGATTTTGTAGTAGAAAAACTGAAAGAGATCGTACAGTATCTGAGAAGCATGTCTCCATTATATGAAGACTTCATGAAGAAACAGCAGCAGTAAGCAAAGCTGGATAAAACGACGTTTATAAAGGGTAGACAATTATAATCAAAAGACAATAACAGGAGGAATTAATATATGTACAGCGAAAAAGTTATGGATCATTTTCAGCATCCAAGAAATGTAGGAGAAATCGAAGACGCAAGTGGTGTAGGAACTGTTGGTAATGCCAAATGTGGTGATATCATGAGAATGTTCCTTGACATCGATGATGAGACTCATATTATCAAAGAATGCAAATTCAAAACATTTGGCTGTGGTGCTGCTGTTGCAACCAGCAGTATGGCAACAGAGATGGTAAAAGGAAAAACTATCGAAGAGGCAATGCAGATCACAAATAAAGCCGTTATGGAAGCTCTGGACGGACTTCCGCCGGTTAAAGTACACTGCTCACTTCTTGCAGAAGAAGCAATCCATGCTGCACTGTGGGATTATGCACAGAAACATGGAATCGTGATCGAGGGACTGGACAAACCAAAGTCTGACATCAGCGAGGGTGAAGAGGAAGAAGAATATTAATAAATTCGGCTGTGAGGGGGAGAACGCCAACGGTAAAATAGAGAATGCTGTTTGGAAATATTAATTTGTAGCAAACAGTAAATTGTGAGGTGAAATGTTGACAGGACTTACAGATGAACAGGTAAATGAGCGAATCGCAGAAGGCAAGGTTAATGCGGACGAGAATCCGAATACCCGGACCTATAAGCAGATCATAAGAGAAAACACACTGACATTTTTCAACTTTCTGAACCTTGTACTTCTGGTGCTTGTACTTCTGGTTGGCTCTTATAAGAATGCATTTTTTGTATGTATCATTGTTATCAATACCCTGATCGGTATTGCACAGGAGATACGTGCCAAGAAAACAATCGATAAGCTGGCAATCCTTACAGCGAGAAAATCAGTTGTTATCCGTGAAGGACAGAAATGGACCGTTCCGACAGAAGAACTGGTACTGGATGACGTGGTCTGTCTCAAGACCGGTGATCAGGTACCGGCAGATGCGAGGGTGCTTGAAGGCAGTGTAGAGGTCAATGAATCTCTTTTGACTGGTGAATCAGACAATCTTCCCAAGAATGTGGGAGATGAGCTTTTTTCCGGAAGTTTTGTGACTTCCGGAGAGGCAAACTGCCAGATCATCCATGTCGGAAAGGACAACTATGCAGCCCAGATCACCAGTGAGGCAAAAGAATTCAAGCGTCACAATTCAGAACTGAAGAATTCTCTGAATGCGATTCTGAAGGTGATCAGTATCATTATTGTACCGATTGGAGCGTTGTTGTTTTACAAGCAGTACTATATTGTTGGAGATACATTTAAGGATTCTATCGTAAGTATGGTAGCCGGAGTCCTTGGTATGATCCCGGAAGGCCTTGTTCTTCTGACTAGCGTTGCACTGACACTTGGAGCACTTGTCCTTGCTAATAAGAAGACACTGGTGCAGGAGCTCTATTGTATTGAGACGCTTGCCAGAGTTGACACACTTTGTCTGGACAAGACTGGTACGATCACCGAAGGAACCATGTGCGTGGAGCGTGTGGAGCCTTACAGAGTTTCTAAAGATGAGAGTACGGATGCGGAAGTCGATGCAGGATTGGCCGAGATTACGGAATCAGCAGAACTGACAGAAATGGATACGGAATCCAGACAGACAGAAGTACAGGCAGCCGAAGTATCCGATACAGAAATAACAGAAGTTTCTGCAACAGAGGTTTCGGCAGATGAAACAGACGCAGGTTCGGCATTTATGGACGAAGTCGGCGAGATCATGTGCAATATGATGTACGTACTCAAAGATCAGAATGCAACGATCGATGCATTGCGTAAACGTTTTCCGGCAAAGCAGGGTATGACACTGGAACATGTGATTCCATTTTCTTCCGACAGAAAATACAGTGGTGCCGTTTTTGAAGAAAAAGGCACATATTTGATGGGAGCAGCACAGTTCCTGTTTCCAGAAGATAACCAGGAGCTGACAGAACGATGTCAGGTATATGCTGAAGACGGGCTTCGAGTACTGGTTTTGGCGCATAGTTCCCAGATGGTAGAAGGGACAGAACTTCCAGAGGGACTGGAACCGCTTGCACTGATGCTTATGACAGATGTGATCAGAGAGGAAGCACCAGATACACTGGCATTCTTTGAAAGCCAGGAGGTAGATCTTAAGGTCATTTCCGGTGATGATCCGGTGACGGTCGCAGCGATTGCAAAGCGTGCGGGACTTAAAAATGCCGACAGATATGTAGATGCGACGACATTGACATCCGATGAGATGCTTCAGGATGCAGTTGCAGAGTACAGCGTGTTCGGACGGGTGACGCCACAGCAGAAAAAAGCGATGGTTCAGGCACTGCAGTCCCAGGGACATACAGTAGCTATGACTGGTGACGGTGTCAACGATGTTCTTGCCCTGAAAGAGGCTGACTGCAGTATTGCCATGGCACAGGGAAGTGATGCTGCAAAGAATATTGCAAATGTCGTTCTTCTGGATTCAAATTTTGCATCTATGCCGCATATTGTAAATCAGGGACGAAGAGTCGTAAACAACATCCGTACGGCGGCATCCATGTTCCTGATCAAGACGATGTTTTCCGTTATGTTGTCATTGCTGACGATCTTCTTTGGAAATACGTATCCGTTTGAACCGATCCAGATGTCACTGATCAGCGCGTGTGCGGTAGGTATTCCGACATTCCTGCTTGCACAGGAAAACAATTACGAGAAGATTGATCATACGTTCCTGAGGCATGTATTTATCAATGCGTTTCCGGCAGCACTCACGATTACATCGTGTGTGTTTGCGGTCATGCTCGTTTGTCAGAATGTATATCATTCCACAGAAATGTTGAATACAGCCTGTGTTCTTGTTACGGGATGGAACTATATGGCTGCATTGAAGACCGTTTATGCACCACTGAATACCTATCGTAAGACGATCATTTACGGTATGCAGTTTATATTCTTTGCGGCGGCCGTTATTTTCCAGAAACTGCTTTCTCTTGGTTCTTTGGATTTTGGAATGATCATCCTGGTATTCATACTGATGACCTTTGCACCGGTACTGATCGATGTGATCACTGTCTGGCTGAAGGGAATCTATGCACGTTCTCTGGATAAAGAAAACCCAGGAAAATTTACTGCATTTATTGATAAACTACGCAAATAGAATAGGAATTCGAATAAAAAAGCTCTGGTCAATCTGACCGGAGCCTTTTTAAATATTTATGTACTTAAAAATTATTGTTTATTTCTGCACAGCCAATAGCATCCGAAGGCAGGAATCTGCACACCTTTGGCTTCCATCTCACGTCCGGAGATAAGATCTGTGTACATACCATCTTCTTCATTGATCCATGCAACTTTATCATTTTCGCTGAAATTGTAGATTCCGATAAATTTTTCTTCATCATTCTCACGTACAAAGGCAAGAATGGAATTATCCCAGGTGTCAATGGTATGAATTGGCACATTGCTGTTGAATATACCATGGCTTGAACGGATATGCTCCAGTTTATTAAGCACAGGGAAAAGTTTGCCCTGTACAGTAGCAGGATCATGACGGTTTTCAGCCAGCTTCCAGTCGAATTTTCCTCTGTGAAGATAACGTGAATCATCGGATTTTTCCGGATCATCTTTGTAAGAATAATCATTCACCTGACCGATCTCGTCACCACTGTAAATTACCGGGATACCGGACTGAGAGAGCATGAATGCATGCAGTGTAATATCATAACGGACAGCTCTGTCCACACCTTCCTGATTTCCTTCAAATCCAAAACGCTCAATACCACAGAGAGAAGCTGTTGTTCCGCACAGTCTTGCATCACCAAGACGCGGATCATCATTATAAAGTTCTCCTCGTGCAAAAGAATCTGGATATTTTCCTGTAAGGAAATCATTCAGATATTTTTTATGAGGTACTTCCTGAATACCGAAGTTTTCAAGATATTCATAATCCAGTCCCCATCCAATATCGTCATGGCAACGCAGATAATTCTGGAATACATAATCTCTCGGAAGTTCGGAGATGATATCCAGCTGACGGCGAAGCAGGGAGACATCTTTTGTTGCAACTGTGTGCCATGTGCTTGCCATAGTCGTAACGTTGTACAGCAGATGACATTCTGGTTTTTCGACAGTTCCGAAATATGGAACAACTTTTTCAGGAGCCATGACAACTTCTCCGAGAAGAAGAACGCCAGGGCATACGATCTCACAGATCATACGCATGATACGAACGATGGTGTGAACCTGTGGCAGGTTACGGCAGTTCGTCCCAAGCTGCTTCCAGATATATGGTACAGCATCCAGACGGACAATATCTACACCCTGGTTAGCCAGGTACAGCATGTTAAAGATCATTTCGTTCAGGACGATCGGATTGCGGTAGTTCAGATCCCACTGATACGGATAGAAAGTAGTCATAACATGTTTATGAAGGTCTTCCAGCCAGGTGAAGTTGCCAGGTGCAGTTGTCGGGAACACTTCCGGGCAGGTCTGCTCATATAATGAAGGAATATCATAATTATCAAAGAAAAAGTAACGGTCCTGATATTCTTTTTCTCCTGCACGGGCGCGTTTTGCCCATTCGTGGTCTTCGGATGTATGGTTCATGACGAAGTCCAGGCAGACGTTGATGCCGCGATTATGGCAGGCAGCAGTCAGTGCTGCAAAATCATCCATGGTTCCAAGTTCTTCCTGAACCTTCCGGAAATCAGCAACTGCATAACCACCGTCACTGCGTCCCCTCGGGGAGTCAAGGAGTGGCATCAGATGCAGATAATTGACATTGCATTCCTGTATATAATCCAGTTTGGATTCCAGATTGGAAAGAGTACCGGCAAAAGCGTTGACATACATCATCATACCGGTGAGATCGTTGCGTTTATACCATGTCGGATCTTTTTCGCGATTCAGATCAGATTCTTTCAGGGCATCATTTCTCATATCATAGAATTTCTTCAGGACTTTGAGAAGATCATTGAGATGCATTGTGACATATGGGTTATCCTGATACAGTTCACAGTAGAGCCATTTCAGCTCGTCCAGATGACGGGCAAGACGCTCACGATAGATGTGATCATCATCACGCTTATTTTCCAGTTTGACTGGTTCAGCTTTTGTAGTTTCGACTTTGGCAGTCTCTGTTTTTTTAGTCTCAACCTTAGCTGATTCGACCTTAGCTGTTTCAACTTTGACAGCTTCAGCTTTTTGCGTTTCAACTTTAGCAGGTTCGACTTTCTTTGTTTCAACCTTGATAGGCTCTGTTTTCTTAGTCTCGACTTTAACAGGTTCAGTCTTTGTTGTTTCAACCTTAATTGGTTGAACTTTTTTTGTAGTTATTTTCGGGGTTTCTGCTTTCGCAGCAGCAGCCTGGAAAGCAGAAGTTTTGGCAGCTTCACGCTTTTTCTGAAGACGTTTTTTTGCCATGATGGATCTCCTCCTTTTGTATCTTTATCTGAAAATTATAATTTGACAAATTCCGGTTTACGGTTTTGGAATACAGTATAGTACTTAAAACCGCAGTCTGCAAGTATTGCAGCAGCCTTATCGAAATCATAGGCAATCTTTTCCGGTCCATGCGCATCAGCACCGACAGTGATGATCTCACCACCAAGTTCGCGATAGCGGCGAATGACTGCACGGCAGGGATTTGGCTCTCCGAGGCCGTAGTGGAAACCGCCGGTATTCAGCTCAATTCCCCGTCCCCTGGCAATGACGGTGCGCAGGATCTCATCAAGAATATCCTGGTAACGTTCATAAGTATAGTATTTATTCTGATTCGGGCCATAGCGTACAATATAATCAATATGTCCATATACATCCATCTCAGAAAATGCATGCAGATTTTCGAGAATGGATTCAAAATATTCCCGGTAACATGCAGATTCTTCGCGCCCTTTAAAATATTCTTTATAATAAGGGTCATATCCGTGTACAATATGAGAAGATCCAATTACGAAATCAAACGGCATGGTTTTCAAAAGCTTGTGAAAATAACTGTTCAAATGTGGTTGAAGGCCAAGCTCAATACCGAAATGAATCTGTAGTTCCTCCTGATATTTTTCTCGGAGTCTAAAAAGAGTCTCTCTGTATCCATCAAGATCCAGCTCAAATATTTCATTATCCGGTGTAGGTGGGTAATCAGGATCCAGATGCTCTGTGAAACAGATGCCGGTGAGACCCCGGCAGATTGCTTCGCGGATCATATCTTCCATAGATGTGTCTGAGTCAGCAGAAAAAGAAGAATGCATATGGCAGTCCCATAAGATCTGATTTGACATTTTTGTATCCTCCTTTGTATGGATTGACATTATTATAGCATGCAAAAATCGCATATGCTATGGTTTCATTTCCTTTTAAATAGAAATTTCTGATGTTTTTTATAAAATCCCCTTGAATTTTTGTACGAGATTCGATACAATATGCAATAGGTTGACGTTTCTTTAACAAACGCCATAATCAACCATTTATTTCATAGGAGGAATTTATCATGGCAGTAAAAGTTGCAATTAATGGATTTGGCCGTATCGGTCGTTTAGCTTTCAGACAGATGTTTGGTGCAGAAGGCTATGAAGTAGTAGCTATCAATGATTTAACAAGCCCTAAAATGCTTGCTCACTTATTAAAATATGACTCTTCTCAGGGAACATATGAGAAAGCAGCTACAGTAAAAGCTGGCGAAGATTCTATCACAGTTGATGGTAAGGAAATCAAAATCTACGCTTTCCCAGATGCAAACAATTGCCCATGGGGAGAAATCGGTGTTGATGTAGTATTAGAGTGTTCTGGTTTCTACACAAGCAAAGAGAAAGCTCAGGCTCATATCAATGCTGGTGCTAAGAAAGTTGTTATTTCCGCTCCTGCTGGAAACGACCTTCCAACAGTTGTTTACAATACTAACCATACAGTATTAAAACCAGAAGATAAGATTATCTCTGCTGCATCTTGTACAACAAACTGTTTAGCTCCTATGGCTAAGGCTCTTAATGATTGTGCAACAATCGAATCAGGTATCATGTGTACAATTCATGCTTACACAGGTGACCAGATGATTCTTGATGGCCCACAGAGAAAGGGTGATTTAAGAAGATCAAGAGCAGGTGCTTGCAACATCGTTCCTAACTCAACAGGTGCTGCTAAGGCTATCGGTCTTGTTATCCCAGAACTTAATGGCAAGCTTATCGGAGCTGCTCAGAGAGTTCCTACACCTACAGGTTCTACAACAATTCTTAATGCTGTAGTTGCTAAGAAGGTTACAGTTGATGAAGTTAACGCTGCTATGAAGGCTGCTGCTACAGAGTCATTCGGTTATAACACAGAGCAGATCGTATCTAGCGATATCGTTGGTATGAGATTTGGTTCATTATTCGATGCTACACAGACAATGGTTAATGAGCTTCCTAATGGTGGATGCCAGGTACAGGTTGTTTCTTGGTATGATAATGAAAATTCATACACAAGCCAGATGGTTAGAACAATCAAGTATTTTGCTGAATTAAACTAATCGTTTAACATATAAGTAACGAGAGAAAAAACCAGGGAATATATATTATGATATTCTCTGGTTTTTATCTTATATCAAGTATTATTTTGTGATGGATTTATTCATCGTATGTCAGAAATGAATTTGGAGGAAATAAACTATGCTTAATAAAAAGTCTGTTGATGATATCAACGTTAATGGCAAAAGAGTATTATGCAGATGTGATTTTAATGTACCACTTGATGGAGACAGAATAACAGATGAGACACGTCTTGTTGCTGCACTTCCTACAATCAAGAAGCTTATCGCTGATGGTGGTAAGGTTATTCTTTGTTCACATCTCGGAAAACCTAAGGGACCAGATGCAACATTTTCACTTGCACCTGTTGCAAAGAGACTTTCAGAACTTCTTGGTCAGGAAGTAAAGTTTGCTGCTGATGACACAGTTGTTGGTGATAATGCAAGAGCTGCAGTAGCAGATATGAAGAATGGTGATGTTATTCTTCTTGAGAATACACGTTTCCGTCCTGAAGAGACAAAGAATGGTGAAGCTTTTTCTAAGGATCTTGCTTCTATCTGCGATGTATTTGTAAATGATGCATTTGGTACAGCTCACAGAGCACATTGTTCAAATGTTGGTGTTACTAAGTTTGTTGATACAGCAGTTGTTGGTTATCTTATGCAGAAGGAAATTGATTTCCTTGGAAACGCAGTAAATAATCCTGTAAGACCATTTGTAGCTATTCTTGGTGGATCTAAAGTTTCATCAAAGATTTCAGTTATCAATAACCTTCTTGACAAGGTTGATACACTTATCATCGGTGGTGGTATGTCATATACATTCCAGAAGGCTCATGGTGGTAATGTAGGTAAGTCTCTTGTAGAGGATGATTACCTTGAATATGCTAAAGAGATGATGGAAAAGGCTGAAAAGAAAGGCGTTAAGCTTTTGATTCCTATTGATACAGTTGTAACAAAGGAATTTAAGAATGATACACCTAGCCGTATCGTAGCTGCAGGTCATCAGGAAGATGATGATATGGGTATGGATATTGGACCTGAGTCATGTAAACTCTACAAGGATGCGTTAAAAGATGCTAAGACTGTAGTATGGAACGGACCAATGGGTGTATTTGAATTTCCTAACTTTGCAAAGGGTACAATCGCTGTTGCAGAAGAGCTTGCGGCATTAAAAGACGCTACAACAATTATCGGTGGCGGTGATTCAGCTGCAGCTGTAAATAATCTTGGTTTTGGCGATAAGATGACACATATCTCTACAGGTGGCGGTGCTTCTCTTGAGTTCCTTGAGGGTAAAGAACTTCCAGGTGTAGAAGCTGCTAACGACAAGTAAAAACCGACTGACATAATTTTTATATATGTCCCGGGATTTCATATAAGAAATTCCGGGAATTTTTACGTAAATTCTGTAAAATAAGTGGCATTTTTAGAAATTGTATGATATAATTAAATAAAATCAATCGTGATGTTTTTGCGAATGTATTAATGTTACAGGAGGGGTATCTGTATGCGCAAGAAAATGGTGGCTGGTAACTGGAAGATGAATATGACTCCAAGCGGAGCTGTTAAACTTGCAGAAGAACTAAAGCCAATGGTAAAGAATGACGACGTAGACGTCGTATTTTGTGTGCCGGCAATTGATATTGTCCCAGTTGTTAATGAAGTGAAGGATACCAATATAAAAGTCGGTGCTGAGAATATGTTTTATGAGGAAAAAGGAGCATATACAGGTGAGTTATCGCCTGAGATGCTTGTTGATGCCGGAG
>OGXL01002991.1_pt1 | contig 11937 bp, 11 predicted proteins | sample 1576311 | NCBI WGS metagenome assembly OGXL01 (sample SAMEA3541564, study PRJEB24748) | human gut metagenome | biome: human gut; feature: human-associated habitat; material: faeces | place: China | collected 2012 | reverse complement strand
TTTTGCCTTTTGGTTCTCGCTCAGGTGCTGAAGCTTTTTGTTAAATAGTTCTCTAAGTGAAGCTTCCTCTAATTCCGGCAGAAAATCAATCATAACCTGCGCATTTTTCTTTTCATATAAAGCCCTGGAAATATAGCGGCTGACTTGGAATACAGGAATTCCGGATATGCCATAATTGGTAATCTGAAGTTCACCGGTATCTGAGGCAGCTATACGCCCATTGATCAAGGCTGTTACTTTTGCATCTGTCCTGACTCCTGAAGCTTTTTGAAAGGCAAAATCCTTTACTTTTAACTGCACCAGTGCCGGAACAACCGGCACAACAGAATGCCCCAGTGATTTGACAAGGGTATAACCGCTGCCATCAGAGCCGAGTTTCGAAGAAGCCTTTCCGCCGGCTGATAAAATGATGCGGTCAGCTTGAATTTTTTCGCTGCCGGTCTCAATCTGGAATCCTTTTTTTGTCCGGCATATGGATGTCACTGCGTTCTCACGTCTGATGTCTGCGCCCAGCTCTTTTAAACGATTATCCAGAACAGAACGGACGACAGATGCCTGATCACATCTTGGATAAATGTATCCATTTCTGGATTTCATCAGAAGTCCCAGATTTTCGAAAAAACGAATTGTATCCGAATATCCAAAGGCTTTTAGAACAGAAGAAATCAATTGCGGCTCATCACTTCGGAAATAATCCAAAGACATGTTTTTATTTGTCAGATTACAGCGCCCATTTCCGGTAGACAAAATTTTCTTTCCAAGAATATCCTTCTGATCAAAGATAATGACATGAATGTCTGGATTTGTCTCAAGGGCGGTGATGCCCGCCAACATACCGGAAGCACCGCCTCCGACAATTGCAAGTGTTTTCATATCTGAACTCCTTAACTTTATATTATAACTTTGTTACAAGGCCTTCTCTTACCAGATACTCTAAAGACATTAATATTCCAAGCTTTGCATGCTGCCAGGTAAGTCCGCCCTGGAAATACACTGCATATGGCTCTTTGATCGGGCCATCGGCACTCAGCTCGATAGAGGATCCCTGAACAAATGCTCCGGCTGCCATAATAACATCACTGTCATATCCTGGCATCGGCCATGGTTCTGGTGTGACATAGGAATCAACCGGGGCAGCAGCCTGGATTCCCTTACAGAATGCGATGACACCTTCCGGTGTTCCAAGTTCTACTGCCTGAATAATATCGTGGCGGCTCTCCGTACCATTTGGAATGACACTGTAACCTAATTTTTCGTAGATGTTTGCTGCAAAGATGGCTCCTTTTAAAGCACCTGCTGTCACAGTCGGTGCCAGGAAAAGTCCCTGGAAGAAGGACTGCATGACACCGAGAGATGCACCAACTTCCTTTCCAAGTCCTGGAGAAGTCAGGCGGTATCCACAATTATCAATCAGATCTTTTCGTCCTGCGATATATCCGCCAATTGGCGCAAGTCCACCGCCCGGGTTCTTGATCAGGGAACCAACGACCATATCTGCACCCACATCACTTGGCTCAATCGTCTCTACAAATTCACCGTAACAGTTATCGACCATACAGATAACGTCTGGTTTGATACTCTTTACAAATGCGATCAGTTCTCCAATCTGTGAGACGGAAAAGCTTGGTCTTGTCTGATATCCTTTGGAACGCTGGATTGTTACAAGCTTTGTCTTTTCATTGATTGCTTTTTTGATATTGTCATAGTCAAATGCACCGCCTTCCAGAAGATCTACCTGGCGATAGGAAATTCCGTACTCCGCAAGAGAACCATTCGATGGGCGGATTCCAATGACTTCTTCCAATGTGTCATAAGGTTTTCCGACTGGAGATAGAAGCTCATCGCCCGGGCGCAGATTTGCAGCCAATGCCAGTGCCAGTGCGTGAGTTCCGCATGTGATCTGCGGTCTTACAAGAGCACTTTCTGTATGAAAAATCTCTGCGTACACTTCTTCCAGTGTGTCACGTCCCGGGTCGTCATAACCGTATCCGCTGGCGTATTTGAAACAGCCAGCATTGACTTTACATTTCTGCATTGCATGCACGACTTTCAACTGATTGTACTCTGCCACTTTGTCGATGGCATCAAAACGTTCTTTTAAAGATCCTTCAATCTGGCTTCCGAAATCGTAAACCTCTCTGCGGATTCCCATTTCCAGATACATATCTTCTATATTTAACATGATTGTTCCTCCAAAATATCTTTTTTAATAGATTCGAGCATCACTTCCAGAATCTTATCTTCATCATAATTGTAATCTTTTTTATTAATCCATGTCACATGCTTCTCTCGCTTGAACCATGTAATCTGACGTTTTGCGAAATGTCTTGTATCTCGTTTGATTTTGTAAATGGCATCTTCTAATGTGCATGCTCCGTCCAGATAGTCCAGAATTTCTTTATATCCATATCCTCACATAGAGACCATACTGCGGTCATAGCCACGCGCTTTTAAAGCCTTAACTTCCGCGACAAGCCCCTCTTCTATCATCTGGTCGACTCGTAGATCTATACGGCGGTACAGATTCTCGCGGTCATCATTTAAGACAAAATATACAAATTGATAGGGCGACTCTTTTTGCCGCTCTGTTTCATTGTGTTCAGAAATTTTCATTCCGGTTTTCTGATAAAATTCCAATGCCCGAATGACTCGCTTTATATTATTTGCATGGATAGTTTCTGCCGACTTTTGGTCCACTTCGCGGAGTTTTTCATGAAGTGCCTCTGCGCCATGTTCTTTTGCAAATGATTCTAATTCTGCGCGGAGTGAGGTGTCATTATCATTATCTGTAAAATCAATATCATAAAGTAGTGCTTGAATATAAAATCCGGTTCCGCCTACTACAATTGGAATATGCCCGGCAGCATAGATCTTTTTCATAGCTTCTTTTGCCATCTGTTGAAAACGGACAACATGAAATTCATCGTCTGGTTCCAGTTCATCTACTAAGTAATGTGGAACATGCCGCATTTCTTCCGGACGGATTTTTGCGGAACCAATATCCATATATTTGTAGACCTGCATGGAATCAGCAGAAATAATCTCACCACCGATTGCTTTTGCAAGACCAATGGAAGCCTTTGTTTTACCGACTGCAGTAGGTCCGGTGAGAATGATTAAAGGTTGTTTTTGCATGATATATCATCCCTTACATTTTTCATATTCGATATTAAACAATACGTTTGAATTTCTTTTCCAGTTCGCGCCTTGACATGGCGATAATGGTGGGTCTCCCATGTGGACAGTGATAAGGATTGTCCAGTGACAGAAGTTCCGTGATCAACGTGTCTACTTCTGCAGCGCTCAATCGCATATTTCCTTTGACAGCTGCCTTACAGGACATAGATGCAATCTTTTCGTCAATCAGATTAGATGGCGCATTTCGGTTGATTTCATCAGACAGACTGTCAATCATCTCCATGAGCAGTTCTTTTTTTGCAATACTGAACAAATTGTCCGGTACAGCGCGGACTGCATAGGAATCCTGTCCGAATTCTTCTATCTCAAAACCAATCCGCGTGAACTGATCCATATAAAGCCTGAGAAGTTCTGCCTCCTGCATAGACAGATTCAGTATGATTGGCGGACTAATAAGCTGAGAAGTAAACTCCCGTGTCTTCATGCCCTTCAATGTCTGTTCATACAGAACTCTCTCATGAGCTGCATGCTGGTCGATAATATATAAGTTATCATGAAATTCTACCAGCCAGTAAGTATCAAAGACCTGGCCGATAATCTTATGTTCCGCTTTTGCCTGTGGCTCCAGAAGTTTTTCTTCAAAGAAATTGAGTTGCTGTGGCTTTTCCGAAGGAACCTTGGACTGGATGCCGCCCAGGGTGCGGGCGTTCAGGTGCCCGAAGTCGATGCAGGGCGTGATGCGCTCATCCACACCGCACAGGGCCAGCACCTCGTCCAGCGTGCCCAGCTGGCCCACCTTGCCCATCGTCTCCGGGCAGAGGGTCATGTCGGCAAAGCCCGCCTCATCCAGTGCTTCCACGGCACGGCGCATGGTGTCCAGCGCTTTTTCAAGGGCCGCTTCCCGGCTCTGCTTGCCGCAGCTGCCGGAATGGAAGATGATGCGTTTTCCGCCCAGCGCCCGGCACACCGCCGCGCTCTGCAGCAGGTACTGGATGCTGTTCAGCCGCTTGTCCTCTTCCAGGCTGGACATGCTGATGTAATAGGGCGCGTGCACACTGAACAGGATGTCCTTCGGGGCGGCAAGGGCGGCCATCTTCGCGGCCTTGTCCAGCCCCAGGCGCACCCCGCGCCCACACTGGTACTCAAAGGCGTTCAGGCCCATCTTTGCGGTGTACTCCGGCACCTCCAGGCTGGTCTTGTACCCCTGGGCAGCAAAGCTGTCGCTGGTGCCGGCCGTGCCGAACCGGATCTTCCAATCGTCGCTCACAGAGTCTTCCCTCCCCGGTCGTAATATTTCTGCCAGTGTTTTTTCTCCCACTTGCGCTTGAGGATGACCTGCGCGCCCAGGTCCGGGCCGCGGGGGATCACCATCAGGCCGGGGATGCCGTACAGGGCGGCAGCCATCCGGTCGGCATAGAGCTGGTCGCCCACCATGGCCATCTGGCTGTGCTTCACGCCCATGCGGTGCTGTGCCGCCATCAGCGCAAAGGGCAGGGGCTTGGCCGAGCGGTACAGATAGGCAAGGCCCAGCTTCTGCGCAAAGGGACGCACCCGCTTTTCGGCCCCGTTGGACACGATGGTCAGCCGGACCCCGGCTTTGCGCATGGTGTCCAGCCACCCGGCCACCTCGTCCGGCAGCTCCTGGCTGCGGTCGGCGGTGAGGGTGTTGTCGATGTCCAGCACCAGTGCCCGGATGCCCTTTTGTGCCAGCCATTCCGGCGTGATGTGGGTCACGTCCTTGAAAACGTATTCGGGGGTGATGAGCATAGTAGTTCTCCCTGAAATGAAAATAGGAGAGCCTGCAGAACAGGCTCTCCTACATCGGCGTTAGCAACGCGTTTGAAATCAAAAGCAACGTGCGATTTCAAGCAGTTAATTACTTGAACTTGCGCTTGCGGGCTGCTTCGGACTTCTTCTTGCGCTTAACAGACGGCTTCTCGTAAGCCTCGCGCTTACGGACCTCTGCGAGCACACCGCTGCGGGCAGTGCTGCGCTTGAAGCGACGCAGTGCGCTCTCCAGCGACTCGCCCTCTTTAACACGAATTTCCGACATCTTATTCCCTCCCTTGGACCGTGAGGCAGGAATTTCGTTGTTACATGGTAACTAACAGTAGACAGTATAGCGCATTTTATCCGGTTCGTCAACCTTTTTTTGAAAGTTTTTTGCTCAAAACTTTTGAAAAGATTTTGAACAACCGTTCCCGGGTGTTCTGCGCGCCGGTCCGCCTCCGCGGGTGATGATATGTTCACGCTTTTTCAGCGGAGCAGCAGTTCTCAGCCCTTGACGGCCAGGTTGACCAGACGGCCCTTGACGTAGATCTCCTTAACCAGCTGCTTGCCTTCCAGCGCAGCAGCCACTGCGGGGTCGGCCTTGGCCGCGGCGATGGCAGCAGCGGCGTCGATGTCGGCAGCCACCTTCAGGCGGGCCTTCACCTTGCCGTTCACCTGCACGGCGATCTCCACCGTGCTCTCCACGCACTTGGCCTCCTCGTACTTGGGCCAGGGGTAGTAAGCCAGCTGCTCGTCGTGGCCGTGGCCCAGCTTCTCCCACAGCTCCTCGGTCATGTGGGGAGCAAACGGGTTCAGCAGCTGGACGACCGTCTCCAGCTCAGCCTTGGTGGCGCCGCCGTTGTCGTACAGGGCGTTGACCAGGGTCATCAGCTGGGCGATGGCGGTGTTCATCTTCAGGGTCTCGATGTCTGCGCTGACCTTCTTGATGGTCTGGTGCATCAGGGTCTCGATCTGGGGGCGGTAGCCCTCGCCCTCCACCAGCTTGTCGCTCAGGGCCCACACGCGGTCCAGGAAGCGGTTGCAGCCGGCAATGGCAGAGGTCTGCCAGGGTGCAGCCTGCTCAAAGTCGCCCATGAACATCTCGTACAGACGCATGGTGTCGGCACCGTACTGGTCCACCACCTCGTCCGGGTTGATGACGTTGCCCAGGCTCTTGGACATCTTGACAATGGGATGACGGGACATCTCGCCATACTTTTCTTCCAGAGCCTTCTCGGCGGCCTTCTGGCTGCCGTACTCCTTCAGCAGCTTGTCCTGCTCCTCAGCGGGCAGGTTGACGAAGCTGTGGGGGTTCAGACCCAGGATCATGCCGTGAGCGGTACGCTTCTGGTACGGTTCCGGAGAAGGCACTGCGCCGATGTCGTACAGGAACTTATGCCAGAAACGGCTGTACAGCAGATGCAGGGTGGTGTGCTCCATGCCGCCGTTGTACCAGTCCACCGGAGACCAGTACTCCAGAGCCTCCTTGGAGGCAATGGCGTCCTTGCAGTGGGGGTCCATGTAGCGCAGGAAGTACCAGGAAGAACCAGCCCACTGGGGCATGGTGTCGGTCTCGCGGGTAGCGGGGCCGCCGCAGCAGGGGCAGGTGGTCTTGACCCAGTCCTTGTGGCGGGCCAGCGGGGACTCGCCGTCCGGGCCCGGCTCAAAGTCGGTGATGTCCGGCAGGGTCAGGGGCAGGCTGCTCTCGGGCAGGGGCTGCCAGCCGCACTTGTCGCAGTGCACCATGGGGATGGGCTCGCCCCAGTAACGCTGACGGCTGAACACCCAGTCGCGCAGCTTGTAGTTGACCTTGTCGCGGCCCTTGCCGGTCTCTTCCAGCCAGGTGATCATCTTCTTCTGGGCGTCGGCCACAGACAGGCCATTCAGGAAGCCGGAGTTGACCAGCGTGCCGGTGGCCACATCGGTAAAGGCAGCCTCGTCCAGGTTGGACGGGGTGCTGCCCTGGACCACCTCGATGATGGGCAGGCCGAACTTCTTGGCAAACTCCCAGTCACGGGTATCGTGGGCAGGCACGGCCATGATGGCGCCGGTGCCGTAGGTGGACAGGACGTAGTCGGAAATGAAGATGGGGATCTCGGTGTCGTTGACCGGGTTGATGCCCATGACGCCTTCCAGCTTGACGCCGGTCTTTTCCTTGTTCAGCTCGCTGCGCTCAAAGTCGCTCTTGCGGGCGGCCTCGGCCTGATAGGCCTTGACGGCATCCACGTTCTTGATGATGCCCTTGTCCAGCCACTGCTTGACCATGGCGTGCTCCGGGGAGACGACCATATAGGTGGCACCGAACAGGGTGTCGCAGCGGGTGGTGTACACGGTCAGGCTGTCCCCGGCAGTGGTGCCGAAATTGACCTCTGCGCCGTGGCTGCGGCCGATCCAGTTCTTCTGCTGGGTGGCCACGCGCTCGATGTAGTCCAGACCGTCCAGGCCGTCGATCAGCTTGTCGGCGTAGGCGGTGATCTTGAGCATCCACTGGCTCTTCACGCGGTGCACGACCTCGCTGCCGCAGCGCTCGCACACGCCGTTGACCACTTCCTCGTTGGCCAGCACGCACTTGCAGCCGGTGCACCAGTTGACGTTCATTTCCTTCTTGTAGGCCAGACCGTGCTTGTACAGCTGCAGGAAGATCCACTGGGTCCACTTGTAGTATTCCGGGTCGGTGGTGTTGATCTCGCGGTCCCAGTCAAAGGAGAAGCCCAAAGCCTTCAGCTGACTGCGGAAGTGGTCCACATTGTTCTTGGTGACAATGGCCGGGTGGATGTGGTTCTTCATGGCAAAGTTCTCAGTGGGCAGGCCAAAAGCGTCCCAGCCCATGGGGTACAGCACATTGTAGCCGTTCTGACGGCGCTTGCGGCTGACCACGTCCAGCGCGGTGTAGCTGCGGGGATGGCCTACATGCAGGCCGGCACCCGACGGATACGGGAACTCGACCAGTGCATAGAACTTGGGTTTTTTGTGGTCGATCTCGACATGGAAGGTCTTTTCGTCCTCCCACACCTTCTGCCACTTGGCTTCAACTGCCTTGTAATCGTACTTCATGTTGTTAATCAGCTCCAGACTTTATCCAAAATACCGTTGCTTGGGGGCGTATGCTTTCAAGGTGCTTCCGGTATAGACCCTCTCAGTCAGGGCATTCGCCCTGACAGCTCCCCCGAGAGGGGAGCTTTTTTGCCAACTTTCCCTATTGCGCCAAAACCTCTCCCTTTGGGGAGAGGTGGCATCGCGCAGCGATGACGGAGAGGGTTTTGCCAGAAGCAGACCTGTTTGCCTGAATCATTCAAGGGTGCTATCCGGGGTAAGGTACTCGGAGATATCAATGGGCTCACCATCTGCCCACAGGTGCTCCAGATCATAATAGGTGCGGGTGTTGGGCACGAATACGTGCACGATGACGTTGGAATAATCCAGCAGCACCCAGTTCTTGGAGTCGTAACCCTCCGTGCTGTAGGGCTCCAGACCCTTCTGGGAAAGCTCGTACTCCACCTCGTCGGCCAGAGCAGCCACCTGCGTGGTGGAAGTGCCGGAGGCAATGACAAAGTAATCGGTGAGCACGGTCAGGCTTTCCACCTTGAGCACGCGCACATCGTGGGCCTTTTTCTTATCCAGGATCTTTGCGATTTCAATGGCAAGCGCCTTGCTGTCGTTGAAGTTCTCCATATGTTTTTCCTTTCTGTCGGTTTCAGTTTGCGGAGCCTGCCGCCTGACCATCGGTGGTAACAGCGCCTTCAAGGTCTGTATCGCCGCTCAGGATGGCATCGTCCGACTCCTTATCGATGCGGCCCATATACTGCACGTTGGCATCGGTGGATGCACTGCCGTGGGGCCACTCGTCGGTGACAAGGTTCATTTCGCTCACATCAATGGGGCCGGTGTAGGTGCAGAAATACTGGTTGAGCAGGTTTGCAATGGAACCCGCATCCGGCACCACGCAGGAGTAACCGGCAAAGGTGTCGGTCTTGCCCACGTTGGGCACGCCCATGAACACCGGTGTCTGCGCCAGAATGATGTTGGAGCTGTCGAGCTTGAGGAAAGACACCACCAGCTTTGCAATGGTGGAAATGTCCATATCCGTCTTGATATAGTTCTTGAACACCAGCGGCAGCTGGTTCAGGATATCGGTGACACCCATGGCGCGGGCACGCTTGAACAGGCCGGCATAGAAATAGCGCTGCATGTTCAGGCGGTCGATATCGGAATTGGCGTAGCCGTCGCCGTGGCGGCAGCGCACAAAGAACTCTGCCGATGCACCGTCCAGATTGCGGTAGCCCTTGAGCAGCTTGCTGCCGCCGTAGGACATATCGTGGGGGATATACACCTCAATGCCGCCAAAGTTATCCACCATATCCACCAGTGCCTGCATATCCACCGTCACATAGTAATCGATGGGCAGCCGGAACTGATCGTAGATGACATCGGCCAGAGCGGCGATGCTGCCGCCATTGGAGATCGCCACCGAGTTGATCTGATAATTCGTGGCGGCGTAGGTCTTGCCATTGGAAAGGGTGATCTTTTTGTTCTTGGTGGTGACAAGGCTGTTGCGGGGGATCTGCAGCATCCGCAGTGCACCGTTCTTGATGTCGAACTGCACGTACAGGATCATATCGGTCATGCCATCATTGGAAGTGGGGTCGTTGGAATAACTGCGTCCCTCTTCATAGTCGATGCCGCAGACCAGAATGTTCACCACATCGCCCTTGTATTCCTCGTCTGTCTTGACCTCTTCCTCAATGGTAGGGGTGCTGTCGTCCGGGCGGATGCTGTCCTCCACCTTGTTTACAAGGCTGACTCCGTACACCACCACACCGGAGATCACCGCGATGATGGCCATGACCACTGCAAAAGGCAGCCAGAGGGGCATTTTCTTTTTCTTTTTGCGGCGGCGCGGCGGCTCCTGCCCTGCTCCCTGTGCCGGGCGGCGAGGCGGCTCATTGTGTGCGCCGCCTGTGCTCTGCTTTGCATCCGTGCTGGACGCAGCGTGGCGCGGTGCGGCTGCTGCCGGATCCGGCCGGTTCAGAGAACGCGAAGTATTGATATGGCGTGGCGTCTGGCTCATGCTTTTTTGTATCCTCCAGATTTTCGCGGTCCTGCAAAAAAATGTTCCTGCAGACCTGTCATGCTCTTAAGTATAGCATTATCCGACGAAATCTGCAATCCGTTTTCTGTTTCCGCTTGTTTCAGAGCAGCTGTGCTCTCACCGTTCATTCTTCCCGCTGCGGGCCAGGATATCCTCATAGGCCGCCTTGGACATCGGGTCCAGAGGTTTTCCCTGCGAGAGCACGAAATCGTTGGTCTGCTTCAGCGCGGCCAGCATGGCGGCATCCAGATTCTTTTTTTCCAGCTTGCGCAGCTTTTCCACGCCGGGCCAGTCCCGCTCCGCGCTGGTCATATCGGCCAGATACAAAATTTTGTCAAGCCGGGTCATGCCGGGTTTGCCCGCCGTGTGGCAGGCAATAGCGCTAAGCACCGCTTCGTCGGTCACACCCCACTGGGTGCGGGCCAGAATGGCGGCGCACACGCCGTGCCACACCGGGGCCGGGCGCTCTTCGCCGCCCTCTGCATACTGGGGGTAAGCGCGCAGGATATCGCGCATCTCATCCTTGCTGATCTCCTTGGCCGAGTCGTGCAGCAGGGCTGCCAACGCGGCCCGCTCCTCGTCCTCACCGTAGATCTTTGCCAGCTTGACGGCCGTTTTTTTCACATTCAAGGTATGCTCATAGCGCTTATCGCTCAAGCGGCCGCGCACAAGCTCCTTTGCCTGTTTGAGGTTCATTGGCTGATACTTCCTTTTTGTAGAGTTTCTCCCGGCGGATGACCTCCCACACGGCCTCCGGCAGCTCTGCTTCGCAGGCTTTCCCTGCTGCAAGGCGTGCACGGATCTCGCTGCTGGCCATGGGCAGCGCCTGTACCGGTGCAAACAGGATGCGTGCCCCGGTGGGGTCCAGCCGGAGAGCCTTTGCGTGCAGCTCGGGGTCGTCGCCCACATGGCGGCTGGTGACCACCAGATGGGCAAGGCGCAGGATATCCTGCCAGCGGTGCCAGCCGTCAAAGCTCAGCAGCATATCGCTGCCAATGGCAAGGTACAGCTGTGCACCGGGATTTTCCCGAGCCAGTTTTTCCACCGTGAGCACCGTATAGTTGCGGTTTCCGGCAGCGGCCTGCTCGATCTCCCAGCCGCTGACTTCCAGCTGCGGGATCGTGTCCGCATCCTCTTCCAGTGCATGGAAGCAGCTGCACATTTCCAGCCGCAGTGCGCCCGGCGCAGAGGTCTTCTGCTTGAAGGGCGAAAGCCCGGCAGGCATCACCACCACCTTATCCGGCTGCACGCGGGCAGCGGCAGCGCGCAGATTGTTCAGGTGGCCGTTATGGGGCGGGTCAAATGTACCGCCGTAGAGAAGAACTTTCATTTTTACTTCAGCAGATCAGCGTAGGCGCTGTCCTTTTTCTTCTGCAGGTACAGCACGAACTTGGAGCCGATCACCTGTACGCAGTCGGCACCGGTGGCCTCAGCCAGCTTGACCGAAGCCTCACGGGCATTGTACATGCTGTTTTCCAGCACCTTGAGCTTGATGAGCTCACGGGCATCCAGACAGTCCTTCACGCCCTGGATCATGGTCTCGTCGATCTCGCCCTTACCCACGATGAAAACGGGGTCCATGGTGTTTGCCTTGCCGCGCAGAATGGCGCGCTGTTTGCTTGTCAGCATAGTTTTCTCCTTTATTTTGAGGTTGATATTTCGATAAAGAAACGATTTAGAATTGTCTCCGCTTGTGGTGAGAAACGCCTTCAGTCAAAGCCTTGCGGCTTTGCCAGCTCCCTCAAAGAGGGAGCCTTTGGCAGAAACGAAACGCTTGCCGGACTGCCAAAGGCCCCATCTCCGAGGACGACTTCCCCCGGCCGGGGGAAGATGTCACCGTAGGTGACAAAAAGAGGAATCTGTCTGCGAAGCAGACTGGGGGAGTTCATTCTGCCAGAAATCCCGGCAGCTGTTGTTCCAGTATTGCCAGCGCATTGCCG
>OGXL01002978.1_pt1 | contig 11985 bp, 10 predicted proteins | sample 1576311 | NCBI WGS metagenome assembly OGXL01 (sample SAMEA3541564, study PRJEB24748) | human gut metagenome | biome: human gut; feature: human-associated habitat; material: faeces | place: China | collected 2012 | reverse complement strand
CCCTGTTCGGCCGGACGGCTCCGTTCTGCTCCGTGTTTTCCCTGCGCCCGTGCGTCGGCTCGAATGCGGAGCTGAGCCGCGCCGCCGTGCTTGCCGTGCGGCTGCTCCCGCCCGTGCTCGTAGGCGCGGCGCTGTGGTTCGCGCTGGCGCGCGTGCCGCTCGTGTGGTTCTGGCCCGTGGCGATGGCAAGCGCCGGCTGCACCGTCGCGGCGCTTGGCATGGTGTATGACGCCGTGCGCGTGCTGCAGGTCCCCGGCCGGGCAACGTTCTGCGACCTAGGCATTGTTATTCAGGTTTACCGGGAGGTATCGTAATATGCTGCAAACCCTGTTGGATTCCTGCGCAGCGCTCGGTGTGCCGCTGACGGCGGCGCAGGCGGAGCAGCTGTGCGACTTCGGCGCGCGCCTGCTCGAGCAGAACCGCGTTATGAATCTGACGGCCATCACGGAGCCGCAGGCCGTGGCAAAGCTGCACTTTGCCGACTGCCTCGCGCTGCTGCGCATCGTGCCGTTTTCAGGCAAGCGCGTCATCGACGTCGGCTGCGGGGCGGGCTTCCCCGGCGTGCCGCTGAAGCTCGGCGAGCCGAGCCTCGACCTGACGCTGCTCGACAGCCTCGGCAAGCGCGTGACGTGGCTGGAGGCGACACTGCGGGACATGGGCGTCCCGGCGCAGTGCGTCTGTGCCCGCGCGGAGGACTATGCCGCGAAGGCGCGCGAGCAATATGACATCGCGACGTCCCGCGCGGTGGCACGGCTGAACATTCTGGCGGAGCTGTGCCTGCCGTTTGTGAAGCCGGGCGGATACTTCCTTGCCATGAAGGCCGCCGCTGCGGCCGAGGAGCTGGAGGAGGCGAAGCGCGGCATCGCAAGGCTGGGCGGCCGCGTGGAAAAAACGGAGACCTACGACATCGACGGCGCGCCGCGCTGCGTCATCGTCATCCGCAAGGAGCGCCCGACGCCCCCGGCCTATCCCCGCCGCTATGCAAAGATCAAGCAGTCACCGCTGTGATTTGAAAGAAAGATGAGCGTAAATGAGCTATTTTGCAGGAAATTATGACATTGCCGTCATCGGCGCGGGCCACGCCGGGATCGAGGCCGGTCTTGCGGCCGCGCGGCTGGGGCTGCAGGCCGTCGTGTTCACGATCAATCTGGACGCCGTGGGCAACATGCCCTGCAACCCGGCCATCGGCGGCACGGGCAAGGGCCATCTCGTCCGCGAGCTCGACGCCCTCGGCGGCGAGATGGGCCGCGCGGCGGACGCCTGCTGCATCCAGTACCGCATGCTCAACCGCGGCAAGGGCCCGGCCGTGCACTCCCTGCGCGCGCAGGCAGACCGCCGCCGCTATCAGGAGCACATGAAACGCCTGCTCGAGCGCGAGCCGAACCTCTTTCTCAAGCAGGCCGCCGTCACGGAGATCCGAACGGAGGGCGGGCACGTCAGCGGCGTCGTGACGCAGCTCGGCGCGGAATACCGCGTGCGCGCCGTCGTCGTCGCGGCCGGGACGTACCTCGACAGCACCGTCATCACCGGGCAGTGCGTCCTGCATTCCGGGCCGGACGGTCTGCGCCCCGCGCCGGAGCTGAGCCAGTGCCTGCGCGCCCTCGGCCTGCGCATGCGCCGGTTCAAGACCGGAACGCCCCCGCGCATCAACGCGCGCAGCGTCGATTTCTCGAAAATGGAGGTCCAGCGCGGCGACGACGACCCGGAGCCGTTCTCGTTTTCCACCCGTGAGCCGCCGAAAAATCAGGCCGTGTGCTGGCTGACGTGGACAAACGAGCGCACGCACGCCGTCATCCGCGAGAATCTGCACCGCAGCCCGCTGTTCGACGGCTCCATCACCGGCGTCGGCCCGCGCTACTGCCCGAGCATCGAGACGAAGATCGTCCGCTTTGCCGACAAGCCGCGCCACCAGCTCTTTCTGGAGCCGTGCGGCCTCGGGACGGACGAGCTGTACCTGCAGGGCCTGTCCACGAGCCTGCCGGAGGAGGTGCAGCTTGCCATGCTGCACACCATCGCAGGGCTGGAGCACGCCGAAATGCTGCGCCCGGCCTATGCCATCGAGTACGACTGCATCGACCCGACGGAGCTTTCCGCGACGCTCGAGTGCAAAAAGCTGCCCGGCCTCTACGGCGCGGGCCAGTTCAACGGCACGTCCGGCTATGAGGAGGCGGCCGTGCAGGGCTTTGTGGCGGGCGTAAACGCCGCGCTGAAGCTGCTCGGCCGCGAGCCGCTGGTGCTCAAACGCTCGGACGGCTACATCGGCACCCTCATCGACGACCTCGTCACGAAGGGCACGGAGGAGCCGTACCGCATCATGACCTCGCGCAGCGAATACCGCCTGCTGCACCGGCAGGACAACGCCGACGAGCGGCTCACGCCCATCGGCTATCGCATCGGCCTCATCCCCGCCGAACAGGCACAGGCCGTCGCGGAGAAATACGAGGCCGTCCGGCGCGAGCAGCGCAGGCTGGAGCACACCGGCGTGCCCGCCGGTCCGGCGCTGAACGGGTTTCTGCAGGCGCGCGGCTCGGCGGAGGTCGTCAGCTCCGCGCGGCTGGCGGACCTGCTGCGCCGCCCGGAGCTGCACTATGCAGAGCTTGCCCCCTTCGACCCGGAGCGGCCGGAGCTTCCGGCGGCCGTGACGCGTCAGGTCGAGATCCGGGTAAAATATGCGGGGTATCTCCAGCGGCAGGAGCAGCAGATCGAGGCGTTCCGCCGCGAGGAATCGCGCCTGCTGCCGGAGGATGCGGACTATGCCTCCATCGCCGGGCTGCGCCTCGAGGCGCGGCAGAAGCTGGCCGGCATCCGCCCGCGCTCCATCGGGCAGGCCGGGCGCATCTCCGGCGTTTCGCCCGCGGACATTGCCGTGCTGCTGATCTGGCTCAGCCAGCGCAATGAAAATTCGACCGATCACGCGGAATAACGGGACGTCTCACGGTAATTCCGTGAATAAGAATATTTTTTCACCTTTTTCCTCTTAGAGTATCATATTTTCTGCCGTTTCCGCATGTTTGTCGAAGAACGTCGACGAAAAAGCAGACATTTTCAGGGAAAGTCATTGCAAAAGCGGGCCGAATATGTTAAATTAGAAGCACCGCTTGTACATCCATGCGGAAATGAGAGAATCTACGAGGAGGAGAGTTGTTACATGGAAAAAATGTATCGGGTCCTGCTGGCAAACGGCAGCGAAGAGTTTTGTGGGAAGCTCGGCGTTGCCCTGAAGCAGACGAATCGGTATTCCGTGGTCGGCTCGGCTTGTGACGGCGTTCGCGCCATCAGCCTGCTGAAAGAGCTGAAACCGGATCTGCTGGTCGTCGACCTCATGCTGCCGCAGGCGGACGGCCTGTCCGTGCTGAAGGCAGCGGCCGGGCTGGATCCAAAGCCAAAGCTTCTGGTTTTGGTGGAGTTCGTAACGGAATATGTGTCTTCAATGTTTATGACGCTCGGCGTGCAATATATCATGCTGAAACCATGCAGCTGCCGTGCCGTCGTGGAGCGTCTCGACGAGATCTGCGAGAGCGCCGTTTCGCGCAAACCCGCCATCGCAGCAAAGCGCAACGCCAACATCGAGTCCATGGTCACCTCGATCATTCATGAGATCGGCGTCCCTGCGCACATCAAGGGCTATCAGTATCTCAGGGAGGCGATCCTGATTGCCGTCAATGACATGGATGTTATCAACGCCATCACCAAGGTGCTCTATCCGCAGGTGGCCAAGACGTTCGCCACGACGCCCTCGCGCGTCGAGCGCGCCATCCGCCACGCCATCGAGGTCGCGTGGGACCGCGGCGATCTGGAGACGCTGCAGCGCTTCTTCGGCTACACGGTGTCGAACACGAAGGGCAAGCCGACGAACAGCGAGTTCATCGCCCTCATCGCCGACCGCCTGCAGCTCCAGCTCCGCAGCCCCGAGGCTGCGGCCATGTGAGCCGGGGGATGGAGAAAACCTCCCGAACACAAAAGAGAGCAAAAATTTTCCCGCCTGCTTGTGCAGGCGGGATTTTTTACGGCATAGACGCACGGGTTTATTACGAAAAAGCAATCCGCCTCTGTATCGCACAGGGGCGGTTTTGCTTATTTGTCATACGGGACTCGGAAATAGTCCAAATACTTCTGAAACCTGTCCTGTGCAGATAGACAAGTATCACGCAGGCAGCCGCGCTCATTTTGCCACTCCTTCAAGCCTCGGTAGTAGAACATCTTGATGTCGTCCTCGATGATAAACGGCACGATGTTGTTCCGCAGGCATTCTTTGAAAAGGAGTAGGCGCCCGACTCTGCCGTTGCCGTCCTGGAACGGATGGATGCGCTCAAAGCGGTAGTGAAAGTCGAGCAAATCGTCAAAGGTTTTGCGCGTGATAGCGTTGTACTCGGCAAGCAGCTTCTTCATCTCAGCACCGACATTCTCCGGCGCAGTGGTATCCATGCCACCGACCTCGTTGGGCAATTTCTTGTAATTCCCGACGGCAAACCAATCGAGGCGGGAATCGGAAGTTCCGTTTTTCAGAACGGCGTGCAGCTGCTTGATGAACGCCTCGCTCGGAGCATAATTGGCATTGTCGATCACCATATCAATGCACTTGAAATGGTTGGCGGTCTCGACCACATCGTCAACCTTGACCGTCCCGTCCGATGCGCCGATGGTGTTCGTCTCAAAGATATAGCGCGTCTGATCGTGGGTAAGGCGACTGCCCTCCATGTGGTTGGAGTTATAGGTCAGATCGATTTGGATTTTATGATAAATACCGCCGTGCAGCTTCGCCGCTTTTTCGGCTTTCAGCACCTCAAGAAGGGTCTTTGGTGTATCGGTTTTCTTGTTCATGCGATCGGGCTTCTCCGCGGTTTCGGGTATGTTCCATGTCTTTCCGGTCAGAAATGCACCGTCGATTTTTCCTTCGGCACAGTACCCTCGCACGCTGCGTTCGGAAACGCCCCACCTTTTCGCCGTTTCCGCGACAGAAATATATTTCATAGAGATCCCTCACTTTCTGCACAGGGATAGTATAGCACATTATCGGCAAAATATAAAGGACAATTTATGAAACAATATTTGAATTTTGCCGATAACGGCAATTGTACGCGCACGGAGCAGGCGCAGTACATTTTCACGGAGTTCGTCCCGACGCACCGGGACAATGGAAGTGGGGGACAGATACACAGAGGAACGGAAAAACGGCAAAAAGCACCGCCTGCCGAACGGACAGGCGGTGCAGATCTGGCAAACCTACCGCTCGTGGATACCATGCACCATGTTTTGAAGGCGTGGTGCATTGTTTTATGGGTTTTGTTTTGATGGGCTGGGAGACTGCGGACGGAAAGGACAGAATATAACCTATTTTATTGTTCCATTCCGCGATATCCATGTTTTTCTGCATTCCCAAGCAAATAAAGGAACGCAAATGCAGGAATTCGTAGCAGATCTTTACCGCACTTTGTGTTATGAACTCCATAATCGTCCGCTTTCTTGGTTATAATGATTGCTGCCGACGATTCCTCACACAATTCTACGATCGCATCATCATCCGCAATTGGCGCACCTTCTCTGTATTTAACTTCAATGAGGATGTTTTTCGTATTAGGATAGTCCACCACAATATCAATTTCTTTGCCCTTTTTTCCACCTCTAAAATAGCCCACCGAAGTAGCATATTGATAATAAAACGCTGCGACATGCTTGTAAACAGCCGTTTCAACAATCTTTCCCATCTCAACAGGGTCCGTCAAAACAGAATCATCCATCAAAACAGCATTCCGAATTGCCGCATCGGCGATATAAATTTTAGGACGCGCCTTTAATACCTTTTTCCCTGCCATATCAACCGGCCAACTCTGATAAATCAAATTTGCACTTTCCAGATACTGAATATAGTTTTCTACAGTTGTGCGAGATACACCGTTCAGTTCTTTCGTAATTGCCTCGATCGATACAATTTCCGAAGATACATTGCAGAGGTATAAGAAAATTCTCTCCAGTTCCGTTGCGTTACGGATATTGTACAGTGAGGGAAGATCACGCTTCAGAACTTTATCCACAACATCTTCTCGCATGATCTGCTGCGCCATCAAATCATTGTCAGCCAATGCCAACTCCGGAAAACCGCCAACCTGCAAATACCGCATAAAATGATTTTGAACCTTGGAAAGCTGCATCATAATTTGAGTCCGCTCAATTTGACTTTTGTGGAGCAGTGTTGTTACTTTCAAATCGGAGGCGATATTGGGCCGATCCAAATCCAGCAGTTCACAATATTCATAAAAAGACATCGTTGGGACTTGTATAACGGTCCAACGGCCGGCACCGCTTTCTCTGCTGCCTTTCATCAACGCTGGGCTGGCAGAGCCGGTTGCAACAACACGGGTGTTGGGTTGTGTATCATAAATGATCTTTAACCATCGATCCCAGTCCTGTGCGTACTGCACCTCATCAAAGAAGTAATAGACATCCTGCTCTGCATAGATATTTTCATGATAACACTCCAGAACATCCTGAAATTGGCTGAGCTTCAGCATAGGATGATCCAAAGAAATAAAAACAATTTTCTGCGGTGCCACACCTGACTTTAACAGCGCTTCGATCATTTGGTATTGGATGGTTGTTTTTCCAACGCGTCTCGTCCCGGTCAAAACCACAGAGCGGCGAATTCCTTTATCCGTCAACCGCTTCATCGCTTCGTGGAATGCAAACCTCTTGTAGGTTTTTGACATCTGCGGGCTAACTGTCCCGGTTTTCCACCACGGATTATAAGCACTCAGAACTTTGAGGATGCTCTCTTTTGTTGTAATCGCCATTGAGATCAGCTCCTTTTTTAATATATTATCCGCAAAATCAATTTTTGTCAAGGATTATTGATAGTATACTATGAATGTTTTCCTAAAAATATCGATTTTTTCTGCTGAAATCCGCATTAAAAAACTTTTCCCGTTCCAGTTTTCCGATAATATTTTCGTGGAGTCAGATTTCTGAGGCACACTTTCGATCAAGCAATAGCGCAATCAGTTTTTGCTGTTTGCACTTTGGTATTTTGTTTGCTGATTCGGATGGCTCTTTGATGAATCAGGTGATACCGATGTTCAATGTGCAAAGTAAGTCAAAGTCTCTTTGCTGATTCAAGCAAATTTTGCCAAATCAGCAAAGAGACTTTGAATATTTCATCATAGTCAAGCCGTAACAATCCATAATTATGGGCAGGGGATGTTAAGTTTCCACAAAATATGATTTCATGCGGAAATTTCGTAAATGATAACGTAAGCGCATAATAAATGACGTCCTGTGAAAGCAACGGCGCCTGTGAGATAATAAGGGTATCAAGAATTACTGAGAATACCAGCCCGGTTCTGTCCTTTTTGTCCCATGGGTATCATTAAAAAACCGTCCATATCCGAGATTACTCCCAGCCATGGACGGTTCTGTGTATATAAAAAATAATAATTTATCGTTTGTATTCTTATAACGATTGCAATTCTCACAAGCTGTGCTTTTGGGAACACCCGGCTGCGGCAAATGGGACATCACGGTCTGTTCAACGGCAGAAATGTTCCGAAAATCCCTGATTTCACGCAGAAAACACCTACAGAACAGCAGAAAATAAAAAATTACCGTTGTTGATATGGTATCAACAACGGTAACAGATTTGGCAAATCTACCGCTCGTGGATACAATGCACCATGCTTTGACCGCATGGTGCATTATTTCATGGGTTCAGTTTTGATGCGCTGGGACACTGCGGACGGAAAGGACAGAAGCAGCCTGTGAAATTTATTCCCGTTTCTCTGCTTTTTTCTCCCGTTCCAGAATTTTCCGGAGGACTCTGACACCTTTTTCTGTGTAATCCTCTTCTTCGCTTCCGTTGCTTTCCAATATTCGCTCAATGGCCTGCGCGGGATCCAGAGAATGATACGGATAATACAGCATGCGGAGCTCCTTTGCTTTCATTTGCTTATACACCTGTTTACTACTCTTTTCATAGGTGTAGGCCCAGTAGCGATACAGGTATCCCAACCAATAAAGTTCTTCCCGGCCGTATCGTTCTTTTCCGTAGGAAGTCGGTCCGTATTGTGCCTCCACTTCGTTGAGAATGCTGACGGCATCGCTGGCTTCCAATAAAAAGCCTCTATGGTCCATTCTGGCTGCAACCTGGGAATTCATGAATCTACGGATAAAAATGGGAGAGCTGCACTGAGTTGTTTCAAGGGACTCTGCAAAAATATCAGCCTGTAACGCACATAGCTTCAGACCCTCTTCGTCGATCTTCTTCATAGCAAAATTTCCTCAATATACTGACCCTGCCCACGATACTGCTTGCGGGCAATTTTGACCTTGTCGTTGCTGACCTTTGCATCCTCACTCCGCACGGAGATATATGCTTCCTTCTCAATCGATGCAAGATAGCATTTGCGTAGAATTTCTATCCGATCTGCCGCCCTCTGTGTAAGGAAAACATACTGGTTGCCCAGATTGGTAGCAGAAAGGCAGTGTCGGCACTGGACATCTGTTATTTCGCCCTCAATAAAACTGTCGATGGTCTGGAACATCCGGTTGTCCGCAATCGGTGCTACCACATAATCGATTCCGTTCAGACGATTCAGAATGTTCTGAATCATCGGATGCCCGGCATAGCCGGTCAATTTGCCACGGAAGAATGCGATCATCAGCATCCAATCCTGTTCTACACCCAGTTTCAGCTCTGTCATACCGGATTTGTCGAAATCCAGCATATACAAGCTCGAGTGCGGAAAGTTGGAAACGAACATCGCAGACTGTTCCAGATTTTCTCCACAATAGAAGCCCTGACCAAAATCGTTGTTTTTTCTTGACTTCTCAATGGAAATATCGCCTGAAATATCAGTTTTAGCTCCGTGAAACAGCAGGGCATGGTTCTCCAGACATTCTTCCCGAAACAACTGCTCCTTAATCTTGTTCAGACGAATTTTCTTTTTGAATGCATACTCATAAATTTTTTCAAGATTGGCGGGTGAAACTGTTTCTCCCGGCTCTTTCCAGCGGGAAACCGTGCTGGTGCTTACCCCAAGTTCCTGTGCAAATTCCTGAATGGTCATCCCCAGTAACTCCAGTATGACCTCGATATCCTCATGTACACGAAAGTCCATGTGAATCCCCCTTATGTTCTGCATGAACTTGATTATAGCACATCGGAGAAACAAGTTCAATGATTTTCAAACTTATTTATCGCATATCGGATGAACAGGTTGACTGGATGCAAAAAGTATCTCTATTCATACAAAATCAAATGGTCGAGGTATTCCTTCACTTTATGGAAGGATCGATATATAGCGGAGCCCCTTTTCGAGCAATATGGGTAGGCACAATTTTATATATTGCGGAAGAAAAATCCTCCCAAAACTTCAAATTCAAGTCTTTCGTTTTGAAAATATCTTCGTAGATATATCTAAAATCCACAAAGGCATCTGAAAAATGTTCAATTTGTGTTTCAAAGTCTGAGTGGTTCGTTTCATTCATAATTTCTTGTTGTATTTCAATAGGCAGTCTATTGAATAAATCCGATAGTTTATGAGAGCGGCATTCACTGGTTTTCTCCTTTATTACCGCTTTCAAAAATAACTCCACAGAAAAGGCGGAATTGACCATTGCAGGTATTGGCAGAATGATAGCCCTGTTTTGGTTGACGCATCACCACACCTGCTATTCTAGAGGAACTTCCTTCTTATCAGGCCATCTGGCTGTCCTTTTTGTCCTTTCTGTCCCACGGTAATAAGCGAAAACCCGTCCAAGGCTCAGAGCAGCATCTCAGCCTTCGGCGGGTTTCTATATGGAAAATAATCATTTATCGTTTCTACTCTTATAACGATTGCCGTTTTGCTAAGCCCAAGGTTTTCTCATCATGGCCGCAGCAAATTCGGGCGCACATCGCGCCGATGGCCGGAAATATTCGGGAAAAGCCCTGCTTTTCGCAAAAACCGCTCCTCAGACGGTGGAAAATAAAAAATTACCGTTGTTGATATGGTATCAACAACGGTAATTGATTTGGTTGCGGAGACAGGACTTGAACCTGCGACCTCCGGGTTATGAGCCCGACGAGCTACCAACTGCTCTACCCCGCGATATTAAGTTGTGCCCTCTTTCAGAGTGCCTAACCATTATATTATCATTATATGCGTTTGTCAAGTGTTTTATTTGTATTTTATATTTTTCGGTGTGTTTCGGTTTTACAGCGATTAAAAAGGCGGCGACATCTCAAAATAAGAGCCGCCGCACTTTGTAATTTTTCAGTTCTGAAAATTTATCTGCTCGTCTTTTACGGGCGAATAACGTATCAAATCGGAAGAATCGAGATTTTCGCGATGCATATCAACAGCCGAAATTTGATGATTGTCATACGTTGTGTAATAGTAAATTCCCTTATCTGTATTGCAACAAGATGTGTAAAGCGTAATCTCGTATTTGCCGCTTTCCAGCTTGCAGCAACCCCTTGGCTGGCTTACCGAATTGAGAATATGGAAAAACTGACTTACGCTTTTTTCTTCGCCGTCCTCGGACAGAGAATTTGCCTTGACGAACGCCGCTCTGACAAACCTCGACTGCGAAGAGAGATCTCCGGGAAGTCCGAGTGCGCCCATACCGCGAGAATAAGTCGAGAGATTTATATCGGGAGCAAATGTGTTTTTCGGGTCGGCCGCGCTGAGGCATACGATTACCGACAATTGACCGAAAGGTTGATCAAAGTTCTGGAAAAGGAGAGGTGATCTCCATGGAATTTACCTATGGAGCATACGGGGATCTTCTGGCGCTGCTGGACCGGCAGGGATACCAGGTGGCCACCTACCATGATTGGCAGGCGTATCCACGCTGCGTGATCTTGCGCCATGATATCGATAACAGCCCCGAGCAGGCTCTGGCCCTTGCACGGGTGGAGCGGGAAATGGGCGTGCACAGCACGTATTTTGTTCTGTTGCGCAGTGAATTTTATAATGTGGCTGCCCGTCGCTGCCTGGAGACGCTGGGGCAGATCCAAGCTCTGGGGCATGAGCTGGGCCTGCATTTTGATGAGAAGGCTTATCCTGAGGCTGGGATAGAGGAAACTGCAGCGCATATCCTGCGGGAACGGGACATTCTATCCGCCCTTTTGGAAACACCGGTAACCAGCGTTTCCATGCACCGTCCGTCTCATCCGCACCACGCCGGAGTCCATCAATCTGGCGCTGGCGATCAGTGCGGCCCTCAACGGCCTGCGGTGGGTCAGCCTGGCGGCTTTGGCTGCCTGTGTGGTATGGGTGGTTCTGCGGCTGAAGCAGGGCGGCCGGGCCGGCCTTCAACTGAGCTTGGCGGCGGTCTCTGCCGCGCTGTACCTCTGTGCGCAGATTACGCTGGTGTTTCAGGAGTCCGGCATTCGGATGCTGTTTTGGCTGGTGCCCGCCTGGGCGGCGCTGGCCCTGGTGTACTATCTGTATCAGCGGGAGTTTTTCTTGTCCGCCTTGGTGAGCGGTGTGGGTGTCCTGGGCCTGTGGTTTGTCCGCCATGCCGGAGCCTCCAGCTTCTATACCATTGGTGCGGTGGCAGTCATTTTGGTGCTGGCGGTTATGATGCTCTGGCTGAAGGGCCACGGCGGACGCCTGTTCTCCGGCGAGGCCGGGCAGCTGCTCCCGGAGGAGGCCGGATACCCCCTGATGCTGCTCAGCTGTGTGATCAGCCTGGCGGCCATCGCCATTGCGGCCTTTGTGGGAGGGGCGCTGTCCTATTACCTGCTGTACGCCATGGTGGCTTGGCTGTTTGCCCTGCTGGTGTACTATACCGTGAAAATGATGTAATTCAGTCCATTCGGAATGAAAAGTTAGAAATCAGGAATTGCTGTGTACTGGCGGTTCTGGATTTCCAGGAAAGAGTGCAAAAGCGGCGCGGAGTATTCCGTGCCGCTTTTTTTATGCGTGTAGGTGTTGATATGCGTTGGTTTGGCGGGGCCAAAAATGTATCCGCCCCAAGATAATTCCTGATTTCTCATTCACTGGTAGG
>OGXL01002977.1_pt1 | contig 11986 bp, 10 predicted proteins | sample 1576311 | NCBI WGS metagenome assembly OGXL01 (sample SAMEA3541564, study PRJEB24748) | human gut metagenome | biome: human gut; feature: human-associated habitat; material: faeces | place: China | collected 2012 | reverse complement strand
TCGCACATCGGTCTGTACGAGGACGGCCTCGGCTTTGAGGGCGCGGACGGCAACGAGGATACCGATCCGGCGACGCCGCATCTGCGTGCACTGGACGGCGTCAACCCGTTTGACCGCAGCTTCCGCGAGGCCCTTGAGGCCGGTGTGACAGCTGCCGCAGTCAGCCCGGGCAGCGCAAACCCCATCGGCGGACAGATTGCGCTGCTCAAGACGGCAGGCCGCCGCGTGGACGATATGATTCTCAAAGCGCCGCTGGCGATCAAGTTCGCGCTAGGCGAGAACCCGAAGTCGGTCTATCACGACAAGGACGAAACGCCGGTCACGCGCATGGCAACCGCGGGCATCATCCGCGAGGAGCTGTACAAGGCGAAGGAGTATTTCTTACGCAAGGCGCGTGCGGAGGATGATCCGGAGCAGGACGAGCCGGATTTCGACATCAAGATGGAAGCGCTGCAGCCGCTTCTCTGGGGCAAGGCTGAGGCACATTTTCACGCGCACCGTGCGGACGATATCTTTACCGCGCTGCGTATTGCGAAGGAGTTCGGTCTGCGGGCGGTTATCATTCACGGCACGGAGGCGCACCTTGTGGCCGACCTGCTGGCCGAGGAGCACGTTCCGGTGGTCAGCGGCCCGTACATGACCGACCGTTCCAAGCCGGAGATCCGCAACCTGTCGGATGCCGCGCCCGGACTGCTGTGCAAGGCCGGAATCGAAACCGCCATTACGGTCGATCACCCGGAAATTCCGCTGCGGCTGCTGCCGATGGCGCTTATGCTGGCGGTGCGCGCGGGTATGGATAAAACGGATGCGCTGCGCGCTGTCACTTCGGTACCCGCGAAAATTGCGGGCATGCAGGACAGAATCGGCAGCCTGAAAACCGGTCTGGATGCAGACTGTGTGCTGTGGAGCGGGGACCCACTGGATATTGCAACCCAGGTGCAGGCTGTTTTTGTAAATGGCACACCGGAATATAGGAGGACAAAATGAGGACGATTGAGGTTTCGGAAGTAACCAGGCTGGTGCGTCAGCTGTGCATTGACGCCAACTACTATCTGCCCGCAGATCTGCGGCAGGCGTTCGTGGATGGTCAGAACGCGGAGGAGTCTCCGCTCGGCAAGACCATCTTCGGTGAAATGATCGCCAACTGCGACCTTGCACGCGAGAACAACGTGCCGGTCTGCCAGGATACGGGCATGGCGATCGTGTTCGCGGAGATCGGTCAGGACGTGCATCTGACCGGCGGCTCGTTCGAGGATGCAGTCACCGAGGGTGTCCGCCGCGGCTACATTGACGGCTATCTGCGCCTGTCGGTGGTCGGTGATCCGCTGCGCCGCGAAAACACCAACGACAACACACCGTGTATCCTGTACACCTCGGTCGTTCCGGGTGACAAGGTGAAGATCACGGTTGCCCCCAAGGGCTTCGGCTCGGAGAATATGACCCAGATGAAGATGTTCACGCCTGCCGCTACCAAGGCGCAGATCGTGGATTTCATCGCGGATGCGTGCATCCATGCCGGCTCCAACCCGTGCCCGCCGATCGTTATCGGTGTCGGTCTGGGCGGCACGAGCGATAAGGCGGCATATCTCGCCAAGCGTGCGCTGCTGCGTCCGGTCGATCAGCACAACGCCGATCCGCTGTACGCCGAGATGGAGCAGCAGATTCTCGATAAGGTCAACGCATCCGGTGTCGGCCCGCAGGGACTCGGCGGCACGGTTACCGCTCTTGCCTGCGCCATTGAGCCGTTCGGCACACATATCGCCGGTCTGCCGTGCGTGGTTAATATTTCCTGCCATGTTACCCGTCACGCAGAGGGCGAGCTGTAAGCAACCTTGACAAGAGATTGTAAAACATCTTGGGAAATATGCTGAACAAATTGTGAACTTCTGAAAAATTGTTGGACAAGTTGCATAGGTTGTGCTATACTGAAGATAGCAAAAACCCAATACCGTTTCCGTCACACCACGGCGGCCGCGGATAAAGCCATCAAAGGCGGTTTACGCCTGTTAGGAGATGATTTTATGAAGTTCACTATCGTCGAAAGAAAAATCAAGATCGAGGACGAGCTGCGTCAGTACGCACTGCGTAAGGTAGAAAAGCTGGATCGCTACTTCCAGCAGGATTCGGATACCACGCTTACATTCAGCGAGCTGCGCGGCAAGCAGACGGTCGAGATCACGGTGCGTCAGGTTGGTCTGGTTGTCCGCGCCGAGGAAACGACGACTGATATGTATGCTTCCGTAGACGGTGCCATCAGCAGTATCGAGCGCCAGATCCGCAAGCATAAGACCCGTCTGGAGAAGCGCCTGCGTGAGGGTGCATTCGATAAGATGGCAGAGCAGAAGGCCGCACTGACCGAGGAGGATTTCGATGTAGTACGCCGCAAGCGCTTCGACGTAAAGCCGATGAGCGTGGACGAGGCTATCCTGCAGATGAACCTGCTTGACCACCAGTTCTACTTCTTCCGCAACGCCGACAACGACAATATCCACGCCGTTGTTTACAAGCGTGCGGCAGGCGGTTACGGTCTGATCGAGGGCGAAGAATAATTCGTTGAAAAGCACGCTTTTCAACGAGTAGAATATGCCGAACAATGTTCGGACATATCTAAAGAGAAAATCAGCGCGTCGCTATGCGCCACACTGATTTCCTCACTTGTATAAAAACCGTGATACATGCTCCCGGTTTTTATGGATTTTATAAATAAAATCCGATTAAAAATGCACTGCGTGCAAAATACATAAAAAAGCCGGCGGCATATGCCGCCGGTTTTTTTGAGCCACAGGGAGGAAATAAATGAATTTATGTGATATTGAGACAATTCGAGCGGTTCTGGGCCGTCATGGCTTCCATTTTTCCAAATCGCTCGGACAGAACTTTCTGACGGACGAAAGCGTGCCGCGCCGCATCGCGGAGATGAGCGGCGCGGCCGAGTGCGGCAACGCGATTGAGGTCGGCCCGGGCATGGGCTGCCTGTCGGCGGAGCTGTGCCGGCGCGCGGATAAGGTTGTAGCGGTCGAGCTGGACCGTGCCCTCATGCCGGTTCTGGCAGAGACACTTGCGGATTACGATAACTTCGAGGTCGTGCACGGCGATGTGCTCGAAACCGACCTTGCCGCGCTCTGCAAGGAGAAATTTGGTGGCGGAAAGGCGATCGCGTGCGCCAATCTGCCGTATTACATCACCACACCGGCAATTACGGCGCTGCTCGAGAGCGGCACGTTCGAGCAGGTGACGGTCATGGTACAGAAGGAGGTCGCGCAGCGCATCTGCGCAGAGCCGGGCACGGCGGCGTACTCGGCGTTCTCGATTTATGTGCAGTACCACGCCAAGGCGGAAATCCTGTTTGATGTTCCGGCGGACTGTTTTGTGCCCAAGCCCAAGGTGGATTCGGCGGTGCTCAAGCTCGTGCCGCTTGACAAGCCGGCGGTTGAGACTAAGGACGAGAAGCTGTTTTTCGCCCTTGTGCGCGCAGCGTTCAATATGCGCCGTAAGACGCTCGTGAACGCGCTCGGTCCGGTGCTCGGCTCGTCGATGAGCAAGGAGGAGATCACCGCACTCGTAGAAGCAGCCGGTCTGGATGCCCGCGTTCGCGGTGAGCGGCTCAGCCTTGCAGAGTATGCCAAACTGGCAGATCTCGCGGCGGAAAAACTCAGTAATTGAGAATGGAAAATGGAGAATTGAGAATTAGAGTGAAGAGTGGAGCGTTGAGAGTTGAGAGTGAAGAACTTGTAGGATAAAGTGTGTTTGCAAAGAAATATTCGCAGGTGCCATGCACAACAACGTGCAAACGAATTGCGCGACACGGGTATGTCGCGCCTGCATAGATGAACCCACATGTGTAGCAGTACGCTGTCTGTGAACTGCGAATAGGCAGAGAAAGATACGCCATAGTAACTCGACTGCCGTTCTTCTTTTCGGAGCGGTCGCCGGTCTCTGGTCTGCGCCAGACGAACAAATAAAGGGAAACGGGAGTTAAGAGGGTAGAAACCGTAGGTGTCTACCCTCTTGCCCCCGCCGCGGATGCGGCGAACCTCCTCGCCAAAGGTTGGCGCCCATTCCCGCTGCTTTAGCAAGCAGATAAATCAAAACTATCCTCACCCTGTGGATAAAAGAAATAAGCCTGCACACGCAGGCTTTTTCTTATACCACAATGGCTCTCGGCGGCACCGGCGAGGAAAACACGATCTGTGTTTCGGTCTTGCCGAATTTTTGCAGACGTCCGATAAAGCCGTCCAGCTCCTGCGTCGAGGCGAACGACACCTTGATCAGCATGGAGTAGTTGCCGGTCACGCAGTTGCACTCGAGCACATTCGAGCACGCAGCAATGAACGGATAAAATTCCTCTTTCTGGGTGGGCTGCATATCCAGATGAATGTACGCGAGAATGTGATGGCCAAGCTGCAGCGGGTCCAGATCGAGCGTATACGCACGAATAACACCCTGTTTTTCCAGCCGCTCAATACGCGCGGAAACCGCAGGGGAGGAAAGGCGAACCTCACCTGCAAGGGCCTTGATGGGGGTGCGGGCATTCTTCTGCAGCAGCCGCAAGAGCTTCAGATCAATTTCGTCCATGGGGCAAATAGCCCTCCTTATCCTAAAAATAAAAACAGGAGTCCGACCCGCCTTCGCGGGACGAACTCCTTTGTTCACTGTTTATTATAAAGCACGACCGGGTTGTTGTCAAATAAAATAAGGCTTCGAACAAAAGTTTTTATACATCCGAGTCGGTGATGACCTTGAATTCCATCCAGTCCGGCGTTGCGGAAACGTAAATGGTATCCTCGTCAATGAACACAAAATCCCGGTTATCGCTGAAATTGGACTGGTTGTTTTCGGTCGGAACATCGTTTCGGTTTGCCGTTTTCGAAGTGATCGAACCGTCAGGCGTTCCGCAGAACGGCTCGGAAGGCAGGTTTCCGGTCTCCTGATACAGCTTGCCATCCACCATGACCATCCGCGGTACGGTGGCATCCTGCTCGAACACGATCCACTGGTTATCAATCAGCACCTCGATATGGTCGTCTATGCGCTGATAGCCGTAGCCCGTGCCGAAGTTGGACTGGCCGTTCTCGGTGGGCGCGTCCGTGCCGTTCGCCGTCTGCGAGGTGATCTCGCCGTCCATGTTGCCGCAGCGGCCATCGACCGTGCTGACCTCACCGGTAGACTGATACAGCGTGTTATCCACCATCACCATCATGGGTGCATCTGCGACCGGTTTCTGCTCGGTGGTATCCGGCAGGGCAGCTGCGTCATCCGTGCTCTGGCTGCCGATTTCTGCTTCCGTGGTTTTCGGCTCGGCATTGCCGCAGCCGGTCAGCAGCAGCGCCAGAAGTGCAAGAAGCATTGCTAAAGTACGTTTTGTCATAAAAAACACCGCCTTTCGTAACTCTGATAGTATAGACGAAAGACGGCGTAAAAAGTTCCGTATAAAATTATTTTTTCTTTTTCGGTTTTGCCCAGCCGGATTTTTTACCCTGATTCGGCTTGCCCTGTGCCGGACGCGAAGCCGGGCGTTTGCCGTTCGGTGCACTGTGCTTGCCGTTATTAGGCGCAGAATGACGGCGGTCGTTATTCTGCTGTCTGCCGCCGTTGGACACGCCGTGGCGGCTGACGCTGTGCTGCTTGCTGCCCGGCATGCGCTGGTCGCTGCCTCTGCCCGGACGAATGAGACATTCTCTGCCAAAGCCGATGAGATCCTCACGGTGCGCCTTTTTGAGCGCGGCAATGACAATCGGGCGCTTGTCCGGTCGGCGCCACTGCAGCAGTGCACGCTGCATGGCCTTGTCCTCGGGCGTTTTCGCCACGAAAACCGGCTTCATGGTGCGCGGATCAATCTCGGTGTAGTACATCGCGGTGGACAGCGTACCCGGCGTGGGATAAAAATCCTGCACCTGCTCGGGCATGTAGCCGACGCGGTTGAGGTACTGCGCGAGCATGATGGCGTCATCAAGCGTTGCACCCGGATGCGAGCTCATCAGATAGGGCACAAGATACTGCTTGCGGCCCAGCTTTTCGTTGATGCGGGCATACCGCTCGCGGAACTGCTCGTACACCTTGAAGGACGGCTTGCCCATGTAGTACAGGGCGTTGTCGCTCATGTGCTCCGGCGCGACCTTCAGCTGACCGGAGATGTGGTGCTCGACCAGTTCGCGGAAGAACGCATCGTTCTTTTCGGCCATCATGTAGTCGTAGCGCAGACCGGAGCGGACGAATACCTTCTTGATACCCTCGATGCGGCGCAGCTCACGCAGCAGTTCGAGGTAATCCGTGTGGTCGGCTTCGATATTCTGACAGGTGGTGGGGAACAGACAGCGCTTGTCCTTGCAGCAGCCGAATTTCTCCTGTTTTTTGCAGGCCGGAAAACGGAAGTTGGCGGTCGGGCCGCCGACATCGTGGATATAGCCCTTGAATCCGGGCATTTGGGTGATCTTTTTTGCTTCCTCGATCACGCTCTCGTGGCTGCGAACCTGAATGTAGCGTCCCTGATGGAACGCGAGCGCGCAGAAGTTGCACGCACCGAAGCAGCCGCGGTTGTGGATGATGGAGAACTGTACCTCCTGAATAGCGGGTACGCCGCCGAGCGCCTCATACGACGGATGATAGTTACGCATGTACGGCAGCGCATAAACGTGGTCCATCTCCTCTGTGGTCAGCGGCTTCGCGGGCGGGTTCTGCACGAGGATGCGTTTGCCGTGCCGCTGGAGGATGGCCTTGCCGCGCACCGCATCCTGCTCATCGTACTGGATTTTGACCGAACGGGCGTAGTCCGGCTTGCTGGCGCAGACATCCTCGTACGAGGGACATTCGACCGCATCATACTCCAGATCGTCCGTATCATGCACCATATAGGCCGTGCCGCGGACTCCCTTGCACGCGTCTGCGCCCTTTTTGCCGTGCTTGAGGTTGTTTGCCAGCTCAACGACCGAGTGCTCGCTCATGCCGAACATCACGCCGTCCGCGCCGGTGGATTCCAGAATGGACGGCATAACACGGTCAGCCCAGTAATCGTAGTGCGCAAATCGGCGCAGACTGGCTTCAATGCCGCCGAGATAGACCGGCGTTTCCGGGAAGGCGCGCCGCGCAAGCATGGAATAGACGGTTACCGCACGGTCCGGGCGCTTGCCGCCCACACCGCCCGGCGTGTATGCATCGTCCGAACGGCGCTTTTTCGCCGAGGTGTAGTGCGCGACCATCGAGTCGATGTTGCCGCCGTTGATGAGTACTGCGTAGCGCGGACGGCCCATTTCAAGGAAGTCGTGCTCATCGCGGAAGTCCGGCTGACTGAGGATAGCGACCTTGTAGCCGGCATCCTCCAGCACGCGCGAAATGATGGCCGTGCCGAACGACGGATGATCGACATACGCATCGCCCGTTACGATGAGAAAATCGCAGTAATACCATCCGCGATCGGCCATATCTTGTTTGGAAATAGGGAGAAAACCGTTCATATATACCTCTTTGGCTTTACAAGGTGAAAATTATAGGTTACAATAAAAATACGGGTAATCCGGCAAAAGATGTTGAAGACGGTTGACCATACTCCCTGAAGGGAGGTGGTATTGTGGATCAGATTCTGCAGATTATTACATTGATCATTCTGCTTGAAATCGTTAAAACCATAAAAAAATAACCGTCCTCGGCCAAAGGTAACGGTTATTTTTCCAAAGAATAATCTTACTTCAGGTCAACCGTCTTCTGCCGGATTGCCCTTTTCTATCTATAAGTATAGCAAATCTGCGGTAAAAGTCAAGCCGCAGAGAACGGAAATGTTTTGTAAAATGAAAAATAACCGTCCTCGCCAAAGGTAACGGTTATTTTTTCGCAAATAAGGTATACGGTTATTCTGCAAAAACTCAGTTATCCAGATAGAACTGAACCAGCTCCTGCATGAGTTCGTCGCGGTCGATCTTGCAGATCAGGCTGCGGGCATTGTTGTGGTTGGTTATGTAAGTCGGGTCCTCAGAGAGAAGATAGCCGACGATCTGGTTGATCGGGTTGTAGCCTTTCTCCTTGAGCGCGTCATACACAGTGGTAAGCGTGCGCTTCATCTCCTTGTTGGACTCGTCTACCAGACTGAATTTTCTCGTTCCGTCAAGCATATTTGGTTCTCCTTTCCGATCCTACCTGTCGGTGTTTATCGTTACTTAAAGCATAATACAAAAAGCGGAAAAAGTAAAGCCTTATCCGCGCAAAACTCGCATGAAAACTTTTTCCGCCTGTGGCATACACTGTATGGCGATGGAAAAGGAGACGGTGTTTTATGAGCTGTAATTTTCCAGCAGCCGCGCCAACTCCTCTGCATTATCGAGTGTAATGCCGTCCGCAAGCGCTTGCTGCTCGGCAGATGGCAGCGTGCGCGTGTCGATGCCTGTGCGCAGGACCGAGCCGTCGCTCTGCCGGATGACAAGTCGGTCGTTTTCGCTCTGCACCGTATAGGTCATCGATGCGCTCGCCGGAACGGCCGGCGCAGCCAGAAGCGCACGTCCGGCCAGCACCAGACTGATCATTGCCGCAAGACACGCCAGCGCGGCGAGCTGTGTGCGCCGCCGCGCCTGCTGCATAGCAAGCAGATAAAAACCCTGCATCATAGTCAAAACTCCTTCACTCAGTGGGACTTGCTTTGAGTATTCCCACAAAAATACGGTCTATTCTAAAAGCAGCGTAAAAAATGTTTGGAATTTGCAAAGTCCTGTGGTATAATGCTATCAGAGTGCCTATTACCTCGGCAGTAAGCTGCCGGAAGAAAATCGGCACAGGCAGCTATTGTACAATTCATTTAGCCTTATAAGACGGTAATACCGATGAATTTTACGGTATTGCCAACAATACACGGTGCTTCAAAAAAACAAGACCGTGTGCGGGAACAAATAGGACGTGTTCTTCGTCTTACCCGAGAGGACCCTGCGGTGCATATCGTAGGGCAAGGAGGAAAACAAATTGGCAACTGGCAATCAAAAAGGAACGGGAATCGGACATCTGTTCTCCCGCATACTGATTACACTGGTATTGATCGGTGTGCTGTGCGGCTGCTTCTGCGGTATTGCGTTTGCGCTGTATGTGCACATCTATATCAATCCGTCCGCGCAGGAAACTGCGGTGGAGATCAGCAAGGGACTGGGTCTGAATCTGAATTCATTCATCTATGCTAAGGAATCGGATTCCGATGAATACAAGCTGTACGAAACCATCAAGGGCAAGGAAAACCGTGAATGGGTGGACAGCGACAAGATTCCGGATACCCTCAAGAACGCAGTCGTTGCAATCGAGGACGAGCGCTTTTACAAGCACCACGGTGTAGACTGGGTGCGCACGATCGGTGCGGTCAAGGGCTGGCTGCTCGGCGGTACGCAGTACGGCGGCTCGACGATAACGCAGCAGCTGATCAAAAACATCACGGCTGATAACGATTACTCGGTAAAGCGCAAGGTAAACGAGATTTTCCGCGCGTTTGCACTCGAGAAAGAGATTGACGACAAGGACCGTATTCTGGTCATGTACCTGAACACGATCTATCTGGGCTACAACAGCTACGGTGTGCAGACTGCGGCGATGCAGTACTTTGACAAGGATGTATCGCAGCTGGATCTGGCAGAATCCGCCGTACTGGCAGGTCTTACCAACAACCCGTCGATTTACGACGTTTATAACCATCCCGAAAAGGTAAAGAAGCGTCAGGAGACCATCCTTGCACAGATGCTCGATCAGAAGATGATCTCGCAGGAGGAGTACGAGGCTGCCGTAGCAGAGGAGCTTAACTATCGCCCCTACGAGGAGTATCAGCAGGAGATCAAGTCCACCTACAGCTACTTCACCGATGAAGTCATCAAGGACGTGATCAACGACCTGATGACCGAAAAGGGATATTCCCGTCTGGTTGCGGAGAACATGGTTTACTCCGGCGGTCTGAACATCTATGCGACCATCGACACCAAGGTGCAGAATGCACTCGATGAGGTCTGGGCTAACGCAGATAATTTCCCGAACACCGAGAAGTACGGCGAAATCCCGCAGAGTGCCATGGTCATCACGGACAAGCAGGGCAATATCGTTGGTATTGCCGGCGGCCGCGGTGAAAAGACCAGCAGCCGCGGTTTCTCCTATGCGTCTGACGCACGCCGTCAGCCGGGTTCTTCGCTCAAGCCGCTCTCGGCTTACGGACCGGCGATGGATAACGGCATCGTCACGCCGGACAGCACGATTTATGATCGTGCGCTCATGGAGGATGAGGAAGGCAATCCGTGGCCGATGAACGACGGCAAATATCCGACCGGCCGTCAGCTGACCATTAAGGAAGGCATGACCCGTTCGCTCAATACGGTCTCTGCACAGCTTCTCAAAACGCTGACACCGCAGGTATCGTTTAACTTTTTGACCCAGCAGCTTGGCTTTAAGCTGGTAGACAGCCGCACCAACGAGGATGGTACCGTGCAGTCGGATATCGACCTTGCACCGTTGGCGCTTGGCGCACTGACGGACGGTGTTACCGTTCGTGAGATGGCGGGCGGTTTCTCGACCTTCATCAATGATGGCGTTTGCGGCGGTACCCGCACCTACACCAAGGTGACGGACAGCGAAGGCAACACCGTAATGGAGAATACGCCCAACACGGATAAGGGCTTTACCAATGTCCGCACGGATTATTATATGCTCGACTGTCTGCAGAACGTTACCGCACACGGTACCGCCTACGGCATTCAGCTTGACGGTGTAGAAACCGGCGGCAAGACCGGTACCACCACCTCCAATACCGATATCTGGTTCTGCGGCATCACGCCAAAGTATTCCGGTGCGGTATGGGTAGGCTACGAGCATAACTACCGTCTGGACGGCCTGTACGGCCGCAATGCGGCGAATATCTGGCTGGCCGTTATGCAGAAGGTGCATGCGGGTGATTCCGGTCTGGTATTTGACTCGCATCCGCAGGATTTCGAGGAAGTCACCTACTGTATGGATACCGGTCTGCTGGCATCCGGTGCGTGCCGCGCTGCGGGACGTGCTGCAACCGGCCGATTCTGGAAGGACAAGGTTCCGACCGAGACCTGCAGTCATCAGAATATCGAAAACAAGTATGATTTCGAGAGCATGGGCGTAGATAATTATTACTACGATGATGAAGAAGATGACAGCGATTCGGACAGCAGCTCTTCGGATACCGACACCGGCAATGAGGATTCCGGTGACGGCGGATCGTATGACAGCGGCGACAGCGGCGATTCCGGTGACGACAGCGGCGACGGCGGTGATAGCGGAGACGATTCGGGAGACAGCGGCGATTCCGGTGGCGACAGCGGAGACAGCGGTGACAGCTCGGAGGATCCGGAAGCATAAAGCCGAATTGTTCGGCACAAACTGAAAACTGAAAATCGTTCAGCGCCGCACAAGGCCGCACAAGTCGGGGCGTTAGCGGTGCCTTGAACCCGCAATCCGCTTCAGCGGGGACTATGCGGGTAACAAGGAGCACACATGCGGCGAGGCAGCCACTCACAGGGCGATGAGGGACCGGTACTGCGCAACGGAGGACTGTGAACCATGTCAGGCGGGGAACCGAGCAGCATTAAGCAGAAACCATCGTGTGCCGCAGATCTGCCGATTCTGAGCCCGAAATGCGGAAAGGCAGCCGGGTGTGTGTATTCGAATTACCTGTGTGCGGTCTTGTGGGGCGCTGAACGATTCTCGATCGAAACCACGCTTTCGATCGAAGGGGATATGCCGAGCCTGCGGCTCGGACAAATCCCGGCGGGACAAAAGTTCCTCCAGATGGTCGAAACTTTTGCTCCGTCTTGTATAAAAACCCACGCACATGTCGCGGGTTTTTATGAATCTTACGGCGTGGCCGTGAGATTCGATTGAATGCCGCCGTGAAGCGGCGGAGACCGATGGCTCGGATTGTTGAAACAAAATCCTGCCATGCGGGTACGGTTTGCAAGCACCGCCCATACCGATAATCGGGATTTTAACGGCATTTGACACCTGCCACACCATT
>OGXL01002974.1_pt1 | contig 11996 bp, 9 predicted proteins | sample 1576311 | NCBI WGS metagenome assembly OGXL01 (sample SAMEA3541564, study PRJEB24748) | human gut metagenome | biome: human gut; feature: human-associated habitat; material: faeces | place: China | collected 2012 | reverse complement strand
TTGCCGCTAAACCCTCCCAGTATGGTATTGATCCATCCCTGGTGAAAAGGCGCGTGGCCGAACTGCCCGGCATGTGTTCCCTCCGGTTGGCCGAACTGTTTCCAGAGCTGCCCCCGGTGATCTATCCGGGCGGGCAGGATGCACTGGACAAGCTTTACCAGGTGGCCATGGAGGAGCTGCGGAAGGTGGACATGAGCTTCATCAAGCCCGGCCAGTCGGTCAACATCCTGGCTTCTCACCACGGCTTCACCCTGCTGGGCGGCCAGCCCTACGCCATCCTGATCAAGGCCACCCGGGATGCCATCATCGAAAAGACCGGCTGTAGGGACGTGCGCCTGCGGGCCGGCGTGGGTATGCGCTTCCGGGAGACGGAGGAGTATATCAGGCGCTATCAGCTGGACGAGTACTTCGGCCCCGGCAAGACCAAGGGCGTGGCCCCTATTGATGAGGGCATCCCTATCGAGACGGAGGTGGGTACCCTCTACGGTATCAAGGCTGTCTACGACGCCGACTGGATTGTCCACTGCCACCACACCGATGTGCGGGAGGTCCACTTCCACCGGCAGGTGGACAAAGCGGTCAAGCCCTTCGGCATGTCCTATGCCCGCATCGAGACCCGCTCCACTTACCATCAGAACCTGGGCCCCCGGGCCGCCAACTTCACCGCCCGGGCCATCTTTGAGAGTCCCTTTGTCCAGAGCAAATTTGCCTTTGCGTCCTTCCTGAACGTGGGTCCCCATGGCGTCATCGGTGTAGATGCGGATAACGACCTCTATGCCGTCAACGACCGGGCCACCTTTGTTGGCTGCCAGCTTTATGGAAAGGTGATGACCCTATTCGGCAAGATTGATGAGTGCATCGCCGTACTGGACTTCCCCTGCCCGGTACCATACGTGTTCTCCGCCGGCGTCATCTACGCCAACTTCACTGGGGCCAACCAGGATCTCTACGACATGGAGGGCACCCCCCTGCCGCCCTATACCTGGTACACTGAGGCCTTTTACAAGAGAAACGGCAAGCCAATCCTGAACGATATCCCGCCGCTGAACCCGGCCATCAAGATGTGCGTGCACAACTACGCGTGGACCGGATACCCCTCCGCCTTTTTCTCCGACCACATTCCCACGGTGGTGGTGGGGCAGGAGCAGGCTGACCTGTTCGACATGGAGCCTATGAACATCGAGTATATGTCACACGCGGTGGTAGCCAAGACTACGGAGAGCGCCATGGACTTCGCCTATAAGACGACAGGCACGGACAAGGTGATCATTTTTGACGGTGCCATGGGCGGGCTGAACTGCTCAGAATCCCTGGCGGATCTTCTCATCACAAAGGCGCCGGAGGTCAGCAAAGAGGTGGACGAAATTCTCATGCCCAAGTGGTTCCGCCAGCGGGGCGTGGATGTCTCCATTCTTAAGAGCCTGGCTCAAAAATGAGTAAGCAGACAACTCGGAACATGGAAAGGACATGGTACTCTGCTGTAGGAATGAGGGTTATAACGGCAACTGTCCAGGCACCTTTTAAAGGTGCAGAACAGTTGGGTGTCATCCTGCCGCTCCAGAGTCCCGGCCTGGTACAAAGTGTGTTACGTTGTAGTGTGCTGAGAGCACATTCCCTGTAACTGTGATCTGAAAATTGCCCATGATATGGGCTTGGCAGCCCATGGATCAGTAGATCTCCAAAAGGTATTTACCGCCTGCTGGAGAGGTACGGCCCCAACGCTACGGTGGCATATGTGCCTTATGGCCGCTGGACCGTACTGGATATTGAAGAGAAGAAAAGAGGGAAAACAGCATGGGTGCAGACACTACTGAAAAAAAGAGCGGTTTCCGACTGTTTGAAAAGGGATGCGGATTTAGAGCGGGAGCAAAGGACTTGCTCAAATATACCAACGGGTCGACCCTTTCCAGCGCGATTATTTCTACTATTTTTGGCTGCACAGGTCCTTGTCTCGTGACGATTGCGGCCTCCGAGGCGGCTGGCTTTACCACGGCAGAGACTGTGTCCTGGATTTTTGGAATATATGTTTTCGGCGGATTATTGGGGGCAATTATGTCGCTCTACTATAAGATGCCCATATCCGGAGCATTTTCCATACCAGGTGCCACATTGATGGGGACAGCACTGGCAGGCTATAGTTTTCAGGAGGCGGCTGGCGCATTTGTCATCGCTGGCGTGATTGTGTTGCTTTTAGGCGTGACGGGCTTAATAGGAAAAGTGATGCGCTGGCTTCCGCTGCCAATCGTTATGGGAATGATTGGCGGATGCATGCTCAAGTTTGGTACACAAATCGTAACGGGTATAAATACCTTGCCCATCGTATGCGGGTTGGCGGTGTTGGCATTTTTGTTGGTACCACGCATAATCAAAGGGTTCCCTGGAGTCTTGGCGGCTCTCGTGGTAGGGGTCATTGCGGCGATTGCCACAAACTCCTTTGCCGGTGAGGTAGGAGAACTGGTATATACTCCCCCTATGCTTGTTGTTCCGCAGTTTAACCCCAATTTGATTCTCTCATGCTCCCTGCCGCTTGCAGCCTTGGTAGTTGGAGCAGAAAACGCGCAGGCAATGGGCGTTTTAAAGGCCCAAGGCTACAATGTACCGGCCAATGCAATGACAGTAGCATCTGGTATCGGCGGTATCATTTCCGGCCTAGTGGGTGCGCACAATGCAAATATTGCAGGGCCTATGACCGCTATCTGCGCATCGGAGGAGGCTGGGCCCAAGGAGGGACGCTATGCAGCTTCTTTTTGGAATGGCGTCACATTCGCAGCGTTTGGGCTGGTGGGTTCTTTTACAATTGCATTTGTATCTTTTATTCCCTCTGAACTGGTTAACGTGCTGGCAGGTCTGGCCATGCTTAATGTACTGATTCAGGCATTCAATGAGGGATTCGGCACCTTGAAATACAAAACGGGAGCTTTCTTTGCGCTATGCGTTGGCGCCTCTGGCCTCTCATTTTTGGGGATTGGTTCAGCTTTCTGGGCACTGGTGGCGGGCGTGGTTGTCTCTGCAATATGTGACCGGAAAGACTTTAAGACGGATTCGGCGGTGGTTGAACAGGCCGGTTGAGCCTCAGGTATATCTATCTATAGGTATACTGGAGAAGGGACAGCATGCGGACACCACCAGTTGCTCTACAGAAACATCCGGCGGTAACGGCACTTTGAGGAGGAAAACGCCATATGAAACAGTATATTCCCTGCCGTATTGCAGCGCTTCAGGATAAGCTGAGGGAGCGTGGACTGGACGCTGCCCTGATCTATGACCGGGAAAATCTGATCTACTTCGCGGGGATTTCGGATCTGGAAGGAGGAGTGCTTTGCGTTCCCTCAAACGGGACGGCGGAGCTGTTTTGTCTCTGGATAGAGGCGGAGCACATGCGCCGGGAGAGCGGCTTAAAGGTGACAGGCTACCTATTTCCGGCGGACACTCAAAGCACCATGGCGGCTAAATGGCTCCACAAGCTGGGATTGGAGCGGCCCCGTGTGGGATTTACACGCTATTTTATCAGCCTGAAGGACTACCAGTGCCTCCGGGAGGCCGTGCCGCAGATGAAGGTGGAGGATATTGCGGCGGTCTGCTACCAACTGCGCAGCATCAAGTGCCCGGAGGAGATTTGGCGCATCCGTGCGGCATCCAAAGCATTGAAGGCCGGAATGGATGCGGCACTATCAGTTGTCAGAGCGGGGATTTCGGAACGGGATGTGTTGGTTGAGGCGGAGTATGCAATGGGGAAAGCTGGAAGTCAGGGCTCCCCTTTCCGGATGCAGGTGCTGACCCATAGCCGACAGATGCAGAAGCATCCCTATGCCGGCGCTGCGTTGCTGGAGGATAACGCACCGGTGGTGATTCATTTGGGAGCGTCGGTGGAGGGCTACACCGCAAAAATGTGCCGTACGGTCTTTCTGGGTACGCCGCCGGAGGCATGTGTGGAGATCTACCGGGTGCTCCGGAGGGCTCAGGAAACCGCAGTCGCCAGACTGCGCCCCGGCGTGACCTGCGGAGCGCTCTATCAGGCTGCTGCCGACTGTGTGGAGAAAGCCGGATACGGGGAACACTGGGTGATGGAACACATTGGCTACGGTGTGGGTATCCGGCAGTCAGAGTTCTATCCCATCATCGCAAAGGGAAGCGCGGTCCCCATTGAAAAAAACATGGTGGTTGACTTGCTCCTGCCCAGCATCTATGTCCCCAATATCGGCGGGCCCCGGCTGACGGATACAATCCTTGTAACGGCCCATGGCGCAGAGTATTTAACCGATTATAGCCGAGAAATTTGGTTCCGCTGAACGGGGTCTTGTATCCGGCTGTGAAGTACCGCGTGGGGAAGAGCCGATTACTGGAGAAAAATGCGCAATGTGATTAACGGGCTCTTGTATCGTTCCGCTGCTCCTTGATGCGCTGAATCGGCCTGCGGCGGTACGAATCAAACTGAAAGCCATTGAAATTAGGGCTACGGCCGTCAACTGTGTTTCATAACCAAGGGAGCGAAGCGGCCGATTCACCCAACTATAAACCCGCCAGAAACTACGGATTCTGGCGGGTTTCCCTTTTTAGCACGGCGATCAATCTGGTAAAGTGTACGAACTGAAGCTCTGTGCCGGAGCGGAACAGAGGGAACTTTAGGGCAGATGAATATTATACTGCTTAATTTTGCGGGAGATGGTGGAGACATTCACGCCCAGAGCTTCGGCGGCCGACCGCATGCTGTTGGTGTTTCGAAGCGCCTGCTCAATCAAGGTTTTTTCATAATGTGAAACGGCATCTCCCAGGGTAGATACCGGCTGCAACGCCTCGTCCACAGTGTCCTGCCGCAGCAGATCCAGAACAACGCTCTCCTGTACCACATCGCCCTCGGGACAGCACAGCGCCAGATACTCCAATGCGTTTTCCAGCTCCCGCACATTGCCGGGCCAGCGATAGCGTGTGAGAATGTCCATTGACTTGGGCGTGAGCGTGATGGACCGCTGATATTTCCTGCGGTAGATTTCCAAGAAGTGTTCCACCAGTTCGGGAATATCCTCTGGGCGCGCTCTCAGCGGGGGGATCTGGATGGGAATAACGTTGAGCCGGTAGAAAAGGTCGCTGCGGAAGGTCCCTGCGGCGACCTTTTCCCGCAGGTTGCTGTTGGTCAGGGAGAGAAAACGGATGTCCAGACGCCTTGCCTTGGTACTGCCAACCCGGGTGATCTCCCGGTTCTGGATGGCGCGCAGCAGCTTGGCCTGGAGATCCAGGGGGAGGTCGCCGATCTCATCCAGCAGCAGGGTGCCGCCGTCCGCCAGTTCAAAGAGGCCGGCCTTACCGCCGGCGCTGGCGCCGGAGAAGGCGCCCTTATCATAGCCGAACAGCTCTGACTCCAGCAGGCTGGCGGGGATCGCGGCGCAATTTACTTTAATGTAGGGGCGGTTGTTGCGCAGACTGTGGCGGTATACCTCGTCTGCGACCACCTCCTTGCCTACACCGGACTCGCCGGTAATAAGCACGGTGGCATCGGAAGCCGCTACATGCCGGATTTTCTCCCAGATACCATTCAGCGCCTTGGAGTGCCCAATCATGGGGCGGGCCTCCAGGGTGCTGCTGTTTTCATTGACGGAGGACACAGGCTCCCGCTTCCTGATTTCCTCAAGATTGTGGAGGAACTGCTCAAAATCGCCCTGTAGTAGCTTCAGGGTGGACAGGGGACGGCTGCTGACCACCACCTTGGATAGGGAGCCATCCCTGTTAAAGACGGGAACGCCGACGGTATAGCCCATCAAGGGCGGGTCTGTCTTATAGGTTGTGGAGAGCCGAAAGACTCGCTTCTGGTTCTGAATGACATCGCAACTGGCACCCCCGGTGAAGATTCTGCCCTCCTGCACGATATCAAATACGTTTCGGCCCAAAACATCCTCCGGCTGGACGTTGGTGTTCTGACTGTAAGCAGGGTTGACATACAGCACATTGCCTTCCCCGTCGGTGACGAAAATGCTGTGGTCCACATGCTCCACAATCTCATGGAAGTCCAGATTTTCCCTCTGAAATGCATGCAGTTCATCCACTGCTTCAGACAGTACCTGGGCGGCCTGCCCGGATACCGGCCCGTCCTGCCGGCAGAGCGCCTCTAACTTTTCTGCGATCGTGTCAAGCCGTATATGTCTGTCCATTGAAGCACCTCCACGGAAAACGTCGCTTTTTCGTCCCTATTATTGTACCATAATTACGAATATTGTCAAAAGTGCAATTGTTTCAGGTGCGCAACACAGATGCGCAGTTCCGCAACAATATGCTGATATCCCACAAATGTCCCGCCCCGGGAAGCAAACCGCCAATCCCTTGGAGCCGTAAGCAGAAAAAGGAGCAGCCCGCTTTTTTGCTGCTTGGCACGCAGGTTGCTACAGAAATAGGATGTCAAGCGGTTCTATTTGGCATTGGCTCAATCAATACCGAGGAGAAGGAGTACACCGAACCGTTCGGCCATCCGCCAATTGAGGATTTTCCAGAGTGGGAACCGGTGCACATCATTCTGCTGGGCAACAACGTGATGGGAGTGGAGAATGCAGGAGGTGATATTGAAAAAGTAACCGGGCCAGCGCTTCACCATTGCGGCCTTCCCGCTGCGCTGGTATATGGGGGATGGCACGATGATTCGTATGGCCGCCATTACGGATGAGGAGCACATCAATCGAAACGTCCCTGACCGTGTTTGCAAATACGGCGTGAACTGATGGCCGCACCGGCTGACATGAAATTTGAAATGGGAGGGATATCTGTTTCATGAAAAAGAAAATTGCCTGCGCTGTATTAGGTGCGATGCTTCTGGGACTCTCGCTGACCGCCTGTGGAAATGCGGACAACCCGTCCACGGGAGAGATCACGGAGTCCGGCTACCCCAAACGGGAGTTTATTGTGGCCGCCATCGACTCCCACGACAAGACATCGGCCCACGAAATTGAGATCTTCACCAATCTGGTTACTGAGCGCTCCGGCGGTGCCATTACATTCAAGGTCTTTTACGACAATCTGCTGGGCAAAGCCACCGACAACCTGAATACGCTCAGCTCCGGAATTGCCGACCTGGGTACGGTGTGCACCCTTTATACGCCCAGCAACCTGCCTTTGTCGCAGATCACCTACTGCGTGCCCTTTGCCCCTGATGACCCCGTCCTGGCTGCAAAATTAATGTATAAAGTGTCCGAGGCGTACCCTGAGTTTTATGAGGAGTACGAAAAAAACAACGTGGTATGTCTGGGCTGGAAGGGCAATGAGCCCTACAAACTCTATTCCAAGGGGCCTATTGAAGAACTCGCACAGCTAAAGGGGAAAAAAATCACTTTGGGCGGCGTGTACTACATCCCCTGGTTCCAATCCATCGGCGCTGTCCCTGTCAACGCTGCGGCGGCCGATCTATACCAGACCATCAAGACCGGTGTTGCCTCCGGCTCCTTCGTCTATGACAGCATCTACTGCAACTACAAGCTCTATGAGGTGGAAGACTACTGCCTTGAGGTCGGCCTGGGCGCGCGCAATAACAATGTGCTCTGCTTCAACAAGGACATGTGGGAAAGCTTGGACGAGAAGACCCAGCAGCTCTTCCAGGAGTGCGCCGACGAGGCCATGGCCGAGTTCCAGGACTGGCAGCAGAGCGAGATGGACGGCTGGGAACAGGAGATGCTCGACAACGGCGTTACGATTTCCACCCTTTCCGACGAAGCCAAGGCCGAGTGGGCTGAGACAGCCCTCGGCTATCAGGACACCCTCCAGACCTGGATTGATGAGGTCACAGCCCTTGGCTATGACGGCGCTGGCATTATGTCCGCCTACCTGCAGGCCGGGGAAGAGCTGGGTTATGAGTGGCACTTTGATACCACTCCCTATATACAGTAAGCCCCTGTACCGCCGGCTCCTGTGCGTGCGGGAGTCGGCAGAGAGGACAGATAAAGGAGGAACGGCATGTCAAAGTCAATGAAACTATCTGCGTTTTATGAAAAGCCTGAGCTCTTGATGAAGCTCTTCGGCTGGGTCTCCGCCGGGGTGATGCTGTTTAACATGGTGCTCATCTGCTGCGATGTGTTCATGCGCTATGCGTTCAATTCGCCGATCCAGGGGACGACAGAGATCGTTACCATGCTGATGGCCTGGGTGGCCTATGCCGGCATGGGCTACACTTTGCTGAAGGGACAGCACATGCAGCTTGGCGCCGTGTACGACAGGCTGCACGGCCGGATCAAGCACATCTTCAGCTTTTTCATCTACCTGCTGGCCACAATCCTGTTTGTTGTCATGATCAAAGCGTCCTGGGACCAGTTCTGGGCCTCCTGGCTGATCAAAGAGAAGTCGGTGGCCGCCGTGACGGTGTATGTATTCATCGGAAAGTTCGGCTGTTTCCTGGGCTGGCTGCTGCTGGCCATTCAGGGTGCGTTCATGACGGTATACTGCGCCGTCGGAATCGCCAGGCCAAACCAGGTGGACCCCATCCTGATCAAATCCGAGCTCCCCTCCGAGGATGAGCTGGGCGCGTTTGGTGTGGAAGGGACGCAGAACGCGGGAAAGGATGGTGACGGCTAAATGGAAGGCGGTATCATTTTGGCCCTGGTCGGCATGGTCACCCTGATCGTGCTGGTCCTGATGGGAGTACACATTGCGGTGGCGCTGGGAACCGTGGGCTTTTTCGGGCTGGTCGCCTGCCTGAACCTGCCCAAGGCGGTGGCCATGGTCGGCATTCAGGCCTACAGCGGAATTGCAACCTTTGATTATGCAGTCATCCCGCTGTTTATTTTGATGGGCATGTTGGCAACCGGAATCGGAATCAGTACAGAGTGCTACGACACGCTGGCCAAGTGGCTGGGCCGCATTCCCGGCGGCCTGGGCGTGGCTACCACGCTGGGATGCACCGCCTTCGGCACGCTGAACGGCTCCGCGCTGGTCACCGGCTCCGTGTTCGCAAAGATCGCTGCGCCGGAGATGCGCCGGTACGGCTACAATACCAATCTGACCTATGGCTTGATCGCTGCCTCCGGCAACATCGGCCAGTTTATCCCGCCCAGTATCCTGATAGTCATTTTCGGCGCCCTGTCGGGCGACTCTATCGGCCGCCTGCTCATGGCCGCCATCGCCCCCGGTCTGGCACTGGCGATCGGCTTCTCTCTGTTTACCGTGATCGCGGCCATCGTCAAGCCCTCCCTGTTCCCACGGGTGGAGCAGCGCTTCACCTGGAAGGAAAAGCTGGTTTCCCTGAAGAACCTGATCCCCATCGCAATTGTGGCCGTGGTGATCATCGGCGGCATCTTCTTCGGCATCTGCAGCTCCGCGGAAGCCGGCGCGATCGGCTGTCTGGTGTTCTTCCTCATGGGCCTCATCAAGCGCACCCCCTTCCGGAAGATCTGGCGCTCCATCATGGACACGGTGGAGAACATGACCATGCTGTTTCTGATCCTGGCCTGCTCCGGCATGTTTGCCAAGTTCATGACCGTGTCCGGTCTGGCCCAGGCGCTGACCAACCTGGTCACCCAGGCCCACCTGAGCCCCATCGTTTTCATGGTGGCAGCGGTAGTCGTGTTCCTGATTCTGGGCTGCTTCCTGGATGCCTACTCCAGCATCGCCCTGACCATCCCCGTGTTCTACCCCGCCGCCGTGGCGCTCGGGATTGACCCCATGCAGTTTGACCTGGTGGCAATTCTCGCCCTTCATATGGGCGGACTGACACCGCCTGTGGGCCTGTGCGTTTACTCGGTCAAGGCGGTGGCGCCCAAGGATGTGGACGTCATGGGCATATTCAAGGGCTCCATGCCCTATCTGGCGGTTATGATCGTCATTACACTGCTGTTTATCTTTATTCCAGGACTATCCACCTTTATCCCCAACGCTATGTTTACCTGATCAGGCTCCATCCTCATTTCTGCCATTTTGAAAGGAGTTATTATCATGAGTAAGACCATTCTTGTCGACCTGTCCCATCCCTTCGGCCGCGGCAATCCCCTGTGGCCCTCCAACGGCGACTTCCACATCGACCGTGTGCAGCACATGCCCATGCACTATCGTCTGCTTCAGACCTTCAACGACTTCCACATGCACAACTCCACCCACGCCGACTCCCCCTCCCACGTGATTCCCGAGTCTCCTTACACCCACGAGCTGCCCCTGGAGAACTACTACGGCCCCGCGGTCTGCCTGGACATCCCCAAGAAGCACTGGGAGCTGATCACCGTCGTACCTATGTGATGGGGAAAAGAGTATTTACCCTTGCTTAGAATACCTGCATCTCGTTCCTGACAGTCGTGACACCAATTAGCCGATCATAGCGAGCACCCATCGGACGATAATAAACATAGATGCTATATTCATTTTGTGTCTGGTAGTAATTACCTTCTATCGGACCTGTCTGACCGACAGAGGAACCGGTCGGGACAAACAAATACTGGTAATTGTAACTTCCCTGTTTGAGAAGTACGGCTTTTTCGTATTGCTTCGTCTCGAAGTTATAGCCCATTTTGCTCTTTTCATCCAATACATTATTAAATAGCTCACCGTTCAGATATACACTCCCATCGGGCAGCGGATCGCATGCAAGCGTAAAATGCACGATATAATAATCCGCTTCCGTATCCGGATCGTTACAGTCGCTGCAACGAATGAAGAAACGGCCGTCCTGATCCTGGTCATATTGGTAAGTGCCTTTATCCCGCCTGTAATCGGTCATAAGTTCCACATTATAATAAGGATTGTGGAAGGCAGTTGAAACAGCTTGGATTTTCTGAATTAAGCGAAAGTACACTATATCCAATGCTCTTACGCTTGGAGCAGCAGGAAAAGGTAACAGTGGAACGGAGGCCTTCTCCCAAAGGACCAAGCCGAAAATATTATGTGGTTACGGAAAAAGGACGGCAGTCACTTTTTGATTTTAAAAAGAACTGGAATCAGTTGTGTCAGTTGGTAGAAAATATCTTCAAGGAGGAATAGAGCATGAATAACTATTTTACCTTGCGAAAAGCGAACCGCTTGCGTGTAAAGCTGCTTACAGAAAAAAGTCAGGAGCAGATCCGGGAAGTTGTCTGCTATTTGCGGCGCATCGGTTGGGATATTTGCGGTGTAGAGCTGATTTGCAGCGATTTGATCGATATTGCAGTGCAGGCAAATAAAGATGGCAATGAGCTGTTTAGTGTTATTTCTGATGCAGAAACATTTGTGCAGGAAGTTAAACCGAGCTTAAAACGCTTGAGCTGGTTTGATTTCTTTACAGTTGCAATTCCGATATATTTATTTTTGGGATGGGGAATTGAAGGTGTATTTCTTTATCCGTTGGTTCTTTCTGCGATTCCAGATTATAAAATTGAAATTTCATTTGGATTCCTAGTTCAATTCTGTATTTGTACAGTATCTGCCTATTATCTCTTCCGGCATATGATGGAACATGTTGGATTTCCGCCGTGCAGGCATCGAATAAAATGCATGGGTTATCTTCTGGTCTATGTGACAGCTCTTTATACAGTGGGCACGCTATTGCATCACATGCTGGGAAAGTATGTTTTGGCGTATATTGCTCCGTGGCCGTTGGCGATAGGATGTCTTGTTATCGGTGCATTCTTTTTAGAAGTTCGATACTATTGGTACGGAAAAGATGAACGGCTTGTAGGTCGCATATAAAACCAAAAAGAGCAGAACCCCGGAAACGTTTTTTAGCATTTTCGGGGTTCTGCTCTTAATATCTAAAAATCTTACTTGTTGTTGTCAGCCACCATCATCTTGCTGGCCTTGTAGATGTCGCCGCAGCCGAGGGTGATGACCAGATCGCCCTCCCGGGCGTTCTGCTTGACCCACTCGGCGGCCTCCTCCAGACTGTTCACCAGAACAGAGCCGGGAATCTGAGCGGCCAGTTTTGCACTGGTAATGGTGGGATCGTTGGGCTCACGGCTGCCCATGATCGGGGTCAGCACGGTGATATCGGGGATCTTGAGCACATCCACAAAGTCGTTGAACAGCATCTTGGTGCGGCTGTATGTAAACGGCTGGTGGACGGCGAT
>OGXL01002973.1_pt1 | contig 11998 bp, 8 predicted proteins | sample 1576311 | NCBI WGS metagenome assembly OGXL01 (sample SAMEA3541564, study PRJEB24748) | human gut metagenome | biome: human gut; feature: human-associated habitat; material: faeces | place: China | collected 2012 | reverse complement strand
CAGCCTTATTACATTTTACACGGACAGATCTGGAGACTTATCACATGGATTTTAATGCCGACAGACAGCAATATCATTTTTCTGTTGATCATGATGATGTTTTATTATCAGCTTGGAACTGCGTTGGAGCGCGCGTGGGGAACTTTCCGCTTTAATGCCTATATCATCGGCGGAATCCTGTTGACAGAAGTGGGCAGCCTTTTGGCGTATGGTCTGATCTATCTGTTTATGGGCGGCAATTTTGCATACACTGCAAGCACAATGATGGGACAGATGATCAGTACTTCCTATATCAATATGTCTATATTCCTTGCATTTGCGACCTTATATCCGGATATGCAGGTATTACTGTACTTTATCATTCCGATAAAAATGAAATGGATGGCAGCCGTATATGTTGTTATCATGGTATTCAGCGTGTGGGATACCTATCATGCGATTTATGCATATACCCAGTCTGCATCCACTGCATTATGGTATGCAGGGATTATGCTGTTATGTATTGTGATGTCACTGTTAAATTATCTTATTTTCTTCCTGTCCACGAGGAATCTGAGCCGGTATACCCCACATGAGGTGCATCGCAGGCAGCAGTTTAAGGCACAGATGTGTAATCCTTCCGGCATTTTGCCGAGTCGTTTTACTATTCGTTCTTCTTCCTCGCTTAAATCAGGGAACAATTCCCGTTGTACTGTTTTCTCAGTTTTGGGGCTGCTTTCCCATCCCATACCCTTCACTAAATCCTCGGCCGATGTGATAAGCACTGCCTGGTTTTTCCTTATCAGATTGTTGCAGCCTATGGAATATTCATCATTGCATCGTCCCGGAAAGGCAAAACAGTCCCGGTGATAACTTTCCGCCAGTTCGGCGGTGATGAGGGCTCCCCCTTTGGCGGCGGACTCGATAACGACGGTGGCGTCACTCATACCTGCTACAATGCGGTTTCGTTTCACGAAATTTTGCCTGTCGGGGTTGGTTCCGCTTGTAAATTCGGTCAGTAACCCTCCTTGTTCCAACATGCTGATGGCTGTCTTCCGATGTTCGGCAGGATAAATGCGGTCCAGTCCGTGTGCCAGCACGCCTATGGTCTTGAAATGATTCTGCAGGGCGGCGCGATGCGCATGGATATCAATGCCGTATGCCAGCCCGCTCACTATCAAGGTGTTTGGGCACAATACCGACAAGTCGGCAAGGAAACGGGTGCAGATATCCTGCCCATAAGGGGTGGCATGACGGGTTCCTACTATATTAATAATATGCAGCGTGTTCAGATCGGCATTTCCCCGATAAAATAAAGCTAGCGGAGCATCATCACATTCACGCAAACGGCTGGGATAACCTTCATCATTTAAGGTGAGGCAGCGGATATGATTTTTCTGACAGAAAGTTAATTCCTGCTCTGCACGCCGGAAAGCTTCGGAGTTATTCAACGCAGTAATGATCTTTTCGCTTACTCCGGGGACCAATTGTGACAGCTCTTTGCGGTGTTCGAAAACACGGGTGGCGCTTCCCAGACTGCTCACCAGTCTGAATGCGCCTGTCAGTCCCAATCCCGGTATCCGGGTCAGGGCCAGGCTGCAAATTTGTTCGTCTTGTGTCATTCGCTCAAGTAGGGTGCGAAAGTCTCGTCAAATAGAGCGCTGTCCCCTAATCTGCCGTTTACCACGCATACTGATTCTACAGTGGCCTTGACAGTCACTTTCATGTCGGGCAGACGGAAGATGTCCTGATAGAACACATATTTAATACCTTCTTTTTTCAGATAGAGTTTAGAAACGAATTCGTCACCGCTGCGCAGCGGAGTTTTGAACGCCATGGTGAGCCGTGCCACTACCGGGTCCACTCCTTCCTCGTGCAGACGGGCGAAGCTGATACCTACGGATGTGAGAAACTCATGGCGTGTATGTTCCAGATAATGCTGATAGTTGGCATTGTTCACAATGCCTTGCAGGTCGCATTCATAATCGCGTACCTTCATCTTCAGTTCATAAATATACTTTTCCATAAAGCAAAGGTATAAGAAAAATGTGTTACTTTGCATCTAAACTAAAAAAAAGAAGTGAATGAAACTATATGCTGCGCCTTTACAAGGTTTTACGGAAGCTCCCTGGAGAAACTTTCATGAGGAAGTTTTTGGTGGAATAGATGCGTATTATACTCCTTTTGTACGAATAGAGAGAGGAGGATTCCGTAACAGGGATGTACGGGACATTGCTCCCGAAAACAATACGGTTTCCCGTGTAGTGCCTCAGCTCATCGCGTCCACTCCTGTCGAGCTGGAACGGTTGGCCGCTTTGTTTACAGAGAAAGGATATAAGGAAGCGGATTTTAATATGGGGTGTCCTTTTCCGCTGGTTGCAAGAAAGCACAAGGGCTCCGGCATATTGCCTTATCCTGCCGAGGTAGAAGCTTTATTGAAAGAGTTGACACATTATCCTGAACTGAGTTTTTCGGTTAAGATGAGATTGGGATGGGAGAGTGCGGATGAATGGCGGCCGTTGTTGCCTTTGCTGAACGCTGCCCCCTTGCGGCGGATCGTTCTGCATCCGCGTATCGGGAAGCAACAGTACAAAGGAGAGGTGGACTTGGCTGCGTTCACCGCTTTCTATGAGGAGTGCGCGCATCCGTTGGTATATAACGGCGATTTACTGACGGTGGAGGATATCCGGAAAGTGGAAGAGAAATTTCCCTGCCTGGAGGGCGTCATGCTGGGACGCGGGTTGCTGGCCAATCCTGCATTGGCTTGGGAATATGTAAACGGAACCTCTTTTTCTCCCGATAAATTGCATGAAAAGGTGAAGGCGCTTCACGCACGCCTTCTTCAATATTATGAAGCCCATTTACAGGGAGAGGCGCAATTGCTGAGTAAAATGAAGCCTTATTGGGAATACCTGCTGCCCGATGCGGACAGGAAGATAAAGAAAGCAATAAAGAAGGCTACAACGATGGATAAGTATTTGACGGCGGTGAACCAGCTGTAATGACGGAAAAGGGGCTTCAATACATGAAAACCGGAGTGCTTCTTCAGTTCATTCAGCCGGTCTAACAGCTTGTAAAATAGGGAAGTATCCTGATAGGAGAACCTTCAGTTTCCTGTCAGTTACTTCCAGCCCATATTTTTGTTCTTACCTGTTAGATGAGAGGTGTGTTCGTCATGCCTGTATTTTAAGAAATACTTATCTGTCTTTTCTTGGAGCATATCTTTTATCTTCCTTGTTATGTATCCAGTTACTTCCTGATAAGTTTATCGTTTCACTAAAGTGATGAAACCTTATCACTCTAGTGATGAACTTGTACCACTTTAGTGATGAAACTTCATCACCCAAGTGAGACGATTGATTCTTCAAGACGAAAACACAAACTTGTCCTGATGAAATCCCTTTTACATAAGGATGTTTACGCTTAGTCACTTTTCATCCCGAAAGGCCGGAAAGCCCTTGACAAAGGCTTTTCAATGTGCTATCTTTGTGGAAACAACAACTAAAAAAACAATAAAATCATGATGAAAGAAATGATTCGGAAGGTGATGGAATGGTGCAAGTTATGGAACGGTGAAACTGCAACGGCGAAACAGGCAGGCCCTTCTTCGGATAAAAGGGAAAAAGAACAGGCTGCGGATAACCGGGAAGTACAAGACCGTCTGGAGAACTACTTGTGGAAACACTATGAGTTCCGTTTCAACGTGTTGACGGAACAGCCCGAATATTGCGCGAAGGGGCAAGGGACGGACACACCTTATAAGATAGTGACTCAGCGTACCTTGAACACCTTGTGCCTGGAAGCGCACCGTCATCGCATCAATTGCTGGGATAAAGATGTGAGCCGCCTGCTCCATTCGGAACGCTTGGAAGATTATCACCCTTTCCTTACTTATATGGATACACTGCCCCAATGGGACGGAGTGGACCGTATCACTCCGCTGGCGCAGCGCATCTCGAAGAAAACTTTCTGGATAAACGGCTTTCACCGCTGGATGCTGGGAATGGCCGCCCAGTGGTCAGGACGCATGGACCGTTGCGCCAATGCAGTGGCCCCTATGTTGGTGAGCCGTATGCAGGGCAAGTGTAAATCTACTTTTTGTCAGTTATTGATGCCCGATGGGTTGCGGGATTATTACACGGACAGTTTTGAGTTGACGGGCCAGTCGGGCTGCGAACAGAAACTGGCGCAGTTCGGGCTGATTAATCTGGATGAGTATGACCGTCTTTCTCCTCAAAAACTGCCGTTGCTCAAGACACTGATGCAGATGAAGAAGTTGGATTTCCGTAAGTCTCACCGTTCATCCTACAGTCACCTGCCCCGTATGGCCTCGTTTATAGGAACCAGTAATCATAAGGACTTGCTGACCGACCCCACGGGCAGCCGCCGTTATCTTTGTGCCGAGGTGAAAGAGAAAATAGACTGCACTCCGCTGGAGCACAAGCAATTGTTTGCCCAATTGAAGGCGGAGCTGGACGGCGGCGAGCGTTATTGGTTTTCGGCCGAAGAGGAAGCGGAACTGCAATTGCGCAACCGCGAGTTCTATGCCATGCCCGTAGAGCAGGAGGTGTTCTACCGTTGCTTCCGTCTGCCCGAAGCAGGAGAGGAGTTCAAACTCTATTCGGCTTCGGTCATTTTCACCATTTTGCAGAGCCGTTATCCTGCCGCTATGCGCGGCATGACGGTGGTGCGTTTCGGCAAGATGATGAGCGCCATGGGGGCGGAACGGATGCATACGGAGAAAGGTAATCTGTATAAGGTGGTGCTGGCGGCATAATTCCCGTCCATCAGGCCGGCTGAGAGGGCTGACAGGAGGCTGAAGGGGCTTCTGTCAGTCTTATTTGTTGTGTGACAGTGTGTTAACCACGCTGAATGGTCTGAAGGCGGGGTACATGAATGCCAAAAAACATACTATAAGAATCTTTTTAAGGAGCCGTTTTCTCAAGAATTTGTACTAAGTTTGCAACCAAACTACATAATTAAAAAAAACTATGATTAACAGATTCGTATTAAACGAAGTATCTTACTTCGGCCCGGGTGCGCGTGAAGTGCTTCCACAAGAGATTAAACGTTTGGGCTTGCATAAGGCATTTGTTGCTACAGACAAGGATTTGATTAAATTCGGTGTGGCTGATAAAGTGTTGAAAGTATTGGAGAATGCAGGTATTCCATACGAAATATTCAGTGAAATCAAACCGAATCCTACCGTAAGTAACGTAAAGGCAGGAGTTGAAGCTTTTGCAAAATCAGGAGCGGACTTTATTCTGGCTATCGGCGGCGGTTCGTCTATCGATACTTCGAAAGCGATTGGTATCATCACTAATAATCCTGACTTCAGTGATGTGGTGTCACTGGAAGGTGTGGCTCCTACAAAGAAAAAGTCAGTGCCTATCATTGCACTGCCCACTACCGCCGGTACTGCCGCCGAGGTGACTATCAACTATGTCATCACGGATGAGGAAAACCATAAGAAGATGGTTTGTGTAGATCCGAACGATATCCCCGCCATTGCTATTGTGGATGCGGAACTGATGTACACTTTACCTAAAGGGCTGACTGCTTCTACCGGTTTGGACGCACTGACCCACGCCATCGAAGGGTTGATAACCAAAGGTGCTTGGGAAATGAGCGATATGTTTGAGATCAAGGCGATTGAAATGATTGCCCGTTATCTGGAAACTGCTGTCTTCGAGCCTACCAATGCGGAAGCTCGTAACGGCATGGCCGTGGCACAGTACATTGCAGGTATGGCATTCTCTAATGTAGGCTTGGGCGTGGTTCACGGTATGGCTCATCCGTTGGGAGCTATCTTCGATATTCCTCACGGTGTGGCTAATGCACTGTTGCTGCCTGTCATTATGGAGTTCAATGCTCCGGCTGCTTTGCCCAAATATGTAGATATCGCCAAGGCGATGAATGTGTACAAGGATGGCATGAGCCAGGAAGAGGCTGCGAAGGCTGCTGTTGAGGCGGTGAAGGCATTGTCTGTCAAGGTGGGTATCCCTCAGCATTTGTCTGAACTGGGTATTAAGGAAGAAGACTTGCCCCGTCTGGCCGCTTCGGCTATTGCCGATGTGTGTACGCCGGGCAATCCTCGTGAAGTGACGGAAGAAATTATTCTGGAACTTTACAAGAAGGCGTTTTAAGCGTAATTCTTTTGTAATAAAAGCATAGATGGTGTGTGGATGTGCAGGGCATATCCACACACTTTTTTTATCTCCTTGTCTTTGAAACAGCATTGTCACTTTGTAGCAATTTGTTCGTAATCCATTCAGCATTCTTTTGCACTTGCAAATTAAATTTAATGAAAATAGGTATTATTGTTAAACTGCTATCAATCATTTGAACATGAAAATTCTTATTGAGTCAAAGAGATTTTTGTTGTTATTATGCTTGTCGCTATTCGTTGCGGGCTATGTTTCCGCACAGGATTACCGGGCGATTGTAAAAGGTATTGTGACTGACGAAACCGGAGAGGGGGTTATCGGAGCCACAGTGTTGGTAAAGAACGAATCGACCGGTTTCAGTGCCGGTTCTATCACCAACGAGACGGGAGAGTACATTGTGAAGCAACTCCCTTTGGGTTCACCTTACTCTGTCACCGTCAGCTATGTAGGCTATGGTGATCAGAAAAAGACAGGATATACGCTGAACCAAGGTGATGTGCTCCGTCTGGATTTCCAGTTAAAGGAGGAAAGTGTCGTGATGGAGGCTGTACAGGTGGTGGCTAATTCATTGAAGAATTCTATCGCCACTACGGGGGCCGCTACTTCGGTGACGGCCAATGATCTGAACAAACTGCCGGTGAACGGGCGTAACTTTACTTCGCTCATTGACCTGTCACCATTGAGTACAGGTTCCAGCCTGTCCGGACAGTTGGCTTCTTCTACTAATTATACCATTGATGGCATGAGTGCCAAGGGCCCTACTTCGGGAGGTAGTACAACCAGTCGCAACGGTGTGCCATACGCCATTTCGATGGAGGCTATCCGTGAGTTCAAAGTCGTGACGAATGAATATGATGTGACTAACGGTCGTGCCGGAGGAGGTACTATTAGTACGGTGACCAAATCGGGAACCAACCAATTGACAGGTAGCGCTTTCACTTATCTGCGTTCCGACTGGTTGTCCAGCAAATATGATATCCGGGGCAACAAGCGCTCGAATGATTTCTCTACTTACCAGTTTGGAGCCTCATTGGGCGGTGCATTGGTGAAAGACCGTGCCCACTTCTTTATTTCTTGGGATCATCAGGCTGATTCACGTCCGTTGTATATTGCCGATATTCATAATGCTGCCGATGAAAAGCGTTATAATTTGACTACGGAAACCAGAGACCGCTTTCTGGAAATAGCCCGCAATAAATATGGAGTGTCGGACCATCCTCAGTTCGGGTCTTTTGATAAAAAACAGAATACCGATGCGGTATTTGCTCGTCTGGACTGGCAGATTAATGCTACAAACCTGCTATCGTTTACTGATAATTTTGTGAATGACAATAACAATATGGGCTTGAGCGACAATAGTGCTATCAATCTTTATGAAGTGTATGGTGATGTACATTCGTTGAACAACAGCGCTTTACTGACTTTACGTTCTGTACTGGGACCACGCAGTACCAACGAACTGAAGTTGCAACATCTTTATACATTGGAAAAATCCATGCCGGGCAGTGAACTGCCGGCTGATAATATTCCACGTGCCATTGTGCAACGTGTAGAATCGGAAATAGATGGAAACACGGCGACTACTACCATTCAGCTGGGTGGTCAGCGTTATAGCCCCGAGAATTTCTATAACCACGTACTTCAGTTGGTAGATAATTATTATTATAATACCAATAAGGTAAACTATACATATGGTTTTGATTTGATGTACACGAATCTGAATTCTCGTTACGGTAGTGAGGCCAACGGGCGTTTTTATTTTACCGGACTGGATAATTTCGAGGCATTGAAGCCTTCTCGTTATGTACGTGAAGTGTATTTGGATCCTGACCAAAACAATCAGCGTGTACGCCAAAATATATTGAATGCAGGTATCTATGCCCAGTTGCAGACTAAACTGTTCACAGGATTCGAGCTGATGGCAGGCTTACGTTTGGATAATGCCACTTATTTCAATAAAGGTAATTTCAGCCAACTGGTGTATGATGAATTGGGACTGCGTACAGACAATGGACTCTCTACTTTCCAGATTCAGCCTCGTGTCCAGATTACTTGGGACTTTAATGACAAGCACACGGATATTCTTCGTATTGGCGGGGGAATCTTTGCATCTGATATCAACAACTATGCCATGATTAATAATATGGTATTTGATGGTACGAAAGTGATGTCGGTTGATATCAAGAATACGGAAGAAGAACCGGATATAGTTCCCACTCCCGATTTTATAGGGTATCGGAAAGATCCTTCCACGGCTCCGGGTATTGATTTGCTGAATAATCCCAACTATGCGGACAAGGCTGTACCTACGATCAATATGAATAGCAAGGATGCCAAGGTTCCCGTGGTTTATAAGGCGAATATATCATACACTCACTTCTTCAGTGACCGTTTGAAAATGAGTGTCAGCGGATATATGACTTTGGGACGTAACAACTATATGTATATAGACCGGAACATGGTGGATGATCCTTATTTTCGTCTTTCTGCAGAAGGGAACCGGGGTATTTATGTACCTGCTTCTACTATAGGAAAAGATGGTACTCTTGATTGGATGGAAGGACGTAAAAGTACCAAAGTAGGGCGTGTGCTCGAATTGGTCAGCGAGGGAAAAGTAAATCAGTTCGCTTTCACCGTAGATGGAACATGGCGTTACTATAAAGACGGAGAACTTTCTTTCAGCTATACTTGGAACGATACAAAAGACAATACTTCCTATAATGGTAATGTGGCTAATTCCGCTACTCTTTCCCAAATGGTGGTTGACGATCCCCGTGATTTAAGCAAAATGACTTACTCCAACAATCAGTTCCGTCATAAACTGGTGGTTTATGGTTCGGCGCCTACTTTCTGGGGCATTACCGTAGGTGCTCGCTTTTCCGGCATCGGGGGAACACGTTATTCCATGATTGTGAATGGAAATGTGAACGGTGACTTTGTGGATAGTAATGACCTGGCCTATGTATATGATCCGAATAGCAGCGCTACTCCTGATTATATTCGTGAAGGTATTAATTCTATATTGAACAATCCGGATGCGGAAAAGAGTGTGAAAGATTATATTCGTAAGAGTTTTGGTAAAGTGGCCGAACGTAATGGAGGGGTCAATGGTTTCTATGGCACTTTAGATCTTCGTCTGGCCAAGAAATTCAAGACTTACAAAAAGCAGAATCTGGAAGTGTCTGTTGATATTTTCAATGTGGCCAATATGTTGAATAAAGATTGGGGAGCCGGTCATAATCTGGGAACACAGAAAATTTATAGTATCAAGGGATTTGACAAAGATGCCAAACAATATACTTATAATGTAAATGCCAACACAGGTGTATCCAGTCTGAACGGTACTCCTTTTCAGGTTCAGATAGGTTTGAGATATGGATTCTAATAGATAATGATTAAATAAGAAATAAAGATGAAACTAAGTAAACTAATGATGGCTTTTGCCATGTGTGCTGTTACTTTGACCGGGACTGCCCAGACCAAAGTGATTGCCCACCGCGGATATTGGAAATGTGAAGGTTCTGCCCAAAACTCTATTGCTTCTTTGACAAAGGCTGCAGAGGCAAAGGTGTATGGTTCGGAGTTCGACGTACAACTGACGAAGGACAGGGAAATCGTAGTCAATCATGACGATAGCATTCAGGGAATTTGCATTTTTGATACTCCTTTTGCTGAATTGAAAGATTTGAAATTGAGTAACGGCGAGAAGTTGTCCACTTTGGATGATTATCTGGTAGCGGGTAAGAAATTGACTGGTACTCAGCTGATATTGGAAATCAAGCCTCACAGAACCGAAGAAGCGGAAAATGAAGCGGTAAGAATCATTGTAGATAAAGTGAAAAAGATGCGAATGGAGAAACAGGTGGAATATATTTCATTCAGCATGAACATTTGCGAACAGTTGGTGAAACTGACTCCGGATTCGGAAATAGCTTATCTGAAAAGTGATGTGGCTCCTAAAGACCTGAAGGCGAAAGGAATTAATGGTATTGATTATTATATCAAGGTATTGGCTGAGAAACCAGAATGGATTGCTGAAGCACATCAGTTGGGTATGAAGGTGAATGTGTGGACAGTCAATGATATGGAGATGGTTCAGAAGATGATTGACCAGCAGGTGGATTATATAACTACTGATTATCCATTGGAAACTGAAAAGCTGATTCGGAAAGATGGAGGAGATTCTTAATAAAAATGTAATTCCTTTCAAATAGGGATGTAATAGGAACACAATACATTTGCACTGTAATTTAAAAAAGGATAATATGAAAGCTGGTTTATTAAAGAAAATCTCATTGGCTTTGGGATTGGTATTATGGGTGACAGGTTCTGTATGTGCATCGCCTGCTGACGAAGAAGGTGCTAACAAGGCTAATAACAATCTGGTAAAGGTTCTTGTTATAGGACTTCACGACAATGTGGAATCCAACTATTTTCCCGGCAGTATGATTACTGAGGAAACTGGAATACCGACTGATAGCATAGATTATACTTATAATCAGATTATAGCAAAGAATATTATTGCATCCAATAAGAATAAGAAATACCAGTTCGTTACTCCGGAAAAGGCGGCGGCCATCAGCAGTTTGTTGGATAAAATCAGACTGGAAGGTGAAGAAGAGGAGAGGTATGCGGATCTTAGTCAGGTGGATGATAATCGGTATGAACAGCTGATAAAGGATACTGATTCGGATTATGTATTATTTTTGAATCAGCATTATTTGAAATGGCAGGAAAAGCCTTTGCGTACTTTGTTTCATATCACCAGTTATTCTTTGTTTGATAAGAATCAGAAGGAAGTAACCCGAGGTAATAACTATTTTACCAGCATGAATTTGGAAAGTAAAGATAAGTTGAGTAAGGATAGTCGGAAAAGTTCTTCAAAGATAGTTTCCACTATTGTAAAAAGCTTGTCAAAGTGATGTCGTTATTCAGAAAATTATACGGTTCAGCGTTCCATGCGGGCTGCTGCGGACTGACGATCTGTCTGCGCAGCTTATCTTTCTTACTTTCTCTGCTCATGGAGCTGAAATCACTCATCTCTTTTGTCTCCTAACATAGCCTTTCCGTTGCCTCCAACAGTGAAGGATATATAAATTCAGTATACATCATTTCGCCGGAAGATACAACTCCTGCCCTACGGAAATGTGATTCTCGTCTGCCAGTCCGTTCCACGCGCAGATCTGTGAAATCTGTGCCATACTATGATACCGTTCCATACAGATGCTGTACAATGTTTCCCCATCCCGGACCACATACTTTACGGCATCGGACGGGATCTGTACTGTTGCTGCCGCAGGCGCTGCATCCGCCGCATCTGCCGAGGCGCCCGCGTTTCCGCCTTGAAATGTGCCGTTTTTCTCTGCACTGCTCCCAGCTGCTTCACCTGCTGCATCCGCACTTTCCTGTGCTTCACTCTCGGCCGCACTGCTGTCTGCCGCTCCGCTCTCACCATTTCCGCCGGCCGGATCGATCACAATGTCTGCCAGTGTCGGATACACCTCACCCGGCACGGACTCCACCTCAAGTTCTCCGCTGTTTTTCTGCCCTGTGTAGGAATACGGCAGAGCAGAAGCGATCACACTCTCCATATCTCTCATTTTCCGGTAATTTCCAAATATGATCATGCCGCCGGCCAGCACCAGAACCGCCAGTACACTGCAGGTACCTCCCAGAAGTCCAATGGTTGAACGGGCATGTCCCACGCTCTGTTTGCGCTCCTCCATCCGGTCACGAAAATCCTGGATCACCACATCCCGCGTCCCGCTTTCCACACGCCGCGCATCCTTTCTCGAAACCATAAAATCATCCGACCCCAAAAACCTTTCGGACAGCTTGTATTCTGCAAAATA
>OGXL01002971.1_pt1 | contig 12001 bp, 11 predicted proteins | sample 1576311 | NCBI WGS metagenome assembly OGXL01 (sample SAMEA3541564, study PRJEB24748) | human gut metagenome | biome: human gut; feature: human-associated habitat; material: faeces | place: China | collected 2012 | reverse complement strand
GTTGTTTTACATTGTTTCCTGCATTCTTGGAAAGCAGAAACTCATTCAAATCCTTATGGTCGGCATACAGGGAGGAACGGTCAAAGACCTTTTTCCCTAAGTCTGCCCTTAGCCTTTGAAAAGTCCTTCGCCCCGCATCGTCATTGTCGAGGAAGCATTCTATCCTTTCATAGCCCTGCAAAGCTTTCACCGCCTTCTCCACGTTGGAAACGGAATTAAGGACAAGCCAGTCCGAAGCGATGATACCAAGTTGCATAGCGGAGAGGTAATCCATAAAGCCCTCGAATACGGCACACATGTCCGAACCGTTACGCTTCAGTGAAATATCCTTCGGAGGGATGCAGCCCTTGAAAAAGTGATTACGCAATTCCATTCCTCCTGCCTCATTACGAAAGCCGATGGCATAGTACCGTTTGCCATGCACCCGGTATCGAACCTCCTCGCAGTTTGGGATGGCAACGTGGGCATTGATTCCTCGTTCTTCCAGATAACCCAGCAGTCTTCTATTGAATAAGGGACGCTTCCAAATATCCTCAAAGGTAGGTTCTTTCTTTTCGCTTCTTTGCGGTTGCTCCAAAGCAGGTAGCGGACACGCTCCGCTCTTTGCAATGAAAGCCGCCCGTAGGAGGAAATCTCCGCTTCCGATAAACTCTCCCGCCAAGTCGAAGATGTCGCCCCCTTTGCCCGTCCCAAAATCGAACCAGACATTCTTGGCGGTATCAACCTTGAACGAGGGTGTCCGTTCCGTGCGATACGGGGCGGAATACCACAAAGCGTTTCCTTTCTGTTTGCTCGGCTGAATCCCCATTGCGCTGAGGAAGTCCGCAATGGGAATCTCTCTCATCTGTCGAACGTCCATCAGTCCAGCATGATTTTCAATCCGACACCGTACTGGGTGTGAAAACGCTCCGTAGAACCTCCCCACAGACAACGTTCCCTGCCATAGAACAGCAACACCAATCTGTCCGTCAGATAGGTCTCCGCCTGCAAGGTGACGGCACCGCCATAAAGAAAGCCGTCCTTGTTGCGTAGCGTTGAGCCGTCAAAGAGCAGCTTCTTTCCGCCATTAACCGTCTCGTATCCAGCCAAGGCGGAAACACCTGCGGAGAGGAAGAAGGTCTTGCTCCCGTCGGAAAGCGCACCAAAGAAGAAACCTCCCTCGCCCGTGAACTGCTCCACAGGTATACGCCTTTCCCGATAGGGATGGTACCTTCGGAGATACTCCGCCCCAAGCATCCATTGATGCCCGCCTTTGGTGTAGGTGGCAAGCGAAGCTCCGAACGTATAGCCCGTCTCATTCTTTGAAGAGGGAGAATAAAAACCATCCGCCATACCGGAGGTCAGGCGTATGCCTTTCATCTTGGGCAGACAGCGTTGGGCGTGCGCCTGTCCTGCAAAGAGGGCAAGCATCACGACAAACAGGAAAAATGCGAGCTTTCTCATATCACTTCACTTTGAGTTCGTTGATTTCCCTTGCACGCACAAGGTCTTCATTCTCCACGATAAAGGATTGGTGTCTTCCTCCGTTCTTCTCGTGCATCTCCACAATGAGCTGCTTGTCATCGGGGATGGTGAACTTTTGCAGGGTGAATACCGTGCGACCGTTCTTCTGCCCCGCCACGCAGGTGATGTAGTTGTAGGCACGCAGCGGAAGCAGTACCTGCTCCTGCATGGCGGTCTGCTTGGCGACCTTTTTGTCCACGATCTTAAACGTGATGAAGTCGATGTCGAACGGCACGTTGGACTTGTTGCGCAGTTCCGTATGGAAGTACAGCAGTCCGTTATGCGAATACAACCCTTTGAGCAGGTACTGAATACCGAAAGCCTTGCTGCCGATGTGCTTCACCGTCCGCCTGTCCTCCTTGTGAATGGATTTCATGATGAGCCTTACCAGCATCGGGCTTTCGCTTCCGAGTTCCTTGAGATAGACCTCCATAGCGTTGTTCGGACGGTTTACGCTCGCTCCGTCGTGGATAAAGTCCGCCATTTCCACATTGAGTAGTAGTGGCTCGCTTGCATACTTGACATTGAAGGTGTAGAATGCCCCGTCTTCGGTGATGACACTCATGTTCGTCTCTTCACGGAAGTCTTTGACCGTCGCTTTCACACGGATAACGTTTTCCGCACCGTCCGCCTTCCCCGCAATGAGATTGGGCGAACCCAAATCGACATAGCGCACGGCAGAGGGGAAGATGATGTGTACCGTCTTGTCGTAGGTGATTTCCAACCCGTGAGGCGGTATCATCCGCTCAAAGGCAATTTTGCGGGTCAGTCCCTGATAGAGGTCTCCGCTTGAAGTTGTTTCCTGTGCGTTGGCACAGACTGCGCCCAGCATCAGGGCGATGGCTAAAACTGTTCTTTTCATTTTTACTTTGGATTAAAGTGGTGAATAATAACTGTGAATTACTTGTTGTCCGGTTGGTAGAGCAATACCTTGTAACCAGCCTTCAGATGCACCTTGACGGTACGCATTTTCTTAGAGAAATACTGCGAGGTGCCTTGTATCAGTCCCTTCCCCAAATCAGCGGCCAGCTGTGCGCCCGCATCAGTGGAGAAGTTCATACTGCTGCCTGCGGAAGTACCCATTCCTGCGACAATCTCCTTGGCGGCACTGCGCTCCATCGAGCCGGGGATGAATATCCCAGCTTGTCCGTCCGTATCGTACACCGCCAACTCCACGGGGATGATGTTCCCGTGATATTCCAGCGAAGAAATGACAACGGCGAGCCGTTCGCCCTGTAGCTTTGTCGTTCCCACGACAAAGGCGTTGCGTGGAATCTCCCAGCCCGATACCAACATCGGCTCCAAGAGACGGAAACGTACGATTTGCCCGTCCGTAACCGTCTGGTTGTTATGCACACAGGCTGATATGGTGTTTCTCTCCGTCTGTGAGGCTGTCCCGATAGCAGTTTGAAATAGGAAATTTCTCTCCTTGACATATTCGGAGCGGAAAGTCGAGTCGCTCATCGGCTGCGCCAGAGCCGACACCACTTGCTCGCTCACGGGGGCAACGGGAAAGGCTACCGCCTTCCCGTTTCGGGTGGTTGCGACCGCTTTCCTTTCGGAAGCCGTCTCCCCATCCGAAACCAATGCCTTACTTGGCAACTGCTGTCCACCGCCCGACGGCATATACTTTGCTGCCAGTTGATAGGACTTTTCAAGCAATGCCATCTGGTCGTTTACGGTTATGGCAGGCGACTGCTGTTCGCTGCTCATACGGTTTTCCAACTCTGCCAAACGGGCACGCAGTTCCTCCTTTTCAGGGTCTTCTCTCGGTGCTTCATAGAAACTGCCGAGCGTGCGGTTGATGTCCTGATAGGCGGATGCCGAAGCGTGAAAGCCATCTTGCGGAGCAGAATGTCGGGACGTGTATCCCTCACTCTCATTCGAGGGGTCAGACTCCCAAGCGGACGCTTCGCCCGCTTCCTGTGAAGTCTCTCCTCCTGTCATTTCCCCGAACATGGAACTAAGGCTTTGCATGGCACGACTCCGTTCCTGCTCCTTCTGTTCCATCATCTCCTTCTCGTAGGCTTTCTTCTTGTCACCAATCAGTTCGGCTGCCATCGGGTCGGGCACTTCCGTGTTGAAGCCCTTTGCCTGTTTCTCCTCTTCTTTCTCCGACGGAGCGAAAATGAGCCACATGGAGCCTGCAAAAAGCAGGAACATCAGGGGATAAATGATAAATTTCTTTCGCCTTTGTCTCTCTTCCTCCGTCAGCTCAGGCGAGGTGCTCGTATCGAAGGCTGTCTTTCTTTTGAATGGGAACATAATCGTAATACTTTAATAGGTTGATACTGTCGTTGGGATAAAGCCGCCTTACTTCGGGGGCTTCAATATGCTCGATTGCCGGCAACGTTTGCTCTTCGGAGTCTCCATCGGAGAAGATGCGGTACAAACCGTTGAAGAAAACGTAGTTGGCAAGGAGGGCGAAGAAAAGAAGCATCGTCAGGACGACATACAGCCTCAGATGAGCGGGGATGCGTCCGCACAGGCGGCGGAGTCTTGCCTCCATTCCCTCCTGCATCATTTGGAACAGACTTTTCTTTTTCATCGCTTACGGGTACTGATGTCCTTGTTCTCGACAATCTCGAACCCTTCGATATTGAAGCCATTCGGATTGTCATCGCTGCGGCTCGTATTGAGCAGGCGACATACGGTCACGAGACTGCGCTCGGTCACATTGGTGGCACGGATAATCATCTGCCGGGCATGCGTCCGTACCGCATAGGGATAGCGGTCGAAGTCACAGAGTACGCTGTCCACCTGTACGACCTGATTGATATTTCCCGCCACGATACGGTTGTAGTACCCTTTCTCTGAGAAATCCCGATAGTAGTTGTAGGCACTCTTGTCCGCCAAGAGCAGCGCACGGGAGATATTCCCCTCGATGGCACTCTTATCGGGCGAAAGGGTGAAGAACAACTCGTGGAAGCGGCGCACATGCTCCTTGGCTTCCGCGGGTCTGTTCTGCGATAGATCCTGCGACAGGGCGAGCATCAGCGACTTTCCCCCATCCAGCACATAGATTTTCTGCCTTTGGGCTTCGGCAAAGGAGTAGGCACTCCATACCGAATAGCCAGCAAGGAGAACGCACAGGCAGACGACGACCAAGGTAAAGAGGCGTATCTGCCTGAAACTTGTTTCGATATTCTTTAATGACTTAAATTCCATAGCTTTTTAATTTTGTTCGGATGATTCCGGTGATTTATTTCCTCCCCGATGGAACAATCTTCCGGCAACGTCTTTGGCTTTGCTCCCCGCATAGCTCATTGCGTTTCGTGCGTGTCCTCCGGCAAAACCGCCAACGGCTCCACCTACGGCACCTGCGATACCGGCACCCTTTCCTGCCGCATAGTTCACGTTCTTGCCGAAGTTACCCGCTCCACCTGCCTGTATCACCCAGCCTGCAACCGTGGGAATGGTGAAGTAGCCGATGATACCGATAACCATGAAGACGAGATACACGCCGTTCGAGGCATCTATCGTATAGGTAGGGTCGTTCTGCAACTGCGTGATGTCATGTTTGAGCATCAGCTCCTGAATCTTTGCCAGCATCGAACTGAACAAGTCCGCCACGGGCAACCACAGGTAGATGGAGATATACCTTGTGAACCATTGCGTGAGGGTGCTCTGAAAACCGTCCCATACGGAGATGGCAAAGGCTATCGGTCCCAAGATGGAGAGTACAATCAGAAAGAATGTCCGAAGCGTGTCGATGAGCAAGGCGGCAGCAGCAAAAAGCAGTTCCAAGAGTTCCCGCACCATATTGCGAAGCGATTTCTTGAGGTTGTACATACTGCGTTCCACATACATTCCCGCCATCGTCGCCATATCCGAGGGAGCAATACCGAGTTCATCCAGTTTCTTGTCGAACTCCTCATTGCTGACCAGATAGGCTGTTTCGGGATTCTTCACCATCGCCTCGTACTCCAGCTTGTCCCGCAACTTGCGGTATTCGTCCATACTGAAGGTCTGCTTTTCGAGCATCTTGTGCGTCCCTTGCACAACGGGACTGAGTACCCCGTTGATAGTCTCCAGCACCATCGGAAAGAAGAGAATGCAAAGACCGAGCGCAAAGGGACGGAGCAACGGATAGACGTCAATGGGTTCGGCACGAGCCAAGGTCTGCCACACCCGAAGTGCCACATAAAAGAGCGCGCCCAAGCCCGCAATGCCTTTGGCGACACCTATCATGTCGCCGCACATCGGCATCATCTCCGTGTAAAGGGTACGGAGGACTTGGTGCAGGTTGTCAAATTCCGCTCCCATACCTACCAATACCTTTCGTTGTCCGTTCCATAGAGCGAAAGCACCCGGTCAGTGTCCTGCTGCTTCTTGGCTCTGAGGTAGCTCACGGAGATGTTCTTGTTCGTGTAGTAACGCACGAGGTTGCGGTAGTCCCGCACCTCCTTGTAGCAGCGATCCACCACGTCCATACGTTCCTTGTCGGTCATCTTCAGCGTGGTGATGTTCACCACTTGCTTCAGCTCCTTGAGCAGGTTGTTGCTCTCTCCGAGCAGTTTGGTATAGCCGTTGGCAATGGCGACCAGCTCCTCCGGTCGGAAGTTCGGGTCGGAGAGCATCTTCTTGTAGTTGTTCACATAGATGTCGGAGATTTCTCCGACCATCAGGATGGTCTCCTTCACCCGTTGGGCATCCCGCACGAGGTCGTTCACCTTTTTCAGGGCATCGTAGTACTTCTTGCTCTCATTGTAGAGCTTCTCGACCTCCTTGAAGTTGTCAAGCGTGTTCTTGACCGTCTTGGAGGTCTGCACGATTTCCTTGGTCGTGTTGATGATACTCTGTGCAAGGTTGGTGGGGTCTGTGACCACCCATTGGGCGTGTGCGCTGCCTGCCAAGAGGCAACCGCACGCCATAAGCATTAAAATTTTCTTTCTCATTTTACGTTGGATTTTAGTGTGATTATTCCTTACTATGCTTCTTCGGCGAGCAGCCTGACGGCAAGCTCCATATTGCCGCCGAGTTGCTTGGCACGGGCGAGTACGCGCATCTTCTCAGTCTCCTCCGTCGTGTAGGTGAGGTATTCGGCTTTCGAGACTTCGGTGGCATAGACGGCGGACTGAACACCGCCCAGACCGATCCACACCTCCTTGTATGACCGTGTGGCATCGTTGCTCTGATTGATGGAGAGTATCTGCCCCCGTTCCTTGTCCGTCAGTCCCAAGAGTGCCTGAATCTGGTCGAACTTGTTCATGTACTTGCGCTGGTCAAGCAGAATCTTGCAATCACTATTATTGATGATGGACTCCTTGACCACGGGTGAGGAGATAATGTCGTCCACCTCCTGTGTCACCACAACCGCCTCTCCGAAGAACTTACGCACGGTCTTATAAAGGTAGCGTATGTAGCCCGCCATGTTTGCAGAGGCAATCGCTTTCCAAGCTTCCTCGATGAGGATAACCTTCCGTATTCCCTTCAGCCTTCGCATCTTGTTGATGAACAGCTCCATAATGATGATGGTCGTGATGGGGAAAAGGATGGGATGATCCTTTATCGCATCAATCTCGAAGACGATAAAGCGTGCGTTCAGCAGGTCGAGCTGCTTGTCCGAGTTCAGCAGGTAGTCGTATTCGCCACCTTTATAGTACGGCTCCAAGACGTTGAGAAAATTGGCCAAGTCAAAATCCTTTTCCCTGACCTTTTTCTCACGGAGCAATGCCGAGTAGTCGGTGGTGAGATACTCGTAAAAGCTGTTGAACGAAGGAACGATACCGTCGTCCGTCTTGATACGCTCGATAAAGAGCGACACGGCATTGGAGAGGGCAACTTCCTCCGAACGGGTGGCAGGCTCGTTGTCCTTCTTCCAGAGGGTCAGCAGCAGGGTTTTGATGCTCTCCCGCTTCTCCACATCATACACCTTGTCGGTGGTATAGAAGGGATTGAAGCTGATGGGACTCTCATCCGAATAGATGAAATAGATCCCGTCCTCGCCCTGTGTCTTGTGGCGTATCATCTCGCACAAGCCCTGATAGCTGTTTCCCGTGTCCACCAAAACGATATGGGTATTCTGCTCCCAATACTGCCTTAGCAGATGGTTGGTGAAGAACGACTTGCCCGAACCCGAAGGACCCAAGATGAACTTGTTGCGGTTCGTAGTGATGCCTTTCTTCATCGGCAAATCGGAGATGTCGAGATGAATCGGCTTGCCGCTGCGGTCAGCCATCTTGATGCCGAACGGAGAGAGTGAATCACGATAGTTGGTCTCCTCATTGAAGAAACAGACCGCCTGCTCGATGAAGGTGTAAAAACTCTCTTCTGCGGGGAAGTCGGCTTCATTGCCGGGAATGCCTGCCCAAAACAGCGTCGGCACATCCACCGTGTTGTGACGTGGCTTGCACTCCATCAGTGCGAGCTGGCTGCCCACGTCGTTGCGGATGCGGCGGAGTTCCTCTTTATCCTCGCTCCACGCCAAGACGTTGCAATGGCAGCGGACGGAGGTAAGCCCGAAACTGTGCGCCTCGTTCAGATATTCGTCAATCCACTGCTTGTTGATTTGGTTGCTTCGGCTGTAACGGGAGAGCGAATGCATGTTCCGCGCGTTCTTCTCGAAGCGTTGCAGGTTCTCCGCACAGTCATCAATCAAGACATACTGATTATAGATATGGTTGCACGAGAGCAACAGCCCAACGGGAGCGGCAAAGGAAAGGCGGCAGTCGCTGCGGTCGGTGGAGAGACGCTCATAGCGCATATCAGTGTTTACCAGTCCGGGCAGGTCTTCCGTATCGGAGAGCGTATGCAGGCAGAGCCGCTTGTCGCCGATACGCATACGGTCGGCTCTCAGGTCGATGTCCTCCAAGACCGTCGTGTCGGAGAGGGAAAGCGAGAAATACTTTTCTATCAGTCCCGGCGTCTCCGCCGTCCCGATAATCTCCTCGTCCGTCAGGCGAGAGAGGCGAATAAAACCGCTTTCGTTCATAATCCGCTCGAATTGCTCGGTCGCTTCGAGGAACTTGCGGGCAGTATCCTTGTCCCGTACCTCCTTGGGGATGATATGCCCTCGGCAGAGCGTAGAAAAATTGCTTTGCTGCCGGTTGCGGTTCTTGGTCGTCTTGGTCAGGAACAGGTAGCAGGCGTGGTTCAGGAACGGTCGCTCATTGAAGTGCCGCTCGAAACTGCGGGAGAGGAAACCCATATCCTCCTTTTGCAAGTCCGGACGATAGCCTTCCTTGACAAACCAGTCCTGCTTGTGCACGACACTGTAGGTCGGCAACACCTTGATTGCCTTTACCCAAGCCGAATGGATGGCAGCATACTCCGCGCTTGTCACCGTATAGAGTTCGGGCAAGTTCACCCGAAAGGCGACCGTGATGTCGGCGTCCTTCGAGAGGATGCACCCCTCTTCGACGGCAAGTAGCGGGAAGCGGTTTTCCAGCGTGGTGGCTTTCAGTACGTTTCTCATTGTCTTTCCTCCTTTTCTTTTTTGTTAGTGTTCTCACGATGTTTCCTCTTTCGTCTCGGCACTCCTTTGTGGCGCAACAGACGGGGAATGCGTCGTCGGTTGATAAGGTATCGGGGATGGCTATGCAAGGCGGAACGCTTCATCAGCCCGTGTTCCCCGTACTTCCTGTTCAGGGAGAAGGTCTGCCACACCAGAATGGATGCGGCAGTCCCTCCGAAGCCGATACAGATCCATTGATTGACACCCGCCATATAGAGGATGACAAACAGCACGAAAAGGGCAAGCAGCCCTCCGGCGAAGATGAACAGATACTGGCTTTTGAGTCCCTGAAACTCTACCGAGCGACCGATTCCCTTGTTAATAGGATAGGTCTCCATAGGCTTAGAGGAAGAAACTTCTTAAAATGGTGGCTGCGACTATCAAGAAAATACACGCCCCAAACCAGCTTGCGGCTGTCTTCGAGGTGTCCGGGTCGCCTGACGAGTCGAGTAGGTCAGCCCCATTGCTGGGGCTTTCCCCTCTAAGAACCGTACGTGATACTTTCGCATCATACGGCTCAAGCAACACACGTAAATGATGTTGATATTCATTCAAGTGTCTCATTTCCTACCAATTTTTAGTTTAGACATTTTTGTTTTGCAAGATGTATGGACAAGTTTGTAATCCTTTTTGCCCCCGATGATACTTTCGGTTATGCTCCAAGGTCTCTCCCTGTCTATACGTTCACCACAGAAAGGGCATGTTCTGTTCTGCCTTGTCCAAATCCTCACGAGGCTTTCTCTGCCCTTGAGCGTTTGCTTCATACGATAGGTCTCACGCCATTCGTAGTAGGATTTATCGGCAGGGTCATAGGGATTTGCGTAGTGTCTGACCTTGGCGAACTTTTCATGATGAATGTCAGGAAGATATGCTAATGTGATTTGACGCATCTTCGAGCGTTCCTCCATATCTGCCATAAAACGCCATTTCCGTCCGTTTACGGTCTTGAAATACTTATCCTTAATCCAACCCTTACTCTTGTTTGAATGTCTGCGTCTTGCCCATTGCCATAGTTTTCGATGAATTTCCCAATCCACCCGATGAAATGTCTCTGCGGACGTACCATATTTATAGTAGTTGCCCCAGCCCGTTATAATCGGGTTCAACATTTTGATGAGTGAATGCTGTTTGGCAGTCTTGTTGCTTTCTATCACCTTGCGGATTTTGTCGCAGAAGCGTTTCTTGGCATCGCTTGACGGCTGTGTGAGCAGTGTGTTGTTGGGGAACTTGCGGATATTGAAACCGAGGAAGTCAAAACCCTCACTAATATGTGTGATTTTCGTCTTTTCTTCCGACAGTGTCAATCCACGCTCCGCCATGAAATTGCGCACAAGTGGCAGGATGACCGTTTCAATGGTCTCTCTGTCCTTTGCCGTTACGATGAAGTCGTCTGCATAGCGTATCAGATGTATTTTGGGAACGATTTTCTTGTAGTTCACCTGATATTTTCTGACACAATTTTCCAAAAGCGATTGTAAGCCGTCAAGAACCATGTTTGCGAGGGTCGGTGAAATGATGCCTCCTTGTGGCGTACCCTCTTCCGTGGGGAAAAGTTCACCATTGAATACGAACCCGCATTTGAGCCATTTTCGCAGTATCTCCTTGTCCGTTGGGACATTATTGAGAAGCCACTCGTGGCTGATGTGGTCGAAGCAGCCTTTGATGTCTCCCTCGAGTATCCATTCGGGCGCACACGTCCGAGAGAGCAGGATGAAGCATTGCTCTATGGCATCATGAGTGCATCTGTGCTTGCGGAAACCGTATGAGTGGGTGTCACCCGTGGTCTCTGCAATCGGGTCGAGTGCCATGAGATAGAGAGCCTGCATAGCCCTGTCTTTCATTGTCGGTATGCCCAAGGGGCGTAGTTTGCCGTTTTTCTTCTCGATGTTCACCCTGCGTAGTGGTTGCGGTTGGTAACCACGGCGTTTGAGTGAACCGATGGCTTTGGCTTTCGCAAGCGGTGCACTGGCGGCCCAACGACAACATCTCCCGCCAGCAGTTCGCGGTGATGCTGTATCGCTACCTGGGGCTGGACGGCACCCAGTATGAGAGCGTGACGCTGCCCTTCGCGGACAACGCCTCCATCGGGGATTACGCCCTGACGGCGGTGAAGGCCCTGTACACCGAGGGCATCATCAACGGCTCCACCGGCAGCGACGGGCGGCTGTACTTCAATCCCGGCGGGTCCCTGACCCGGGCCCAGGCCGCCGCCATGATCGGCCGTACCCAGGAGAAGGGCTACGCCATTGTCGAGCTGACCTTCTCCGACACCGCCTCCTCCCCCTTCTCCCAGGCCATCGACACCCTGGCGGTGTACGGCCTGCTCTCCGGCTATGAGGACGGGACCTTCCACCCCGGGGAGACCATCACCCGGGCGGAGTTCAGCGCCATGGTGGCCTCCGCCCTGAACCTGCGCCGGAGCGACAGCGCTCCCTTCTCGGACGTGGACCCCTCCGCCTGGTACGCCGGCGCAGTCAACGCCATGGCCGCCAAGGGCTTCCTGTCCGGCGACGGGGACGGGCGCTTCCGCCCGGAGGACACCATCTCCTATGAGGAGATGGTCACCGTCCTCTCCTCCGTGGCCGCCTGGGCCACCATGGAGGGCCGGGAGCTGGCGGAGGAGAGCCTGTCCGCCGGGGACTGGGGCGTCTACCACGACTTCTCCGAGTGGGCGCAGATCCCCGCCCGGAACCTGGACCGCCTGGGGGCCCTGGCCGGCAGCCAGCAGCCCCGGGAGCCCGGCACCCGGGAGACCGCCGCCGGCCTGCTCCACGCCCTGCTGGAGTCCGCCGGCCTGCTCTGGGACTGACCCTGTATGAACTGCCCTCTCCCAGAGGGAGGGCGTTTTTCCTTGATTACTCTTGATTTATCAGAAAGGATATGGCAATACTATGACACAGATCGACATTATCTCCGGCTTTTTAGGGGCCGGCAAGACCACTCTCATCAAAAAGCTGCTGGACGAGGCCTTCCACGGTCAGAAGATCGTCCTCATTGAAAATGAGTTCGGCGACATCGGCATTGACAGCGGCTTTCTCAGGG
>OGXL01002969.1_pt1 | contig 12007 bp, 10 predicted proteins | sample 1576311 | NCBI WGS metagenome assembly OGXL01 (sample SAMEA3541564, study PRJEB24748) | human gut metagenome | biome: human gut; feature: human-associated habitat; material: faeces | place: China | collected 2012 | reverse complement strand
CATTTGCACCATTAATGCAATAAATGTTATGGACGAACACCATTGTTTGCTTTGTCAGACATTCATGGGCCTCGTAGGGCACCACAACCACCCTGTACGAAGGGAACTTCTATGAAGGTCTTCAGTATTTGGCGCTGTGCCGGCAGCGCGGGTGTGCGCCTTTCCGTGGAAAGCGGAAAGTGTGCAAATGAACGACTCTGTCGTTATCATCTATAGTGTCCAGCAAGTATCAGTGCCAAAGGAGGTCGCAGACTTCCTGGAGCAGGATCGGAAACGGGAACAGGCGCAGGAAAAGCAGGACGAAAGGCATCTGAGTAAAAGTGAGTTTGAAACGGTGCTGCCCGGCTCGGAATGCGTCAGGCGTCCCGTGGAGGATCCTGTACTCTGGACCCTCCGCCTTGAAAGTCTGCAAAAAGCCATGGAGGTTCTGGATCACCAGAGCCGCGAGTGCCTCGATTTCCGCTATGACAGGGGTCTGACCATGGAGGAGATCGGAAAGTTCTACGGCGTGTCCAAAATGACGGTATCACTGGATGGAACTTTGTGGCTACGTTCACTCCGTGTACTTGACGGCGCTGTGGGCGTGTTCTGTGCAAAGGGTGGTGTAGAGCCTCAGTCAGAGAACGTATGGCGTCAGGCTGACACATACAACGTACCTCGTATGGCTTTCATCAACAAGATGGACATTTTAGGTGCTGACTTCTACAACGCTGTAGAGCAGATCAAGACAAGACTTGGAAAGAACGCAATCTGCCTTCAGCTCCCCATCGGTAAGGAAGATGAGTTCAAGGGAATCATCGACCTGATGGAGATGCAGGCTTATATCTACAATGATGAGAAGGGCGACGACATTTCCGTTACAGATATTCCGGACGACATGAAGGACGACGCAGAGCTTTACCACACAGAGCTGGTAGAGAAGATCTGTGAGCTGGATGATGATCTGATGATGGAGTATCTGGAAGGTGAAGAGCCGTCCGTTGAAGCTCTGAAAGCTGTTCTGCGCAAGGCTACATGCGAGTGTACAGCTGTTCCTGTATGCTGTGGTTCTGCATACAGAAACAAAGGTGTTCAGAAACTTCTGGATGCGATCCTTGAGTATATGCCGGCTCCGACAGACATCCCCGCTATCAAGGGTGTGGATGAGGACGGAGAGGAAGTAGAGAGACATTCTTCTGACGAAGAACCGTTCTCCGCTCTGGTATTCAAGATCATGACAGACCCGTTCGTAGGTAAACTTGCATACTTCAGAGTTTACTCAGGAACTGTAAATTCAGGTTCCTATGTACTGAACGCTACAAAGGGCAAGAAGGAGCGTGTGGGACGTATCCTTCAGATGCATGCAAATAAGAGACAGGAGCTGGATAAGGTTTACTCCGGAGATATCGCAGCTGCCATCGGATTTAAGTTCTCCACAACAGGAGATACAATCTGTGACGAGCAGCATCCGGTTATCCTTGAGTCCATGGAGTTCCCGGAGCCGGTTATCGAGCTGGCTATCGAGCCCAAGACAAAAGCTTCTCAGGGCAAACTTGGAGAGTCTCTTGCAAAACTTGCAGAAGAAGACCCGACATTCCGTGCTCATACAGACACAGAGACAGGCCAGACGATCATCGCTGGTATGGGTGAGCTCCATCTGGAGATCATCGTAGACCGTCTGCTTCGTGAGTTTAAGGTAGAAGCGAACGTAGGTGCTCCGCAGGTTGCATACAAAGAGGCATTTACAAAGGCTGTTGACGTGGACAGCAAGTACGCAAAACAGTCTGGTGGACGTGGACAGTACGGACACTGTAAAGTAAAATTCGAGCCTATGGATGTCAACGGCGAGGAGACATACAAGTTCGAGTCCAGCGTAGTCGGAGGAGCAATTCCGAAGGAATACATCCCGGCTGTAGGCGAGGGTATCGAGGAAGCTATGAGATCTGGTATCCTTGGCGGATTCCCGGTTGTTGGTATCCACGCAACTGTATACGATGGATCTTACCATGAGGTAGACTCCAGTGAGATGGCATTCCATATCGCCGGATCTCTCGCATTTAAAGATGCTATGAAGAAGGCAGCTCCGGTACTTCTTGAGCCTATCATGAAGGTGGAAGTAACTATGCCGGAAGAGTATATGGGAGACATCATCGGTGACCTGAACTCACGTCGTGGCCAGATCGAGGGTATGGATGACCTGGGCGGCGGAAAGATCGTACGTGCTCATGTACCGCTTTCCGAGATGTTCGGTTACTCTACAGACCTGCGTTCCAGAACACAGGGCCGTGGAAACTACTCCATGTTCTTCGAGAGCTACAAACCTGTTCCGAAATCAGTTCAGGAAAAAGTGTTATCCGGAAAGAATGATTAATTTCAGCCTGTTTTAAGCTAAAAAAGTGTGAAAAAGGCTTGAAAAACAAGGGGATATGAAATATAATCAGAAATAGCCGAGTAAACTGATAAAATCATGAAAAATGCCCTAAGGGCGATTGAATAAGGAGGATATTCAAAATGGCAAAAGCTAAATTTGAAAGAACAAAACCGCATTGTAATATTGGTACCATCGGCCACGTTGACCATGGTAAAACAACTCTTACAGCTGCTATCACAAAGACTCTTGCAGAGAGAGTTGCTGGTAACGCTGCTGTAGATTTCGAGAACATCGACAAGGCTCCGGAAGAGAGAGAGCGTGGAATCACAATCTCTACAGCTCACGTTGAGTATGAGACAGAGAAACGTCACTATGCACACGTTGACTGCCCGGGACATGCTGACTACGTTAAGAACATGATCACTGGTGCAGCTCAGATGGACGGCGCTATCCTTGTAGTTGCTGCTACAGATGGTGTTATGGCTCAGACAAGAGAGCACATCCTTCTGTCCCGTCAGGTAGGCGTTCCTTACATCGTTGTATTCATGAACAAATGTGACATGGTTGACGATGAGGAGCTTCTTGAGCTGGTTGAGATGGAGATCCGTGAACTGCTCGACGAGTACGAGTTCCCGGGCGATGACACTCCGATCATCCAGGGTTCTGCTCTGAAGGCTCTTGAGGATCCTTCAGGAGAGTGGGGCGACAAGATCATGGAGCTTATGGATGCTGTTGACAGCTACATTCCGGATCCGCAGCGTGACACAGACAAGCCGTTCCTTATGCCTGTAGAGGACGTATTCTCTATCACAGGTCGTGGAACAGTTGCTACTGGTAGAGTAGAGCGTGGTACACTTCACGTATCTGACGAGGTTGAGATCGTTGGTATCCACGAGGAGACAAAGAAGACAGTTGTAACTGGTGTTGAGATGTTCCGTAAGCTGCTTGACGAGGCTCAGGCTGGTGATAACATCGGTGCACTTCTCCGTGGTGTTCAGAGAACAGAGATCGAGAGAGGTCAGGTTCTTTGCAAACCCGGTTCAGTAACATGCCACCACAAATTCACAGCTCAGGTTTACGTTCTGACAAAAGATGAAGGTGGACGTCATACTCCGTTCTTCAACAACTATCGTCCTCAGTTCTACTTCAGAACAACAGACGTTACAGGTGTTTGCGAGCTTCCTGAGGGAACAGAGATGTGCATGCCTGGTGACAACGTAGAGATGACAATCGAGCTGATCCACCCGGTAGCTATGGAGCAGGGTCTTCGTTTCGCTATCCGTGAAGGCGGACGTACAGTAGGATCAGGCCGTGTTGCTACAATCATCGAGTAATCTTTGAGCAACAGCTTAATCATGTAAATACAGCCGCAGTCCCTTGGGACTGCGGTTTTTTCATACGTTTGTATGTTAATCTTAATAAAAATGCTTATGGAAACTTCTTGGGATATATGCTATTATATGCACAAAGCATTATATTTCTGGCAGTTTCTGGCGGCATAAGCCGTATCTAAAATCTATCAAAAGATCTAAAAGAAATCTCGATGCTTTTTATTCCCATCAATAAAGCAGAGAGGTTTCCTGAAGATCATGTTTTGCTTTAACAGGCTGCCTCCTGCGATTCTTCAAAAAGGAGGTACCTATGAGCAGAAAACAAAAGAAACAGGGCCGGAAGAAGCAAGGCCGAACTGCTGGGACTTTATAATGCGGTAAGCGGAAAACAGTATAAGGATCCAGGGGCGCTGCGTGTCAATACACTGGAGAACGCGATCTACATGGCCATCAAGAATGACCTGTCCTTTGTGATCGACTCTCAGCTCTCCCTGTACGAGCACCAGTCCACTTACAGCCCCAATCTTCCGCTGCGTATGCTTTTGTATCTGGCAGATCTGTATGCGGACCTGACCCAAAACGAAAATCTGTATGGAAGGAAAAAAGTGAAGCTTCCGCCGCCCCGGTTCATCATCTTTTACAACGGGGAGGAGGCGCAGCCTGACAGGCGGATACTGAAGCTGTCGGATTTGTACGAGGTGGAGGAAGAAGAGCATAAACTGGAGCTGGAGGCGGTGATGCTGAACATTAACGCAGGTCATAATCCGGAGCTTATGAAAGCGTGCAGGACCCTGGCGGACTATGCCAGGTACACGGCCCGCATAAGAAGGCATGCTGCGGAGATGCCCATAGAAGAGGCGGTGGAGCGCACCATCACAGAATGTATCCGGGAAGGGATCCTTGAGGAGTTTCTGAGGAAATATCGAGCGGAGGCGAAGAGGATGAGCATATACGAGTATGATCAGGCGAGGCATATAAGGCAGGAGCGGGAAGAAGCCAGAAAGGAAGAAAAGAAAAATATAGCAGTCAATCTTGCCAGAATGGGCATGACAGCGGAACAGATTGCTAAGGCAGTGGAAGAGGAGTCTGCTGTGGTGGAGAAGTGGCTGACGGAGAGATCATAAAAGCCGCCGGAGGTCAGATCGATGGCTTGCAGCAGGCCAGCGGAAAGGAGAAAAGATATGAAGATCGCGCAGATACAGTCCCATGTGTACAGTGAGAAGATGGAGAACCTGGAACAGCTGGAAGTCCGCCTGAGAGAGCTGGATGGGCATAAGCCGGATCTGGTCATGCTGGGGGAGATGTTCTGCTGTCCCTATGAGACCAGCCTGTTCCCGTCCTATGCGGAGGATGAGGGTGGCCCTGTGTGGAGCAGACTGAGCAGCCTGGCCCAAGAGCACGGCATCTACCTGGCAGCCGGATCCGTACCGGAGAGAGATGAGTCGGGCAAGGTCTACAACACGGCTTATGTGTTTGACAGAGACGGCCGTCAGATCGCAAAACACCGAAAGGTCCACATGTTTGACATCCAGGTGGAGGGCGGACAGCACTTCCGGGAGTCGGAGACGCTGACACGGGGGGATGCCTGCACAGTGTTTGATACGGAGTTCGGGAAGATAGGCCTGTGTATCTGTTTTGACTTCCGGTTTCCGGAGCTGGCCAGAAGAATGGTCCTTGAGGGGGCCCGCCTGATCCTTGTGCCAGCGGCTTTCAACATGACGACCGGGCCGGCACACTGGGAGCTCATGTTCCGCAGCCGGGCGGTGGATAACCAGTGCTTTGTGGCCGGAACTTCCTGCGCCAGGGATATGCAGGCCAGCTATGTGGCCTGGGGACATACGCTCCTCGTCTCTCCGTGGGGATATGTGATAGAGGAGATGGGGGAGGAAGAAGGCGTCATTGTCAATACCATTGATCTTTCCTATGCGGACAAAGTGCGAAGAGAGCTGCCTCTTCTGTCGGCCAGGCGGGAGGAAGTGTACGTATAGAAGTGCGGACAGAACATAGACCGGAGAAAGAGCCCTGAGGAGCGGGGCTCTTTTTTCTGCAATATCGGAAGATCATCTGACCAAAATTCGCAAAAATATTTTCATTATATAAATAGAAATGAAAATTAACTTACATTTTACGATACTGAGCGGATGCATTTAACCTCCTTCTGCTATGATGACAGCGTGAAAGATGAGAGACAAAGATCATCAATAACGACAAGAACTGTTATCAGGAGGTAAGAGAAAATGGCAAAGCGAGAGAATGCGACTCAGTCACAGAAGCTTATGGTGTTTGTGCTCACAATGTCCCTTTACGGACTGGCAACTTTATTTACAGAACTCATTCCATCTATCCAGGTGGGCATCGTGGAATTTTCAGTGGAGTATTTCCTGTTCATTCCCCTGGTGCTGGCCATGCTGTTTGACCCCATGTCAGCTGCCCTTGGCGCAGCTACCGGCGAGCTTGTCTTCAGCGAGATCATGCTGGGACAGTTCGGAGGACTGGGAGAGCTGGAGAAATTCATCACAGTGACCATCGGCGTGTACATTGCGGGGAGAATGGTGAGAGACCCCAGGAACCGGAAAATGGTGGGCATCGCGGCCATCAGCGGCGTCATCATCCAGCAGGTGCTGGGCATGATCGTGGACATCCTGAAGGTACAGTTTGCGGTGCAGGATTTTGAGGCGGTTCCGGGACTTCCCCAGAGCGTGTTCGCCACAGAGGGCTTTGCCTGTCTCAACGACGTGGTCTTCTCAGGCATCCTGTTCTGCATGCTCCCGACCCTCTTCCTTGTGCCCAGGCTTTACGGGAAGATCGAGCCTCTGATCGGCATGAGGCCCAGGACAAAGGAGACGGCCCTGGGCGCAGTAAACGCGAAGGTAGCACTCGGTTCGCTGGCGGCATTTGCCGTGGCTGTCTGTGCAGAGATGCTGGCAGAGAGCGGCATGGCGCTGATCGACTGGGAAGCGGACTGGGCCGGAAGCGGTACAGCTCTGGCTGCCGGGATGATAGTGGCTGCTGTGGTGGCTGTCATCGTGCTGGCTGTTATGAAGAAGAGGGCAGAGTCCTCCAATGCGACGCAGGGAGTGTAGGGACATGAATGTCATTGAGATCAAAGATCTGAAATTTTCTTATCCAGGGGCCAAGGCCCCTGTTTTGAAAGGTGTGGATCTGGAGATAGAGAAGGGCGATTTTGTGGCCATCATCGGAAATAACGGCTGCGGAAAGTCCACACTCTGCAAGGTCATGAACGGCCTGATCCCCCACTTTATCACAGGAGATTTCGAGGGGAGCGTGCAGGCGGCCGGCGTGGAGACGAGAGAGTCGGATATCGGGACACTGGCCCGGAAGGTGGGCTATGTGTACCAGGATTTTGAAAACCAGATCGTCCGCCCTACCGTGCTGGACGACGCCTCCTACGCCTGCATGAACTATGCGATGAAGGACTACAGGGAGAGAGGAATGGAGGCCCTGGAAAAATGCGGTCTCTCCGGAAAGGAACAGGACTATATCTGGCAGCTCTCTGGCGGCCAGACCCATCTCCTGGCTCTGGCGGGTGCCCTGTCCTTAAGCCCTGAGGTGCTGATCCTGGATGAGCCCATCGCCCAGCTGGACCCGCACCATGCGGATACCATCTATGAGATATTAAAAGAGCTGAATGAGCAGCACGGCAAGACCATTATTGTGATCGAGCATCACACAGAATATATCGGGAACTACTGCAGGCACGCAGTGCTCATGAAGGATGGGAAAATTAAGTGGAAACTGCCCGTCGGGGAGGCCCTCCAGAGGGTGGAGGAGCTGGAGGAGAGCGATATTTTTCCGCCCCAGGTGACCCGGGCTGCCTACAGGCTGAGAACAGAGGGCCGGCTGGCAGATGGAGGAAAGCTGCCTTCCACTGTGGAAGAGGGCAGGAAGACATTTGCAGATTTCATTTATACCGGCAGAAAAGAGAACTGTGGGGAGCCTTCCCCCGCCGGAGAGAAGGAGGAGACTGTTTCCTGTGAAAATGTGTCTGTCTCCTACCGCTCGGTGAAGGGGGAGCCGAAGCAGATCTTCAGAGGTCTTGACCTGAAGCTGTACAAGGGCGAGAAGATCGCCCTCATCGGCTCCAACGGCGCGGGCAAATCCACCCTGATGAAGCTGATGGTAGGGCTCTTAAAGCCCTCGGATGGAAAGGTCATGCTGAAGGGACAGAGCGTGGGAGACACCAGGCCGGAGAAGCTCTCCCGGTATGTCTCCTTAGTCTACCAGAACCCGGAGGACATGTTTATCAAGGACTCTATAGAGGCGGACATAGCCTACGCCATGAAGGTGAGAAATGAGGAGGGCTGGCAGGAGCGGACCGAAGAACTCCTTCGGCGGTTCCGCCTGACAGAGCTGAAGGACAGGGACGGGCGTCTCCTCTCAGGGGGCCAGATGCGCCGGGCCAGCCTTGCCATCGGCGTGGCGCTGCAGCCGGAGATCCTGCTCCTGGACGAGCCCACGGCCAATCTGGACATTGCGACGAGAAAAGAGATCATGAGGACGCTCAGAGACATGAAGGAGATCACGGACACGGTCATGATCGCCACCCACGATATGCAGCTTGTCTGCGAGTGGGCGGAGCGGATCATCGTCCTTAGCGGCGGCAGAGTCCTTGCGGACGGCGCCAGGGACGAGGTCTTCGGGAACCGGGACGTGGTGGAACAGGTGGGCATCCGCCCGCCGGAGATCTTCCAGATGGGGAAGGCGCTGGACGAGAGGGCCTTCTGCTACACCATTGATGAGTTTGTGCAGGGATTTGAAAGGGTGAAGTAAAATGCAAAGTATAAAGAAGAAACTGTCGGAAAACATACTGGATAAGCTGTCCATGGATTTTCTCAGGAACCAGGTGCTGAAAAATGCCTACGGCAATGATGATACATTTATCGCGAAGAGAGACCCCAGGATCCTCCTTGTGTGGTATGTGTTCTTTGCCCTGGCGCCCTGGTTTGTGGACGACCTGCCCTTTCTCCTGGGCGGCTTCGTCCTTGTGGCAGTTACCACAGTCATGGCAAAGGTGGCGCCCCTGGTGCTGGTCCTGTTCTGTCTGGGAGTATTTTCCCAGACCGGCTATCTCTTTGTAGTGTCCCTCCTCTTTGGGGGAAACGCACAGACCGTGGTGCCCCTTCTGGTGCTGACGCTGAAGGTGGCCAGCGTGTCCCTGGCGTCCATCACCGTGTTCTCAGGGCTGGATCCGGACCGGCTCTCCAACGGTCTGATGTGGTTCGGGTGCCCGGAGAAATTGTCCTTTTCCATCTCCTACGCATACCGGATGCTGCCCATGCTGATGGAGGAATTCCAGAATGTGCTCCTGTCCTACCGCCTGCGGGGAAACGCGCCGGAGCATGACACCCTTGCGGGAAAGGTGCGGTATCTGATCTACCAGATACAAGTGATCATCCACTCCTTTTACCCCCTTATGCTGAACACGGCAAAGCGCTCCCGGACCACGGTGGAGGCGCTGGAGATCAAGGGCTACCGGTATGCGGCGGTGAATAAAGAGGTGAAGAAAATGAAGCTGGCTACCCTGAAGGTCACCTACGATGACCTGCTGTTCCTGGCAGTGTCATTTCTCTGGATGGCTGTCGTCATCTTTGCGGGCACCCTCGTATAGGCCTGTATGGACCTGCATGAATGAAAGCGGAAGAAAGAAGGAAGAAAGATGTATATAGATTTTCACACCCACGGGAAACTGGCAAAAAAGCTGCCGTTTTCCACTGTTTACACAGACTGGCTCTTTGGGGAGGCCCGCAGGGCAGGGCTTGACGCCCTCTGCCTCACCGAACATTTTAACACGCTGCAGTTTGACGAGCTCTACGGCTACCTGATGTCTGTCTGTGACCGGCAGGGAGATACCCTGGTGACCGGGGACGGGCTCCGCATCTTCGCGGGCATGGAGACGGACATTGCGGAGGGCGGACATGTCCTGTCCATCGGAAAGCCGGAGGATATCCTGGAGCTGAACCGGCGGCTGGAGCCCTACAAGGAGAAGGGAAGCTTTCTCCCCTTCGCCAGGCTGCGGGACCTCTTTGATGAGTACCCGGTGATCGTGGGGGCAGGGCACCCCTTCCGGGAGGGCGGCCACATACCGGAGCTCCCTGCTGAGCAGCTTCGACGTTTTGATTTCCTGGACCTCAACGGGAAGGACATTGCCCAGGACGAGGAGGGCACCAGGAGGAAGACAGGAGCCCTGGCGGGGGAGCTGGGCATTCCCATGGTGGGCGGAAGCGACACTCACCAGGCGGTGCAGTACGGCTGTATCCGAACAGGATTTGAAAAAGAAGTCCGGACGGTGTATGATCTCTATGAGGAGATGAAGGCGGGCAGGTACGAGATCAGCGTCTCGGACTACGCGGCCTTCCAGGTGAGGACGGCAGGGCTGCTGAAGAAGGCCCTGAAGGAGATACACGCCATCGGCGGCAACTATGTGTCTGTGCTGGTGGATGAGCCCTGCGCGGTGTAAGACCGGCAGGCTGTATGAGGCAGAAAACGGAGGGAAGACAGATGGAATTCCACAGAGAGGCCCTGGAGATCGTGCTGGCAGCGGGAAGAGAGCTGACCGGCCGCAGGGGTGCGGAGCATATAAAAGAAAAAGGGCACACCGACTATGTGACGGAGGTGGATGTGCGGGTGCAGCAGTTCATTTTCCGGGAGCTCTCCAGGATAGACCCGGGCGCCCAGTTCCTGGGGGAGGAGAAGGATAACAGCGGTGTGGACATGAACGGCCGGGTGTGGATCCTGGACCCGGTGGACGGCACTACCAATTTTATCCACGATTTCCGGCACAGCGTCATCTCCCTGGCCTGCTCGGAGCGGGGAAGGATCACCTCCGGCATTGTCTATGACCCCTACAGAAGGGAATGCTTTGAGGCACAGGAGGGGCGGGGTGCCTTTCTCAATAAGAAGCCTGTCTCTGTGAGCAAAGCGGCGGAGCTCTCCCAGTGCCTGATCGCTGTAGGCACCTCCCCGGGGCACAGGGAGAGGGCGGACGAGAGCTTTCGGAAAATGCGTGCTGTGTATGACCGGTGCCAGGATATCCGGCGGGTGGGCTCCGCAGCGCTGGAGCTGTGCTACGTGGCCTGCGGCAGGCTGGACGGGTTCTTTGAGGAGAGACTGAAGCTCTGGGACTACGGGGCGGCGGGCCTGATCCTCCGGGAGGCAGGCGGCTGGATACAGGCTGATGAGCGGCAGGTGGCAGCAGGCACGCCCGGCATCCGGGATGAGTTCCTGGGGATTGTCTGGGATGAGACGGATAGGGAGCTGTACAGCAGTGACAGGGAAGGGATGTAATATGGGATCTTCAGCGCAGGAAGCGGAAGGAAAATATACGAAATCAGATCGGAGGATCATGGATTTTGTGGAGGACTACACAGATGAGTTCCTTTTTATGAGCATCGGACAGCTGGCGAAACGGCTGGGTATGTCCGAGGCTACGGTGTCCAGGTGCGCCAGACATCTGGGATACCGGGATTTCAAGGAGATGAAAAATGACCTGATCCAGAAAAAAGCCGGCAAGGGCGCAGCCGGAAAGCTGGCAGGCACCCTGATGAAGGACCAGGGCTTTGACGTGGAGAACTGGTTTGACTTCCAGCGGGAGTGCCTTGAGAGGACGAGGGAGCAGCTGGACATGGGGCAGTTCCAGGAGGCGGTGCAGCGCATTGGCAGCGCCCGGAATATCTATATCCATGCCAAGAACGCCTCCCTGGCGGCGGCCAGGCTCCTCTTTTTCCGGCTGCGGCGCCTGGGCTTCCAGGCATCCCTCATCCCCTCCGGCGGTTCCGAGGTGCTGGAGGGCATCGCCCGTGCAGGAGAGGGGGATCTGATTATCCTTTTCAGCTTCTCCAAAGTGTCGGAGGAGGGACGTATGATCCTGGATTACGCGCGGGAGACGGGCTGCCGCACGCTGGCTTTTACCAGCAGGCTTTATGCGCCCCAGGAACAGAGGGCGGATGTGAACCTGTATGTATACCGGGGAGAAAAAGAAGAGTTTCACACAATGTCTTCTGCTGTGGCGGTTATTGATGCCCTTGTGCTGGCTCTGTCAGACAGCATACAGCCAAAGGCGGCAGAGGAACTGATGAGGCTGCAGAAACTGAAGAAAAAATATGGCAGGCAGCTATACGGAAAATAAGATTGAAAAGAAGAGAAGGACGGGAACAGATCCAATGTCATTTAGTTAAGGCACTGAAATGATAACTCTCTTTTAGGCAGAACTTGGGGATTCCCAGCTCTGCCTATTGTTTTCCTTTTTAGGAAAAAGTTTGTCTGTGTTCAAGCAGCATAAAAAGACAGATTGCCATCTGTCTGAAAA
>OGXL01002966.1_pt1 | contig 12019 bp, 9 predicted proteins | sample 1576311 | NCBI WGS metagenome assembly OGXL01 (sample SAMEA3541564, study PRJEB24748) | human gut metagenome | biome: human gut; feature: human-associated habitat; material: faeces | place: China | collected 2012 | reverse complement strand
AGTGGAAATCTATTTGCACTGTAGGAGGGCGCATGTGGAAGATTGCGGCAGCAGGTATTGCGTTTACATTGTTAGCGGTTTGCCTGAAACAGATAAAAGAAGAGTATCGTACTTATCTGATGTTAGCTGCAGGATTGTTTTTTGGCTATTATCTTCTTGAACAGATTCGCTATTTAATTCAGAGCATGAATCAGCTTCGCCAGTATCTTTCAATTGACAACATTTATATGGAAAGCATTCTTAAAATGATAGTAATTACATGTTTGGGCGAATTTACATGTGATTTTTGTAAAGACTGCGGACAAGAGGCACTTGGACGTCAGATTTCAATGGCGGCACGACTTACAATTCTTGGTTTTAGCATGCCGATTGTGCTGGCTGTTTTAAAAAATGTTTCTAAGCTGATGTGAACATAACAAAAATGTGTTGTGGATAGAAGGGAGCATATGGCAAAAAGATGCAGGCAGCTTTGTATCGTATTATTTGTGACAGTGTGGTTTATTATAGCAGAAGGCAGTTTTTGCAAGTTGGTGCATGCAGAGTTATTGCAGGAGAAATCAGAAGAAAGCGACTTTGCAGAAGACATGGATGAGGCACTGTCAGAGCTTGATTTATCTGATTTGGAATTAAAGGCATATGGACAGCAGCTTTCTTATATGACGTATGATTTTAATATGGATCATGATCTGGATATTAAGCCGATTGCAAAAAGCGAAGCGCATTTTAACAAATGGATTGTGAATTATCCATTTTATGCCAATATTCATAGGGAAGGAGTAGTTTTGTATGGAGCAGCTTCAGCGGTAGAAAATGCAGTTGAAGTGCAGGTAGCGATCATCTCAAAACACTAGGAGTGCATCATCAATGGCTATGTCATGGACGGTGAACTCTTGAAAGAGTCGGCCGTTATGCTTTTGCATAGCGGCCGTTTTAAAACGCATTTATGATCGTTGACGGGCGCAAACAAACAGTATCTTATTTTCTTTCAGTAACACTTGATAAATAAAAATCACGATAATCTCTAGGCGTGAGGTTTGTACATTTCTTAAAAATACTACTAAAGTACTGAGGCTCGTTAAAACCAACAGAATAGGCGATATCAGCAATTCGCATTTTCGGATTTTTGAGTAGTTCAATAGATTTCGAAATTCGTATTTCATTGACAATATCTGTAAAATTTTTCCCGGTCTCGCCAGTTATTAAGGAGCTTAAGTATGAAGGCGAGAGGAAAACAGATTTTGCTACAGTAGATAGCGACAATTGTTCCATGTAATGATTCGAAATATAGTCGGTAATTTTATTTACAATGTCTTGCTTTGTACTGGTTTTGATTGAGCGAAAATCGCTAAGGTCAATTATCATATTTACAAATATATCTTTTAACATTTCAAGTGTATCACATCGGATGACTTTTTGAAAATTGGCATATTTTTCAAAAAGCAGAGCAGTCTGTTGTTTATCAGATCCGATAATGCTATTAATAGATAGAACAGATAATACAATGAAAGAACTTTTTATTAAGGATACATTTTTATTAAATACAGATACCCATTCATAAAATAATGAAGAAGCCTGCTGATGTAAATACACTCCTTGATAAGTTGCTATAGATGTTTCTATTTTTTTTTGATAAAGATATAAAGTATGGTAGTCGGTATAACCTAACTCGTCTTCACTATTTTGATCTAGAAAAAAATGGATACATTGATTCCCTGTGAAGAATTGTTTTCCGAGAGCACGTAGACTTTCGGTATATGCAGTATGCAATGCCTCATAATTTGAGTGTAGGTTACTAATACCAACAGATACTGTTGTATGAAAAAATTGATAAATTCTATCTTGCAGTTGTTTCATTAATGATTGTAATTCTTGAGTTTGTGTGCTCATGCTGCCTACAATAATCAGGACATAATGTAGTCCGCTGGCTTTTACTGAGATATAATGATTAAACTGAATAATAGATTCACAAAATTTTGCGAGATTGTGGATCCGGAAAATATCATGCTCTTGATTGTCATCAAATTGAAAAGCGCACACTCGGAATTGCTTGAGAGAATCAAGCAGTTGTAAGATTCTAGGTGAAAAATCTATACTACTATAGACGTGACCACTCAATAAATTGCTCAGAATATAGTCTTGCTGATTTTCAATTTGCTGTTGCTCTTGTGAGGCGAGTATTGTATTTATTATTTTTTTGAGATGATTTTCCAATTCTTTATAATTTACAGGTTTAAGCAAAAAAACGGCTGCTCCGAGATTTAATGCATCACAAGCATACTCAAAATTTCTATGACCGGTAAGGATAATAAATTGAGTATTCGGATATTTTTCTTTCAAATAACGAAGAAAAGTGATGCCATCAATTCCGGGCATGACGATATCTGATATTACTATGTCTGGAGGAGTAGATAGACTATACTCTAGAGCTTGAATACCATTCTGTGCTAATCCAATAATTTCACAACCCATATTTTCCCATGAAAAAGCATTTGAGATACTGTATAAGATCCCTTCTTCGTCTTCTGCAATTAATACCTTAATCATTAGTATTCTCCTTAGAAGCTATTGATGTCTGATATGGAATTCGTAATTCAACACGTGTTCCGAAAGAAAGTTGACTAGTTATTGTAAAACCATAATTTTTCCCATATAGAAGCTCTAACCTGGTTTTTATGTTAGATAAGGCAATATGGTGCCCGTTTTTATTTGGATTATCAATAGATGTAGCTGGTGAATCTAAAGAACGTATATTTTGTAGTACTTTATTGTCTATACCAACTCCGTCATCTTCAATGATACAAAGTAAATCCTGATCGCATTGTTCAACCGAAATAGATACTACACCGGGTGTTGGCTTTGGAGCTAATCCATGGTTAATTGAGTTTTCTAAAAAAGGTTGAATGATCAGTTTTGGTATAATACAGTCAAGAAGATGCTCTGGAATAGAAGTGTGTATGGCTATTTTGTTATTATACTTGCAACGAATAATTAACGTATATTGTTTAATATATTCCATTTCATCACGAAGAGTATAGACTTTATTTTCATTAGAATATAAATCTGTTTGCAGCATATAACTTAAGCTGGAAATCATATCACAAACTGGATAAGCCTCATATTCGTATGCCTTCCAACTGATTAGTTGAAGGGTGTTAAAAAGAAAATGAGGATTCATTTGTGATTGAAGATTTTTTAGCTGTGCTTCTTTTTGTGCAAGCTGAACTTTATAGACTGTATTAATCAGCATATCAAGCTTTTTGCTCATTTTATTAAAGCCATGATTTATTAGTGAATATTCTTTCATAAATGATGTTTCTGGAAGAACGAACTTAAAATTTTCGTGGGCTATCTCTTTTAATGCTTTAGTAAGATCATAAAGCGGAGCAGTAATGATTCTGGAAAACATATATATGGATATAAAAGAAAACAGAATCAAAAGAAGAGCAAGGATATAGAATCTGGTTGAAATTTGGCGAAAACCAGATAGTAATTTATTATGATCAATTTGTATAACGGTAACCCATTTATCATAGGAAATTGCAGGTACAGCACTGCGCATATCAGCATAACTATATAACTTACCAGCGCTTGAATATGATCCACAGGCATTGGTTGATAGCTCAAAGCCATCGAATACATTGCCCAATAGACTAATATCCGTAGAACAGATGATTTGTCTGTTTTCATTAAGAATATACATGCAATCTGCATTAATAATGTTAAGATTTTGAAACTTGTCTAATAAGAAAGACTGAGACAATCGGATTACAACAATTCCTTCTAAGGAATAGTCAGTATAATTATATATGCACATTGAAAGTTCTAAACATTCTTCCTTTTGGTTGTATGGGAGCCAGTTTAGATTAGTTGGATAAATCAGAGCATTTCTATAATAAGGACTGGTTTGAATGTCGCTTAGTGATGTGTTTTTATAACCATAATGAAGACTGCCTTTTTTATGAAGCAAATATAAGTCTAGGCCTTCCAGATAGTATGCATCAAGACTATTTACCTGAAAATAACTTTCGATAATATTTTGAAAAGAGTATTGGAAATCATCAGTACTCTCATTTGAGATAATAAAATTACGAATTTCAGGATCATCTATTAGGTTTTTTACTTTTGTTTCGAATTGATGCAACGATTGGGATATACCAAGATTTGTTTGACGTATAATGTTCTGGCTATAATTTTCGGCTTGTGCTGAAAATAAAGCAGAATACCTTATTGAGGGAAATATAAATAGAAGGATAGTGATTAATGTGATTGCTATTATGCAGGGAATGATGATTGAACTTTTGAAATCAAGTTGCCATTGTGATTTATTAAGCTTCATATGTCGCCTCCTGTTGTCATGCCTCATCCTATAAGTAGCGAAGCGGATTGTGAATATCCGCTTTGACTTAAATGTATGTGGGTTTTCTAAAATCATTCAATTGTTACGATTATAGTATAAAATACCGTATGCGTCAATGATATAAATAAAAAAACAACGAAAACATGCACAAAAATAAAATGGAATACACAAGAAAAATAATCAAAATGTATAAAATAATACGATTTAATCTATATCGTAAGATTTTATAAATTATATGAGTAAGATATTGGGTTTTAATTTATAGTTTGGCAAAGTATAATGTGCCTATCAGAAAAAAGAACGGCAGGAGGTATTAAGAAGATACAAACATAAAATGTAAGAAAAAGTGAACGTGAACTAGTAGAGAGAAAAACAAAAAATATTATTGGGAGGCGTAACATGAAGAACTTATTAAAAACAACGGTATGTTTCACAACTATGTCTTTGACAGCGATATTATTACCAATGAATGTGATGGCAAATGAAGGAGAGGCCAAAACAATCACCATAGCCTGGACTAATATTATGGAAAGTCAGCAGGAAATATGGGAAAAATACATTTTTGAGCCGTTTGAAGAAAAACATCCTGAAGTAACAATTGATTTTCAGTGTCTGCCGGATCTTCAGAATACAGTTCGAGTTCAGGTTGCAGCAGGAGCAGGCCCTGACATGTTCTATATGGATAGTGTTGATATTCCGGATTATGCTTCTACTAATCGTATTCTTAGTCTTGAGAATTATAGGAAAGAATATAATTTAGATGACAGCATGTATGACTGGGCGATTCGTTCTTGTCTTTACGAAGATGAAATGTATGCGTTACCAGCATCTGTCGAAGCGACTGCAATGACATACAATAAGAATCTTTTGGATCAATTAGGAAAAGATGTTCCTACCAACAGAGAGGAATTTGTGGATGTATGTAATGCGGCTCTGGAAGCTGGTTTGATTCCTGTTTCGTTTGGATATTCCGGGGCAAATCTTTTGCTGACCTGGCCATATGAACATTATCTTACGTGCTATGCAGGCGGAGAGAAGACAGCTCAGCTCTTAAAGGGTGAAATTACATTTGATGATCCGGATATTAAAGGTGCATTTGAGTTATTGAAAGCCGACTGGGATGCAGGGTATATCAATGACAAAAAGAGTGGAGCTATAACAAATGATGAGGCCAGAATATTATTTGCAAATCAGAAGGCGGTATTTAACTATGAAGGACCATGGCTGATTCTGGCAGATGGTGCGGCTAAGACATGGGATTTTGAATGGGGACAGTGTGCATGGCCATCTATGAAAGACGGTATACCGGCTGGATCAGCAATTACTCTTGGTGAAGCGATTGGTATTAATGCAAATTCACAGGTTTCTGATTTGTGCATGGAAATGATGATGGATTTTTATAGCAATGAAGAATTAATGGCTCAGGCTGTTGCAGAAGGATTTTCAACACCGGCAGTGCCGATTGATTCTGCTGCTTATCCGGAAGATATGGATGAAAATATAAGAAAAGCACTTGATGCACAAAATGAAAATATGAATCTTGAAACAGTTGGATATGCGCCATGGGGATTTTTCCCTGCCAAAACAACAACCTTCCTTGATGATAATCTGGATAAGGTATTTTATGACAAAATGGATTTAGATACCTTTATTGATAAGGCAAACGAAACAATCGCTGAAGATTTCGCAGATGGTTATGTGTTTGCAGGTTAAGTAAATCAAAAAGAACTGTGTAAGTAGGTTCTTTCTAAGGCTTCACACTGTTATAAAACATTAAACGCTTATAGTATGTGTGAAGTCTTAGTTCTTTTATAAGGGAGGAATAAAATGTCATACAATACGAGGAAAAAGTTAAAAGGTACATTTTTTATTCTGCCAGCTTTTTTAATACATGTGATTGTAATTGTAATTCCGGCATTATCCATGATTTATTATGCATTCACAAAATGGAATGGATTATCAGAACCAGTGTTCATTGGTCTTGATAATTTCAAGAGAATGCTCAAAGATTATGATTTCTTATTTGCAATGAAAAATAATTTGATTTGGATGGCAATTTTCCTGATCGTTCCTTTTATCCTTGGACTGGGAATGGCCTTAGTATTTACCAAGATAGGAAAAGTGCAAATGATTTTTAGGACACTTTGCTTTCTTCCATATGTTATAAGCGCAACAGTGTCTGGAAAAATTTTTTCCATATTCTATAGCCCATATTCTGGTTTAGGATCAATATTTGAAAAATTGGGAATAAAAGCATTGGCAGGATTTGCACCACTTGGAAATGAAAAACAGGCACTTTATGCAGCGGCATTTGTTGATAACTGGCACTGGTGGGGGTTTGTTCTTGTTTTAATGTTGTCTGCGTTACATCAGGTGGATACTTCGTTATATGAAGTAGCTAAAACAGAGGGCGCAAATGCATGGCAAACTTTGATACACGTTACAATCCCGCAGATTAAGCCTACAATAATATCGTATTTTGTGTTTGTTATTATTGCAGCATTTACTACCTTTGATTATGTGTGGATTATGACGCAGGGGGGACCAGCCGGTTCAACAGAGGTGTTTGCTACTAGAATATATAAAACCACTTTTATTAATTATGATGCGGGTTATGGTGCAGCGATGAGTTTATCGGTTTGTATATTGGCACTGAGTGTATATTTCGTTTTAAAATTCATTCAAAAAAGGGGGCGTGAATAGAAATGACAATGCAGAAACGCAAAAAAATGACTCTTTATATGAAGGTTTTTTTCGCAGCGTTAATATCCTTGATTCAGATTATGCCGATTGTTGTGGTGGTTGTGAATTCGTTTAGAGGAAACGACGAAATATCAAAGCTTATGCTGGGGTTTCCAACAAAATTTCATTTTGAAAACTATGCTGTTGCTTGGACTAGAGGGGGATATGCATATGCTTATGCAAGCAGTCTGATTATAGGTTTTGGAACTGCGTTCAGTGTGGTGTTGCTTGTTGGCCTGGCAGTTTATGGATTGTATAAGACAGATTGTTTTTTTAAGGAATTTTTTAAGTCATATTTTGTTGCGGGACTTGCGATTCCAACGTTTGCTGTAATTGTACCACTGTTTTTTTTCTTTTATAAAATTAAGCTGATTAACACCCATATTGGAATGATTTTAATATATATAGGGATCAATATTCCATTTAACTTCACCTTTATGTCTGCATTTTTTGAGGGAATGTCAAAAGAACTGGATGAAGCGGCCCGCATTGACGGAGCATCAGAAATGCAAAATTTGTGGCATATTGTTGTTCCTCTTGCGAAACCTATCATGACAAGTGTTATGTTAATCGTATTTGTGAATACGTGGAACGAGTTTCTTTTTTCCAATACCTTTTTACAAAAAGAAGAAATGCGAACGGTATCTTTGCGCTTCTTTAACTTTGTAGGAAAAAACGGGGCAGATTATGGTTATATTTACGCAGCAGCTATTATTTCAATACTTCCAATCATTATAATATACTTTTTGATGCAGGATTCATTTGTAGAAGGAATGACAACAGGAAGCGTGAAAGGATAAAAGATTGTGGTAGAATTTCCAAAGTATGTAAAAATCAATGATTTGGATTTGGTAATGGCTATTCGTGAGGGAATGAATCCAATGCTGGAGTGGTATGATAAAAAACATAACAATCTTCCCTATTTTTGGAATTATATTTCTGGTCCCAAATATGGAAATAGTCATCATAAAAGTTATAGCTGTGTTCATTCCATGGGGCGATGGCTTGATGCTTTAGTTAATGCAGAAGCGATCACAGGAGAAGTCGTACCACAGGAAATATATGATCAATTGGCATTTTGGGCATATGAAATCTTTAATAATGATACTGGAATGATGGCTAATTTAAATGTAAATACATTTGAGTGGGAAAAGGTATGTGATCTGCATAATCTTAGGGAGGCAATGTATGCCTTTGTAGCATTGTTAAAGAAAAATCCAAATGATCAGAAGGCTAAAAAAGGCGCAGAACATTTGATCGATATGGTCGATCGATATACAGATTTTGAAACGGGAAATTGGAAGACAGACCTGTATGAACGTGAATGCGGAGGAAAAGTTGAATGTGGGGCTAGCAGTGAACGGGAAGTATATAGGTTTTCTTCTACGCTTGGAAGGTATATTGGGGGATTAGTCAGACTGTATATGGTATATCCGTATGATAAGGCGTTGGACCAGGCTATCAGGCTTACGGATACAGCATTAAAAAATGTTTTGCTTGATGATGGAGAATTTGACAGAGAAAGATTTGCAGAGCATCTTCATTCAACAAGTTCTATGATTTCAGGAATTGCTATGTTAGGCAGTTTGATTCAGAATCAAGAAATTTTATGCCGGGTAAAAAAATTTATGGAAAATGGATACTACCAGGTTGCTACCGATTTTGGATGGTGTTTAGAAAATGACAAAAGGGTAGATAATTGGGTGGGGGAAATTAATAACACAGGTGATTACCTGGAAGCATGTTTGTGCTTGGGCAAAGCAGGTTATGAAGAGTATTACAATAGAGCTGATAAGATGATAAGATGCCATCTTCTGCCATCGCAACTTTTGGATGTCAGTTTTATTTCAGATGAAGAATCTGAAGATGATTCTATTTCCAAAATGGCAACTAGGATGAAAGGAGCGTTTGGCTTCCCATGTCCATACGGTCATGAATATGAGCCTGGAAGCGAGATATCCTTCAATTGGGATATCGTTGGTGGAGGGGTTAGCAGCCTCTGTTGGGCATATAATCATATTGTGACAAATGTGAATGGAATTATCAGCGTTAATTTGCAGTTTGATTATGAAGATGAGAAAATTTGCTATAGAACGCCATATTCATGTGGAGAAATGAAAATTTTACTCAAAGAAGATCGAGTAGTCAGATGCCTGATGCCAAAAGATGTAGATTGGAATGCATTAATAAAGGAACTAAACCGACAGTCAATATTATTTTATATAGAAGGACAATGGTTATATCTATATGGAATTTATCAAAAGGGTATGTTGAGATTGCCGGTTAAGTATTTGAAGCAACGTAAAAAATACTCATTTAGAAATAATGAGTTATTGGTAGACTATGTAGGAAATAGGATAGTTGGAATGAGTTCAGAAGGAAAAAGATTATGCTTTTTTAAGGAGATAAATAAATGATTGAGAATACATTGTGGATGACATACTTTGAATATCTTCCTATCGAATTGAAGCAGGCAGAGGAAGAAGGAAAAAATGTTGAATTATATAGAAAAGAGATAGAAGAAATTATTCAGACATCAGGTGATATGTCATTTGAAGAAAAAGAAAGAAAAGCCTGGGAAATACTGGATAGAATTGAAAAAGAACCAATTAAAAGAGAGTTCCCATATCAGGAACCAAATGAAATAGAAAAAATAGAGGAATTGAGAAATACGGAACTTAGAAGGAACTTTACTGTAGATCAAGCGACAATAGAAGACAGAGTTTGGGGTGCATGGCTTGGACGTTGTATTGGATGTTTGCTGGGCCAACCTATTGAAGGTTGGAAAAGAAAAAGAATTGAAGGGTTCCTTAAAGATACCGATAATTATCCAGTTGAGAGGTTTTTGTCATCTGATGTTTCAGAAGAAATAATTCATAAATATAATGTAAGTAATAATGGAGAAAATGCATTTTGTGATACTGTCACTCACTGGATTAATAACATTGTAGATATGCCAGAGGATGATGATACAAATTATACAGTCATAGGCTTAAAAACTCTTGAAATTTATGGAAAAGATTTTACGAGTGATCAAATTGCATGGATGTGGCTTACAAGTCTTGCAATGGGTCATGTTTCTACTGCTGAAAGAGTAGCGTATAGAAATATTGGCAATCTGGTGCCTACCTCTAAAAGTGGCTGGTGGAAGAATCCATATAGGGAATGGATAGGTGCACAGATCAGGGCAGATATCTTTGGTTATGTGTGCCCAGGGGATCCGAAGAAGGCAGCTGATATGGCATGGAGAGATGCAAGAATCTCTCATGCAAAAAATGGAATATATGGAGAAATGTTTGTAGCAGCTTTGCTTGCGGCAGCATATGCTGAAAGCAACGTTGTCAAATTAATTGAAACGGCTTTAGGCGAAATCCCTGCAACATCGAGACTTTATGAAGTAGTATTGGGAATAGTATCAGATTATTGTAATGGAGTATCAAAAGAGAAAGCTATTAATAAACTACATAGTAAATACAATGAAGATGATAGCCATGATTGGTGTCTCACTATTACCAATGCAGCTGTAGTTGCTATTTCGATTCTATACGGGGAAACTGATTTTACCAATGCGCTTGGTATAGCAATGGAATGTGGCTATGATACTGATTGTAATGGGGCTACGGTTGGTTCGATTATGGGAATAATGATTGGAGCAAAGAACATTCCAGAATCTTGGAAGAATAATGTGACTGGTATACTTAGAACAGGAGTTTCAGGATTTTATCAGGTGAGCATTGAAGAACTTACGAGACGAACATGTGCAATCATAGATAAAAAGTAAAAGAACTGATAGAGGGTTTAATACTGAGGTGTAGAATATGAAGTATGGTATTTATTACGCTTATTGGGAAAAGGAATGGAATGGAGATTACAAATATTATATAGATAAAATTTCAAAATTAGGTTTTGATATTCTGGAAATTTCTTGCGGCGCTTTTTCTGACTATTATACGAAAGATCAGGAGTTAATTGATATTGGAAAATATGCGAAAGAAAAAGGCGTAACATTGACAGCAGGGTATGGACCTCATTTTAATGAAAGCCTGTCATCTTCAGAACCCAATACGCAGAAACAAGCAATCAGTTTTTGGAAAGAGACGCTCCGGAAATTGAAGTTAATGGATATTCATATTGTTGGAGGCGCACTCTATGGTTATTGGCCTGTAGATTATTCCAAACCTTTTGATAAGAAAAGGGATTTAGAGAATTCCATTAAAAACATGAAAATTATTAGTCAGTATGCTGAAGAATATGACATAATGATGGGGATGGAAGTTCTTAACCGTTTTGAAGGCTATATGTTGAATACATGCGATGAAGCGTTGGCATACGTTGAAGAGGTTGGCTCTTCTAATGTTGGTGTTATGTTAGATACTTTTCATATGAATATAGAGGAAGATAATATAGCAGCAGCCATTCGTAAAGCAGGAGATAGGCTTTGTCACTTCCACATAGGAGAAGGAAATCGTAAAGTACCAGGAAAAGGTATGCTTCCTTGGAATGAGATAGGACAGGCATTGCGAGATATAAACTACCAACATGCAGCAGTTATGGAGCCATTTGTAATGCAGGGAGGAACAGTAGGGCATGACATTAAAATATGGAGAGATATCATTGGAAACTGTTCTGAAGTTACATTAGATATGGACGCTCAAAGTGCGTTGCACTTTGTAAAACATGTATTTGAAGTCTAATCGCGAAAAGTTTGATTGATTGCGAATGTCCGCTTTATAAAAATCTGATCATAGCATAGGGCAAAAGAAAAAAAGTACAGAACAAATGTTTGAGTTTGCTCTGTACTTTTTTTGCCTGAATGGTATACTAGTACATACTTAAATGAAACTTAAATGAAAAACTAAATTCCGGTTTTGGACCAAATGCAAGAGTAAATTCCATATAGGTCGAAGTTACTTTTGCACA